>X418_Giraffe__coassemble_10_pt1 | contig 63060 bp, 59 predicted proteins | sample X418_Giraffe__metabat2_high_PE_001 | metagenome-assembled genome bin X418_Giraffe
AGCTTCTGGAACATCTCGCGTCCGGTCTGCTCGTCGAGTCTGAACCATCTTGCGACGATGTTCATCTTCGTGATGAATCCGAGGATGGCGTCGATGTCGAAATAGTTGAATGTGGTAAGATCGCTGATCTTGTCCCACATCAGGTCGTCAATACCTCTCTCCCTGGTCAGGATGTCAGTCTGCGCAAGGACCGTTTCCATGTCGGCAGCTTCTTCAAACTCTGATGCCGCAGCCTCGAGAACCTTTGGGTCTGTGTCTTCACCGAATGTGAGCACGTCCTTGTCAGCAGGTCTTCCAAGAGCCTTGTTCAGATATTTCACCTTTGCATTCCGGACATTCAGGTCGAAACGGAAGAACTCCCTTATGAAGGCGTCCTTATGAGCGAGAGCGGCGCTGTAGAATGCGGCATCAAGCTTCTCGTCATTGTAGCCGTCCATGAGGAAGGCAATCGTTTCCCTGTCCTTTTCCGAGCAGAGGTTGACGATTTCTTCAATGTAGTCCTCCGGAGTCTTCTCACCGAATTTCCATCCGGTGGTGATGTCCGGCAGACTTGCTATGATGTATTCGTAATTGTTCATTATCCGAAGAGAATCTTCTTGGTTGCAGGTCTGAGATATTCTGAGATGAGGGCGTTGAATGTCTCCTCTGTGAAGCTGATGAAGTAGCCGCCATCCTTAGGACCGATTGTGAATCCGCCGGCAATCTTCTTGGTGAATGATGCCTGGACATCAGACTTGAGCACCTTTGCGAGCTCAGATGTCACGAAAGGCTCGAGATCCTTCTTGAGAGCCTCAGGAAGAATCACCTCGAGGTCTACAGGTTCGTCTGCGTTGAAGCCCTTTGCAACAGCAAGGATCACTTCCTTCACGAATTCAGCTGAAGTGAGGGCGTTTGCAACCTCTGCTCCGGTCATCTTTGCAACCACGAGGGTCTCGATGTCCTTCTTGGTTGCAGCGACGCTCTGGCTTGCGGCCATCTTGAGGTCGCCCTGTACCTTGGTCTTAAGATCTTCAGCCTCCTTGTTAGCGGCAGCAACGATAGCTGCAGCCTCGGCCTTTGCCTTGGCTACGATATCTTCTGCCTGAACCTTTGCCTTGGCAAGGAGTTCCTCGCCTTCCTGTTTTCCTTTTGCCAGACCCTCATTGTAGAGCTTGTCTGTCAGTTCTTGCAATTTGTTCTGCATGTTTTTGCTTAATTATGTGTATTTGATTAAATATTCTAATCTATCTTGCAAATCTAATAATAAAAGCTTGACAAAGCAACCAATCTTGCTTTTAAATTTTAAAAACATTCTTTCAGAATGCTTACGATATTTTCGCTTTTCCCCATGGTGTAGAAATGTACTGCAGGGACGCCGTTGGCAATCAGGTCCTTGCACTGCATCGCACACCATTCCGACCCGATTCTGTATACTGTTTCCTTGTCCTTTGCCTTCTTGATCTCTTCAGTCAGTCCGACGGGAATGTCCAGCGAGAACGACTCCGGAAGCATGCTTATCTGCTTGAGTGTCGATATCGGCTTCAAGCCAGGTATGATCGGGACAGTGATTCCGGCTTTTCGACATTTGTCTACGAAGTCGTAGTATACCCTGTTGTCGAAAAACATCTGCGTGATTATATAGTCTGCGCCTGCGTCTACCTTTCTCTTCAGGTTCATGATGTCTGTCTCGATGTTGGGCGCCTCGAAGTGTTTCTCCGGATATGCACCTACTCCTATGCAGAAGAATCTTTCGTCGGTTTCAAGTCCTCGGCTCCTTCTGTATGAACTGCTTCCCTGATAGCTCCTTATGCCTTCAACCAGCTCGTTGGCATAGCTGTAGCCTCCGGGGGTCGGCGTGAAGCGCTTCTCGCTGCTCATGCTGTCTCCTCTCAGCGCTACTATATTGTTGATGCCGAGGAATGCAAGGTTATCCAGCTTGCTTTCAATCTCTTCCTTTGTCGTGCCAGCACAGATGATGTGAGGAATGACGGTCACGTCATACCTGTCCATGATGGAGGCGCATACTGTGGTTTCGCTTATGCGGTTGCGCACAAGATGTCTGCTGAAGCTGCCGTCGCTTTCCTCGCGGAACTCGTATTCGTCCCTGTGACTTGTGACATTGATGTATTTAGGACTGAACTCCATGAAAGGTGCAATGCTTTCGAGAAGTTCATTCTTAGTCATGCCCCTGAGGGGCGGTACGATTTCCAATGATGGGAAGGCCTTGTTGCTGGAGGCCAATATGTCTGTTACTTTCATAGTCTATTTCAACAGATGTCCTAAAAAACGTCTTGCTCTGTCTTCGTCCATGCCGCGGACAGAAGCATATTCTTCGTATTGTTCTTTGCTGATTCTGCGGATCTCGCTGTATTTCGCATCGGGATGCATGAATATGAATCCACAGATGCTTGATTCGGGTATCATTGCATAGCTTTCGGTCAGCTTGATGCCAAGGCCGAATCTTCCGGAAAGCATCTCCAGTATCTCGTCCTTGAGCGTGTGGTCCGGGCAGCTTGAGTATCCGGCAGCTGGCTTTATGATCTTTGTTCCATTGTCAGCAAGCCGTGCGTCAAGCCATTGCGAGGCAGCCTCTGCCAGTGTCATCCTGACCGTCTTCGCAACCATGTCCTCATACTTGTTGCTGCAGGCAGGGCAGCAGCATCCCTCTTCATGGGCGGCGTTTCTTGGTCTTACGCAGATCGTGAACACGCCGAAAGGGGAGCGTCTGCCCGAACTCTGCGGTATGACGTAGTCGCAGAGCGAGAGACCTTCTCCTGTTTCCTGCCTCATGAACGGAATCTTCCTTTCACGTGTTATGATGCTCTTGCCGTCCGATGATCCAAGGATGAATCTGGCTGAACCCATGATCCTGTAATTTCCGAGAGCCAGCTCGTCTTCTGCATCCTGTCTCAGCTGCATGAGTTCCATCGCTTCCGGAGAGGCGCTTCCATATTTCACGCCCCATATTGCATAGAACATCCTCCAGTCGAAATATTGCATCACTTCAGAAGGATCCAGCTCCTTGGCGGGGATGTCAAGAGGGCAGTTCTCGAGATAGCTCTCGAACGGGAAGTTTCCTTCATATTCGTCTCTTCCGACCGAGGTCGATTCGGAGTTCTCCTTGAGATCGTCTGCTTTTTCATACAGTTCCCTGAGATGTTCCTGCTCTATATGCTGCTCTTCCTCGAATGTTTCAGAGTCGATCATATATTTCTTTGCCATGACAGCTGATGCTGAGGCATCAGCACCATAATATACATGCCCGTACAGCGGCGCCAGCTTCACTGCAGTATGGAGTGCCGAGGTGGTCGCACCTCCTATGAAGAGAGGCCTTGTCATGCCACGTGCAGACATCTCCCTGCATATCTCTTCCATCTGATATAAAGACGGCGTTATGAGTCCGCTGACTGCCACGATGTCTGCGTCGAGTCTCTCCGCTTCGTCCAGGATTGTCTCCTTGTCAACCATGACTCCCAGGTCGTGAACGTCGAATCCGTTGCATGTCAAGACTATGCCGGTTATGTTCTTTCCAATGTCATGGACGTCGCCCTTGACCGTGGCAATGACCACTACGGGTTTTTCGGACGCCTTGTCGTCCTTGCCCATGTATGGCTCCAGAATCGTGACGGCATCCCTCATTATCTTTGCAGACTTGACGACCTGCGGGAGGAACATCTTGCCGTCTCCGAACAGTTTTCCGACAGTTTCCATGCCGGCCATCAACGGACCTTCGATGATCTTCAGTGCGCTTTCTCCCTTGTCAAGGGGTCCCTTCAGGTCGGTTTCAAGGTCAGTTGACATGCCTTTGACAATCGCTTCTGCAAGACGTGCTCCGTGGTCTTCGTCAGCATGGCGAGCCCCGTCCTTCCCGTCATAACCACCCTTCCCGTCATTGCCGGCTTGACCGGCAATCTCCTCCTTCAAGCGTGTAGCCTTGACGATCAGCCTTTCAGTCGCCTGGGAATCCCTGTCGAAGATCACATCTTCCACGCATTTCAGAAGTCCGGGTTCGATCTCGTCGTAGATCTGCAGCATCGACGGATTGACTATGGCCATGTCGAGGCCGGCCTTTATCGCATGATACAGGAAGGCCGAGTGCATAGCTTCTCGCACTGCATTGTTGCCACGGAATGCAAATGACAGGTTTGACACTCCGCCGGATGTCAACGCACCAGGCAGGTTTCCTTTGATCCATCTGACCGCTTCGATGAAGTCGACTGCGTATCTGGCATGTTCGCTGATACCTGTGCCTATCGAAAGTATATTTACATCAAAGATTATGTCGCCAGGGGCGACTCCGGCCTTCTTTGTCAGCAGTTCGTATGCCCTTTGGCATATGGCAATCTTTCTGTCATATGTGGTGGCCTGTCCTTCTTCGTCAAAGGCCATGACTACCATCGCGGCTCCGAGTTCCTTGATGGCTTTTGCCTTGCTTATGAATGCCTCCTGCCCTTCCTTGAGGCTGATGGAGTTCACTATGCACTTTCCCTGTGCATTCTTCAAGCCTGCGAGCAGGGTCTCCCAATGTGATGAGTCTATCATCAGGGCGGCCTTAGCGACAGCCGGATCATTGGAAATGTATCTGACGAAACGCTCCATCTCCTTGGTGCTGTCCAGCATGGCATCGTCCATATTGATGTCGATGATGCCGGCTCCGTCTTCAATCTGCTTCGCCGCGATCTGAAGAGCTTCGTCGTATTTCCCTTCTGCAATCAGTCTGGCGAATTTTCTTGAGCCAGCGACATTGGTCCTTTCTCCGACATTCGTGAAATTGTTATGTTTCACATCCACTGTCACGGTTTCCAGACCGCTGACCTTCAGGGGTGTGTTGTCCACCGATAAAGCTGTTCTGGTGGACGGACTGATGTCCTTTACAGCTTTTGCTATGGTTCTGATATGCTCCGGGGTTGTTCCGCAGCATCCTCCCACGATGTTGACCAGGCCTTTCTCTGCCATGGTCCTTACCTGTTGAGCCATGTCATCCGGACTCTGGTCATATCCTCCCATCTCGTTCGGAAGTCCGGCGTTAGGATAGCAGCTTATGCCGCATCTGCACCATTTGCCGATGTCTTCGATCAGCGGCATGAGCTCTGATGCACCGAGCGAACAGTTAAGGCCGAAGGCCAGGAGAGGGTAGTGGCTTATTGCGGTATAGAATGCCTCCAGAGTCTGTCCTGTAAGCGTTCTTCCGCTTCTGTCTCCGACTGATACAGAAATGATTACAGGGATCTTGTCATGTCCGGTCTGAATGTCCGATATCGCTTTGAGGGCAGCCTTGGCGTTCAATGCATCAAAGCATGTCTCGATAAGCAGCAGATCGACGCCTCCTTGCATGAGCGCTTCTGCCTGCTGAAGATATGCCTCATACATGTCGTCAAAAGAATATGGTCTGAATGCCGGGTCCGACACGTCTGGCGACAGTGACAGGGATTTGGATGTCGGTCCCATGCTTCCTGCAACCCAGACCTTCCGTTCGAGACCCACCGCAGCTGCCATTTCAGCCGCATCGTCTGCCGCTTCGCGGGCGATCCTGGCGCCTGCCAGAGCCATTTGCACAGCAAATTTTTCACAATCGTATTCTGACTGTGAAATGACATTTGCGCTGAATGTGTTGGTTTCTATGATATCGGCTCCTGCCGCAATGTATTCCTTGTGAATCTGCTTGATGATCTCCGGGTGCGTCAGGTTGAGGCATTCATTGTTGCCTTTAAGTTCTTTCGCACATTCCGCGAAAGGCCCGCAACGGTAATCACCTTCACTAAGTCCATACTTCTGGATCATAGTACCCATGGCACCGTCCAGAATCAGTATCTTGTCTTTCAATGTAATCATATGAAATATGCTTTGACCCACTTCGACCGGGTTGTGAAATCGGTTTTCACAAACTACAAATATAGGCATAATTCATCAATATTCATAGATGGCGCGTATATCCCTGATGTTCAGCGTGTTGTTAAAAGCTCGTGCTCCCTTTGGGGAGCACGAGCTTTTGGTAATGTGTTGATACTCAGATGTATGAGCGCCAGCGATTATCCGAGGAAACTGAGGAGGATGCCGGCTGCTACGGCCGAGCCGATGACTCCGGCGACGTTTGGTGCCATGGCGTGCATCAGCAGATGGTTGCTCGGATCGAATTCTCGGCCGACGTTCTGGGATACTCGAGCTGCGTCAGGGACGGCCGATACTCCGGCATTTCCTATAAGCGGATTGATCTTGTTTCCTTCCTTGCAGAACAGGTTCATGATCTTGGCGAAGCCTACGCCGCAGATGGTCGCTATTATGAATGACATCAGACCTAACGCAAAGATCTTGACTGATGTAGTCGTAAGGAATACATCAGCCTGTGTGGAACAGCCTACCGTTACGCCTATCAGTATTGTCACCACGTCGATGAGGGGACCGCGGGCTGTCTCTGCAAGACGCTTGGTTACTCCGCTCTCTTTCAATAAGTTGCCGAAGAACAGCATGCCGAGCAGCGGCATTCCTGAAGGGACGATGAGGGCCGTGAGGATGAAGCCGACGATAGGGAAGATGATCTTCTCCTTCTGACTTACCGGCCTAGGTGTCTTCATGCGTATGAGACGTTCCTTCCTGGTTGTCATCAGAAGCATGATAGGGCGCTGGATCACAGGCACAAGGGCCATGTATGAGTATGCCGACACAGCTATGGCTCCCATCAGGTGTGGGGCAAGCTTTGATGACAGGAAGATGGCTGTCGGGCCGTCAGCGCCGCCGATGATGCCGATCGCTCCTGACTCGGCTGGGGTGAAGCCCAGGTGAAGAGCTACGACATATGCTCCGAAAATTCCTATCTGCGCTGCGGCTCCGATAAGGAGCAGGCGAGGCTGCGATATAAGTGATGAAAAGTCAGTCATGGCGCCTATGCCAAGGAATATGAGAGGAGGATACCATCCCTTCTGAACACCTTGGTAAAGGATGTTCATTACTGATCCCTGTTCATATATGCCTATCTGAAGACCTTCTGTGAACGGAATGTTTCCAATGATCATTCCGAAGCCGATCGGTACCAGAAGAAGTGGCTCCCAGTCCTTCTTTATGGCAACTGTGATGAAGGCCACGCCGATGGCGATCATCACTACATGCTGCCATGTCATATTTGCGAAGCCTGTATACTGCAGGAACTGCTGCAGGCTTTCTATAACTGTATGCATAATACTATCCTATAGTAACGATTGCTGCTCCTTCGAGTATGGAATCTCCTTTTGCGACATTTACCGCGGTTACCGTGCCGTCGGACTCTGCCTGTATCTCGTTTTCCATCTTCATGGCTTCAAGTATGGCTACAACCTGGCCGGCTTTCACTGCATCTCCTACATTGACTTTTACCGCGATTATCACGCCTGGAAGCGGTGATGTGACTGCTTTGCCACCTGTTGCCGGCTTGGCCGCAGGAGCAGCGGGCTGCGGAGCCGCTGCAGGAGCTGGTGCCGCAGGATTGACCTGCTGAACTGGCTCTGCCGGAGCATTTTCCATCTCTACCTGATATGGTGTGCCGTTTACAGTGACATCTGCGATGTTTCCTGATACAGAGTTTACAGCGACATTATAATCGTTTCCGTTGATCTTGAACTTATACTGCTTCATGATTATTTCCTTTTTATTGTTATGATATAGCTTTCGTTGTCGTGGACGGTGTCGTTGAGGTACTGGTGCAGCGCAAGGCCTATGGCTGCATATGTCTCTCCATTGAGTTCCTGGTCAAGCGCCATGGCTATTGCCGCAGCCTCCTCTTCTGAAGGCGCGCCTTTGGCCGACTTTCTCTTGAAGCGGCAGGCGAGGCTCTTCCAGTCAAACTTGCCGTTGACAGCCTTGCCGACGAATGTGTATGCAAAGTACAGCACTACAAGAGCCGTGAATACAACTGCGACTGAGACGACGGTGATGATGATCCCGTGAGGGTCTCTTGCCGCCATTTCAGCGCTTTTGCGCACAACGTTCTCCGACACCTGCAATAACATGAATGTATCCATACCTTATATTATTAAAGTGGGAGGTTGTCGTGTTTCTTCCAAGGGTTTTCCTGCTTCTTCTCTGCCAGCTGCTCCAGCGCACGGATCACGCGGAATCTGGTGTTGCGCGGTTCTATGATATCATCGATATATCCGTAGCTTGCCGCATTGTACGGGTTGCAGAACAGATCGTTATATTCCTTGGCTTCTATGTTCTTGAGAATTTCTACAGCTCCCTCCGCTCCCATCACTGCGATGTTTGCAGAAGGCCATGCATAGTTGATGTCTCCTCTCAACTGCTTGCAACTCATTGTGATATGTGCTCCTCCATATGATTTCCTCAATGTGACAGTAACCTTAGGAACTGTAGCTTCTCCATATGCGTAAAGGAGCTTTGCTCCATGCGTGATGATGCCGCCGTATTCCTGCTGCGTTCCGCAAAGGAATCCCGGCACATCGACCAAAGTCACGAGAGGAATGTTGAATGCATCGCAGAAGCGAACGAAGCGCGCGGCCTTGCGTGATGCGTTAATGTCAAGCACTCCGGCAAGAATCTTAGGCTGGTTTGCCACAATGCCCACAGACCTTCCGTTCATATGTGCAAATCCTACTATGATGTTCTTCGCCCAGCTCTTGTGAACCTCCAGGAACTTTCCGTCATCGACTATGCTGCCGATTACCTGGTACATGTCATAAGCCTTGTTGGGATTGTCAGGGATTATCTCGTTCAATGCGTCATCGACACGTCCTGCCGGGTCGTTGGTTTCGACAGACGGAGCCTGCTCACGATTGTTGGAAGGCAGAAAGCTGAGCAGTGCCTTGATGGTTGCGATGCCCTCCTGCTCGTTCTCAGCAGCAAAATGCGCTACGCCGCTCTTTGTTCCGTGCACGCTCGCTCCGCCGAGCTCCTCTTGTGTGACAGTCTCGCCGGTTACGGTTTTGACAACGCCAGGACCAGTCAGGAACATATAAGATGTGTCCTCGATCATCACAGTGAAGTCAGTCAAGGCAGGGGAGTATACCGCTCCTCCTGCACATGGACCGAAGATCCCGGAGATCTGTGGGATCACACCTGAAGCAAGGATGTTCCTTTCGAAGATCTCACCGAATCCTGCCAGCGAGCATATGCCTTCCTGGATACGTGCTCCGCCAGAATCGTTGATGCCTATGAAAGGCGCTCCGTTGCGGACTGCCATGTCCATGACCTTGCAGATCTTCTGTGCCATGGTCTCTGACATTGAGCCGCCTGCTACTGTGAAATCCTGTGCGAACACATATACAAGACGGCCGTCTATGGTGCCCATTCCGGTCACTACTCCATCACCTTCAAATTTGGTCTTTTCCATTCCGAAGTTGCTGCAGCGATGCTGGACGAACATGTCGAACTCCTCGAAGCTGCCTTCGTCAAGAAGCATCGCGATCCTCTCGCGTGCCGTGAACTTGCCCTTGGCGTGCTGCGCATCGATGCGCTTCTGTCCACCGCCCATGCGCGCAGAGGCGCGACGTTCTACAAGTTCCTTGATCTTTTCGTGTTGAATACTCATATAAATATTTTTTCTTCCTTGGCAAAGTTAACATTTTTTTGATGTGGGCAAGTAAAACCTTGCCACAGATGACCTTATTACGCCGCAATCATGCTCTGTGTGGTGAAAACTCACGAATTTGGGGCGGAATTATGATATAAAGATGGCCGGCAATCAAACGATTACCGGCCATCTTTTAGTTATTTATCCGAAATTACGGCTGCATTGTAGTGTATACGTTCTGTACGTCATCATCCTCCTCAATGCGCTCGATGAGCTTCTCGACATCAGCTTTTGCCTCACCCTCAAGAACCTTGAGCTCTACGTTAGGGAGACGTGTGAACTCAGCTGCAACAAGCTCATAGCCATTCTCTTCGATCCATTTCTGGATGCCGTTGAAGGCTGTGAACTCACCGTAAAGCACGATTTCAGTCTCTTCGTTGTCGTTCTCCTCCTCGAAGATCTCCTCTACGCCATAGTCGATGAGCTCAAGCTCAAGCTCCTCAAGGTCGTATGGGTTTGCGGTCTTCATGCGGAACATGCACTTGCGGTCGAACATATAGTCAACACTGCCTGAAGTTCCAAGCGATCCGCCGCTCTTAGTGAAGTATGAACGTACGTTAGCCACAGTACGGTTGTTGTTATCGGTAGCTGCCTCTACGAGAACTGCGATACCATGAGGACCGTATCCCTCGAATACTACCTCCTTGTAATCTGCCTGGTCCTTGTCGGTCGCTCTCTTGATGGCGCGCTCGATGTTGTCCTTAGGCATGTTCTCGCTGCGTGCAGTCTGGATGAGCGCGCGGAGACGTGGGTTACCTGTCACGTCAGCGCCACCCTGCTTTACAGCGATAGTGATTTCCTTTCCGATCTTGGTGAAGACGCGGGCCATGTGACCCCATCTTTTGAACTTTCTCTCTTTGCGGAACTCAAATGCTCTTCCCATAATCCTTCAAAAATTATTTAGCCTCGATGCGGCTGATGTACTTGTCAACGTCGTAAGCCTGCATAGACATAGGATACTTCTCCTTGATCTGCTTGTAGTATCCGAGTGCCTTGTCGTTCTGGCCGAGCTTTTCAGCAACGAGACCTGCGTCAAGGAGGTACTCGGCTGCAAATGCGTTGTCGCCCTCAGCAACAGCCTTCTCGAAATATCCGAGAGCTGCGTTGTAGTCCTCGAGGTTTACATAGCAGTCGCCGATGCATGCAAGAGCACGCGCAGCGAGGATCTCGTCTTTTCCATTGTATGCCTGGAGATACTTGATTGCAGACTCGTAGTTCTTGAGGTAGAACTCGCAGACACCTGCGTAGAAGTTTACAGACTTTCCAGCCTTGTTGCCATACTCCTTTGCGATCTGCTCGAATCCGAGGACGTTGCCGTCACCGTAAAGAGCAAGCGCATATCCTGTAGAGTCAGCTGCGTTGCGGAAGTTCTCCTCAGCGAATGCCATCTGTCCCTGTGCCTCCTCAACCTTAGGCTGATGGATGAACTTGTGCCAGCAGAAGAATGCAGCGCAAGCTACGATGATGCCTCCGATGATATAAAGGAGGGTCTTCTTGTTCTCATTGAAGAACTGCTCTGTCTTTGAAACTGCCTCGACTACCGCCTCAGCCCTTTCGTTTTTGATTTCTTTAGCCATATCTTGATAGTATTATATTTGTCTACATTCATAGGTGCACAATAGCGCCCGAAAAACAGGCGGCAAATTTATAAAAAAATGTCCAAACTCGCAATATTGTTGAAAAATTGACTACTTTTGCGTCCGTTTTGTAAGTAGTGTAATGTTTCAATATTAATTTATCAGAGGCTTATGTCGCATTCAAACTATAGCTTCCTCAGTAAATTCAAGAGACATGTGAACGCCAGCATGGTGCTGATATTCTTCACCGTACTTGCCCTCATATGCGCCAATATCCCTGTAGTAAAGGATTGGTATTTCGGACTCTGGCAGAACGAAGTCATGTTCTCTGTCGGAAATTTCAATTTCTTCAGCCATAATGGTCATGCGATGAGCCTGGGAGCCGTCATCAATGACTTCCTGATGGCAATTTTCTTCCTCTCTGTAGGTCTTGAGATCAAGAGAGAGATCAGGGTTGGCGAACTCTCGACCAGAGAGAAGGCGCTTCTCCCTATAATCGGAGCCTGCGGCGGTATGCTCGTTCCTGTGCTTCTTTTTGCCCTTGTATGCCCGTCAGATGCTGCAATGCAGCGTGGACTTGCCATTCCGATGGCGACGGACATCGCATTCTCACTCGGTGTCCTGGCTGTGTTCAAGACCAGAGTGCCTGTCGGACTCAAGGTATTCCTTGCAGCTCTTGCTGTGGCCGATGATCTCGGAGGCATAATTGTAATTGCTCTTTTCTACTCTTCGAACATAAACCTGATGTTCATGCTTCTTTCAGCTGCCTGTGTTGCGCTGATGGTAGTTGCGAATATAATCAAGATACGTTCGAAAGCTTTCTATGTCACAGTCGGTCTCGTCCTTTGGTACATGATGCTCAATTCCGGAATCCATGCGACTATTTCCGGAGTGATCGTGGCATTCTGCATACCTGCAACACTCAAGAAGGGGACAGGCCACTATCTCGAGCGTATCAGAAAGAATATCAATAAGTTCCCTGTGATCGAGGTGGACGATCTTCACAACACTGTGGTGCTGACCAACGAGGAGATACATACTCTCAAGAGCATCGAGTCGGCTGCCGACAAGATGATCAGTCCGCTTCAGGATCTTGAGGACAACCTCCATTTCCTCATCAACTTCATAGTCATCCCGCTCTTCGCTTTCGCGAACGCCGGAATCGACCTCTCTCAGATGAGCATCGGAAGCCTCTTCTCAGGAGTAGGCCTTGCCGTAATGGTCGGCCTTGTAGTCGGCAAGTTTGTCGGAGTCTTCAGCTTCTCATGGCTTGCCGTGCGCCTCAAGGTGGTCACTTTGCCTGCCGGAGCAGACTGGAAGTCATTCGCAAGTGTTTGCGTGGTCTGCGGAATCGGCTTTACAGTGTCAATGTTCATTGCCGACCTGTCATACGCCGGTCTTGGCGCATCTGGAGTCGCACTCCTCAATCAGGCGAAGCTCGGAGTCCTCTGCGGCTCGGTTGTTTCCGCCATCCTTGGATGCGTGCTTCTTAACAAGTTCCTTCCTGAGACCAAGTAGTCAGGACAATACTTTTCTGCCGCTGCCCGCCTCGAGGACCGCTTCCTCCACGGCGGGCAGCGCTGCTTTTGCAACCTCTTCGCCCAGCAGTATCTCCTTCATCTGCGCTTTGTGGACTTTCAGACCCTGGCGCAGCTCAGAAATCATCCGTGGAAAAAAGCGGCTGAAGTCCTTGAAATTCTCACAGATGTTTTCACAGCTGAACATGAGGGTCTTGCTGTCTTCAAGAATCGCCGGCTTCACCATGAAACATTTCAGCATGCACATGTTCGATGCTTCAAGGAAATTGTCATATGCATCTTCGTTTATGCTGAAGAAAAGTCTGACCGACAGGATGCCTTCCTCGTATTCCAGTACAGCCATATTTCCGTCCAGTTCGAAGAGTATGTGAGTCTTCTCGAATTGCGGGTAGTATCTTTCTTCCATCAGATATCTGAATATTCTTCTGAATGTAAGTCCGTTTCTCTTTTCCATAATTCAGTCTTTTGCAGTCCGTCAAAACATATATGATACCTGACACGATTTCCATGGATGATTTTTTCATTATTTAGAAATATTTTTTTTAAATTTGGTGGATTTTAAAAGTGAATCATGAAGCACGTCATATTTCCGGACAACAGATGCAGGAGTCTCGCATTCTATCTCGCCGCAGAAGATTATGTGGCGAGGAATGTAGACGGCGAGTGCTTTTTTGTCTGGCGTGTGCAGCCGACTGTCATCATAGGCCGCAATCAGGTCCTTGAAAATGAGGTGAATATGGACTATTGCCTCAAGGCCGGCGTCCAAATAGTCCGTCGCAAGAGCGGAGGCGGCTGCGTATATTCCGACATGGGCAATCTCATGGTTTCATATATCTCCGGCAGAGGAGAGGTTTCGGCGGTCTTTGACAGGTATATGTCTGCATTGGCCGCATCTTTATGCTCCATAGGTCTTCCGGCTGTGGGTTCTGAGCGTAATGACTTAATGGTGGACGGGAGGAAGGTGAGCGGCAACGCGTTTCATCAGCTGCCGGACCGCAGTATAGTCCATGGGACTTTGCTTTATTCGACTGACCTTGACGCTCTGACCGAGGCAATACGGCCTCCTGTAGAGAAACTTCAAAGACATGGCGTAGAGTCAGTCAGACAAAGGGTTGTGAATCTTTCTGATTACAAGGACGTGAGTCCTGTGCTGGCTTCAGCCGAAAGCCTGGAGAATCATCTGGTGTCATGGTTTACAGATGGAGAGATCACCTTGACTGCAGAGCAGATGACGTCGATAGAAGAGATTGAAAATGAATATCAAATATACTGACATATGGAAGATAATCTTTTGAAAACCTGTCTTTATGACAAGCATGTGGCCCTAGGCGCTCTGATGAGTCCTTTCGGTGGCTTCATCATGCCTATCCAGTACACAAATATTACTGACGAACACAATGCTGTCCGCCATAAGGCCGGAATGTTCGACGTCTCCCACATGGGTGAAATCTTCGTCAGCGGTCCGGATGCGGAGAAGTTCGTCAATCATGTCTTCTCGAACAATATAGAAGGCATGGAAGCCGGAAAGATTCTCTACGGCATGATGCTGTATCCGAACGGAACAACAGTCGACGACCTCCTGGTCTATAAGGAATTCGTTCCGGATCAGTACCTTCTCGTTGTGAATGCATCCAACATCGCAAAGGATTACGAATGGCTTTGCGCACAGGCTCAAGGCTATGATGTCAAGGTAGACAATCAGTCGGATATGTGGGGACAGATAGCCCTTCAGGGTCCTGAGGCTGAGAAATATGCTGTCGAGACTCTTGGACTGGCTCCGGCTGCCGAGCTTGGATTCTATACATATTACAGGACCGGAGACATGATAGTGAGCCGTACAGGATATACAGGCGAGGACGGATTCGAGATATATGCGTCGCATGAGGTGATCAGCAAGATGTGGGATGCACTTCTTGCTGCAGGAGTCGTTCCGTGCGGCCTCGGTTGCCGTGATACCCTTCGCTTCGAGGCCGGCCTTCCGCTTTATGGGCACGAACTCAGCGAGGAGATCACTCCGCTTGAGGCCGGCCTTGGAATGTTCGCAAAGATAAAGGACAAGGCCGAGTTCATCGGTCGTGATGCTCTTGTTGCGCAGAAGGAAGCAGGCCTGACACGCAAGAGTGTCGGCATAGAACTCCAGGACAAGGCCATTCCGCGTGCAGGATATCCTGTAGAGGTGGATGGTGTGCAGGTCGGAGTCGTGACCACTGGATATCGTTCGATTTCGACCGACCGCAGCGTATGTGTGGCGATGGTGGACAAGGCATACACCGAGCTTGGAACTCAGGTGGAGATCCGCATCCGCAAGAAAGTATTCCCTGGCGTAGTGACAAAGCGCCGTTTCTATGAAACCAATTATAAAAAATAGAATAATAAGGCGCATCAGCGCCGCGGCATTCACGTCAGCGAGATGTTTGTCAAAACATCGAAGCAGTGAGGCCGCCCGACAGAACGGAGTTATGTCGGCATGCCCTTGGGGGCTGTCGCGGTAAGCGACTGGGGGTTGAAGTTGCCATGATTTTCCCGGTAGACTTCTGCCCTTTAATAAAGTGATGATTTAAAATTTGGTATAACTTACAATAAACAGATAAAATTATGGCAAAGACAGTAGAAGGACTCTATTACAGCGAGTCGCACGAATGGGTTAAGGTAGAAGGTAATGTTGCTGTTATCGGCATCACTGATTTCGCACAGCATGCTATGGGCGACCTCTCATATGTAGATATGCCTGAGGTTGACGATGAACTGGAGGCAGGCGAGGAGTTCGGCGCGGTCGAGAGCGTGAAGGCTGCCAGCGACCTGTTCTGCCCTGTATCAGGAACTGTTGTCGAGATCAATGAGGCTCTTGAGGATGCCCCTGAGCTCTTGAACGAAGACGCTTTTGCTAACTGGATCATGAAGGTCGAGATGAGCGATCCTTCTGAGCTCGAAGGCCTTATGGATGCGGCGGCATACGAGGCAATGTGCGCTAACGAGTAATTTTACGGCTATGGCATTCGCATATTTTCCACATACGGAAGATGATGTGCGCCAGATGCTGGACAGAATCGGAGTGGAGTCCCTTGAGGATCTCTACTCCGATGTCCCTAAGGATGTCATCTACCGTGAAGAGTACGACCTTCCGGACGCAATGTCCGAGCTTGAGGTCCGTCAGTATTTCGAAGAGCTTGCAGAGCAGAACACAAACCTGTTCTGTCTGTGCGGTCTTGGAGCATATGACCATTATTCTCCAGCCGTGATTCCTCATATCATTTCCCGTTCGGAATATCTTACGGCATACACACCATATCAGCCGGAAGTCTCCCAGGGTACGCTCCGCTATATCTTCGAGTATCAGTCTATGATAACCGAACTGACCGGAATGGACTGCACCAACGCGTCCATGTATGACGGCGCTACAGCAGCAGCAGAGGCTGTGATGATGTCAATGGCTGCAACGAAGAAGAAGACACGTGTCCTTCTGTCGGAAGGTCTTCTTCCTCAGGTTGTGAAGGTGGTCAGGACATACGCAAAATATAACGGAATAGAACTGGGATTCGTCCCTTGCCATGAGGGAGCCACTTCGTATGGTGCGCTTCTTACCGAGCTTGCTGCCGGTGATGTGGCAGGAGTCCTTGTCCCGGGCATAAACAAATATGGTGTGATAGAAGACCTGACAGGCTTTGCCGATGCTGTTCATGCGCAGAAGGGTCTGTTGATGGTATATTCCGATCCATCATCGCTTGCAGTGATCAGGACTCCGGGCGAGTGGGGTGCTGACATTGTCTGCGGAGATTCGCAGAGTCTTGGCGTGCCTCTTTGCTATGGAGGACCGTATGTAGGCTTCCTGGCCTGCACCAAGGACCATGTCCGCAAACTTCCGGGAAGAATCGTGGGAGCGACACGCGACGTCGACGGAAAGCGCGCCTATGTGCTTACGCTTCAGGCACGCGAGCAGCATATCCGCCGCGAGAAGGCGACCAGCAACATCTGCTCAAACCAGTCTCTGATGGCTCTGTATGTGACTGTATATATGTCCATCATGGGTCCGCGTGGCCTTCGTGAGGTAAACGATCTCAGCTATGGCGGAGCCCATTATCTGCACGACCGTCTCCTTGAGACCGGCCTCTTTGAGAAGGCTTTTGACCAGCCTTTCCTCAAGGAGTTCACTCTCAAGTCTCTCGTGCCAGTGGAACTGCTGCAGGACAGACTTCAGATGTGCGGCGTATTCGGAGCCGTCGAGGTTGAGCCGGGCCTTGTGAATTTCTGTGTTACCGAGAAGGTGTCAAAGGACAATCTTGATGCGGTATTATGTATAATCAAAAGTCTTTCAAGTGAGGAGGGACAGGCATGAAGTACTACGATAAACTGATCTTTGATCTTTCCAAGGAAGGAAGACAGGGATACTCTTTGCCGGTCAACAAATGGGAGACATCTGCTTCGGATCTTCCTGCAGGCCTTCAGCGTACGGCAGCACCGGCGCTTCCTCAGGTGAGCGAACTGGATGTCGTACGCCATTATACCAATCTGTCACAGATGAACTTCGGTGTGGATTCCGGATTCTATCCTCTTGGAAGCTGCACCATGAAATACAATCCGAAGATAAACGAAGAGATTGCGGCAATGCCTGCCTTCGCAGGCCTGCATCCTCTCCAGCCGGCTCATACGGTCCAGGGAGCCCTCCGTTTATATAAGGATCTTTCGCATGCCCTGTCGGCAATAACCGGAATGGCAGAGTTCACTCTCGATCCGTTCGCGGGAGCTCATGGAGAACTTACCGGTCTTATGGTAATCCGAAAATATCATATGTCGCGTGGCGACATGAAGCGTACTCGCATCATTGTCCCAGACAGCGCGCATGGAACTAATCCGGCTTCGGCCGCGGTTTGCGGTCTGGAGATAGTCCAGGTGAAGTCAAATGCCGCAGGACTTGTTGATGTTGAGGATCTTAAGCCACTTCTTGATGATACGATTGCCGGCATCATGATGACTAATCCCAATACTTTGGGCCTTTTCGAGAAGGATATAAAGGAGATTGCAGCACTTGTTCACGAGTGCGGAGGTCTGCTTTACTATGACGGAGCCAATATGAATCCTCTTATGGGCGTCGTTCGTCCGGGAGACATGGGATTTGATGTGATGCACCTCAATCTGCATAAGACATTCTCCACACCTCACGGAGGTGGTGGCCCTGGAGCGGGCCCTGTAGGCGTTGCGGCACATCTCGCATCGCACCTGCCTGTTCCAAAGGTCATGGAAGCGGAAGATGGAACTCTGTATATTGCAGATGGAACATGTCAGTGTCCGGCTTCTCCTGACGGAGCAGGTGTCTTTGGTGAGGAATGCGGATGCTCTCCTGAATGCAAGTGCGGATGTCAGGCATGTGGACAGATTTCAGGATTCATGGGCAATTTCGGCGTTCTTCTGAGGGCGTATACATATATCCTGATGCTCGGAAAGCAGAATATCAAGATGGTGGGGCCGCTTGCTGTCCTTGGCGCCAACTACATCAAGGAGTCTCTCAAGGATTGCTTCAAACTGCCGATTCCGACAGTCTGCAAGCACGAATTCGTCTTTGACGGTCTTCTGGACCAGTCTACAGGAGTAACGACTCTGGACATTGCAAAGAGACTGCTTGACTATGGTTTCCATGCTCCTACAATCTACTTCCCTCTGCTGTTCCATCAGTCAATAATGATCGAACCGACAGAGACCGAGTCAAAGGAGACATTGGACGGATTCATAGAGATCATGAAGCACATTGCGGCAGAGGCTTCGGCTGATCCTGAGTCATTGAAGACCGCGCCTCATACAACTCCTGTGCGTCGTCTCGATGAAACGACAGCGGCACGTCAGCCGGTGCTCAGATATAAAGACATGTAATATGAAAATCATCATCATAGGTGCAGGGCCGGGCGGTTATGAAACCGCCCTCCTTGCTGCAAAAAGGGGAGTGGAGGTCATTCTTGTCGAGTCAGGACATGTCGGAGGAACATGTCTGAACGAAGGATGCATTCCGACCAAGTCCTTCTGCAGGAATGCTGAAGTCTTGGAGGAACTGCGTGAGGCAGAAACCTTCGGTGTGACCGGACTGTCATATGACTTCGACTTCAAGTCAGTTACAGCGCGCAAGAATGCAGTAGTAGAGCAGCTCCGTGGCGGCGTCGAAGGTTTGCTTGGTCACAAAATGATCACCTTAGTCCGTGGCAAGGCATCATTCAAAGACCAGCATACAATCTCTGTCATTCCGAGCAATCCTTCTGTCATTTCTAACGATCCTTCTGTCATTTCTAACGATCCTTCTGTCATTTCGAGCGAGACCGAAGGACGAGTCGAGAAATCCCTTGAATACACTGCCGACTACATAATCATAGCCACAGGCTCGGTATCGGCATCCCTGCCAATCCCAGGAACCAACCTTCCAGGTGTTCTCACTTCCAAAGAAATACTTGACCTTGAGGAAGTCCCGTCAAGACTTTGTGTCATCGGCGGCGGAGTCATCGGTCTTGAGTTCGCTTCGGTCTTCCGCAGCTTCGGCAGCGAGGTGACCGTACTTGAATACTTCAAGGACATACTCCCTCGTTTTGATTCGGATCTGTCGAAAAGACTCAAGCAGAGTCTTGGAAAACGAGGCATAGAGATCAATACTCAGGCTCAGGTGACAGGAATAACTATTGATGACTCCTCAATATACAAGGTGTCCTACACCCGCAAAGGCAAGGAAGAAACCGTCGAGGCAGACAAGGTCCTGATGGCTGTAGGGAGGAAAGCAAATGTTGACTCGCTGAATCTCGCTGATGCAGGCATTGAATTCACGCCAAGAGGGATTGTTGTCGATGACAGGACCATGCAGACCAATATTCCGCATATCTATGCAATCGGCGACATCAACGGCAAGATGATGCTTGCTCATGCTGCTACATTCCAGGGAATCGTCGCTCTTGACCATATGATGGGCATTGAGAACGATATCGACCTGTCTGTGATGCCAGCAGCAGTATTCACGACTCCCGAGGCCGCTTCCGTCGGCATGACTGAAGACGAATGCAAGGAGGCTGGAAGGCCTGTCAAATGCCTGAAATCCTTCTTCCGTGCGAACGGAAAGGCAGTGACCATGGCTAAGACAGACGGCTTCTGCAAGATGATCGTCGATGCAGAAACAGGTGAGCTCCTTGGATGTCATCTCTTCGGTCCGCATGCTTCAGACATAGTTCAGGAAGCATGTGCGCTGATTTCTCGCAAAGCCACTATAGAACAGTTCAAGGACATTATTCACACACATCCGACATTGACGGAAGTGCTTCAGAGTGCGGCACATAATGGGTAAGATAAGAGTTCCGAATACATATGTTATCATATTCGCTGTGCTGTTGGTATGCGCTGTAACGACCTGGCTTGTGCCGGGTGGCGAGCCGCAGACCTGGCAGGTGTTTTCCGCGTTGTATGAGGGATTCAGCCAGCAGGCCGGCATCATTGCCTTTGTGCTGATCATCGGAGGAGCATTCTGGGTTGTCAACAGCACTAAGGCTGTTGATGAGGGAATCATGAAGTTCATTTCCAATGTCCAGAGTCTTGAAAGGTTCGGACTTGTCCGCAAGCTGGGAGTAGGGAACATTGTGATCACTCTTGTCATGATCATGTTCGGTCTTTTCGGAGCCGTATTCGGAATGAGCGAGGAGACGATCGCATTCGTTGCCGTAGTGATTCCGCTCGCCAGGTCTCTCGGATATGACGATTTCGTGGGAGTATGTATGGTGTATGTGGCTGCCCATGTAGGCTTTGCCGGCGCCATGCTCAATCCTTTCACGATCGGCATCGCTCAGGACATGGCTTCGCTTCCGCTCTTCTCCGGAATAGAATACCGCATTTTCTGCTGGGTGATATTGATGGCAGTCGCCATAGCTTTTGTCCTATGGTACGCCAGACGCATCCGTAAGCCGGTATCGGAGGTTGCTGCGTCAGAAGAGGCTGTAGAAACCTCTGAAGAATCGGGCAGGGGCAGAGCATGGATCTGCTATGGTATTCTTTGCATAGTGCTGGTCCTATTCTCGATATTCTATGCGGACGGGTGTGCCATAAAGCTCGGACAGGCTTCGTATGAAGCCCCCTGGCTTATGTGGGTGCTTACTGCTTTTTTTGCAGTGGTCTCGTTCTTCGCGTTGAGGAATTCGGCAAGAATGTTCATTCTCAATCTTCTGATGTTCACCATAGTGTTCCTCGTTGTGGGAGCTATGGGATACGGTTGGTATCTGTCAGAGATCTGTGCTTTGTTCATGGCACTTGCCATAGCTGCAGGATTCTCTGCCGGCTATTCCGCTGACAAGATTGCAAAGGAATTCATTGCCGGAACCAAGGATATATTTTCCGCAGCATTGATTATCGGTTTTGCAGCTGGAATCATTGTGATTCTGAAGAACGGACAGGTCATAGACACGATGCTTGTCTCAATGGCATCCGCCCTTGAAGGTTCGGGCCGTGTCGGTGCCCTGGGGTCTATGTATGGCATCCAGACTTTCATCAACCTGTTCATTCCGTCAGCCTCTGCGAAGGCTGCGGTGACGATGCCGATCATGGCTCCGTTCTCGGATATGATAGGGGTGTCCCGTCAGGCGACGGTTCTGGCCTTCCAGTTTGGTGATGGATTCACCAATATGATCACTCCATGCTCTGGAGTCCTCATGGCTGTCCTTTCAGTGGCTAAGATACCATATGAAAAATGGGTGAAATGGATTTGGAAATTCATCCTCCTGCTGATAGTGTTGGGTTTCCTCCTCCTTCTTCCGACTTTATTTATTGATTTACCAGGATTTTAATATGAAAAGATTTACTTTCATTGCTGCTCTGGCAGTATTTGTTTCCATTGTTTCCGGATGTAAGTCCGAGCCTGATTTCTGGCTTGGTGCAGACTTAGGATGGATTACAGAGTATGAGGCTAAGGGTCATAAGTTCTACAATGCAGCCGGAGAGGAAATGGAATGTACGGCTCTCATGAAGGAACTTGGGCTCAATGCTGTCCGTCATCGTGTGTGGGTGGATCCTTCTGCGCATGGCAACTGGTGCAGCAAAGAGGACCTCCTAGTGAAATGCCAGCGTGCAAAAAACCTCGGCATGGCCATAATGGTAGACTTCCATTACAGCGACTGGTGGGCGGACCCTCAGAAACAGAATATTCCTGCAGCATGGAGCGGCCATTCATATGAGCAGATGAAGGAAGACCTTGCAGCCCACACAGTTGAAGTGCTCTCTTATCTTAAGGAAAACGGCATCACTCCTAAGTGGATTCAGGTCGGCAATGAGACCCGGAATGGTTTCCTCTGGACTGTCGAGTCTAATGAATACGGCTGGCCGAAGCTTGACGAAAGCGGCAATACAACAATCATAGAATCTATGGGACACGTCGTGAATAATCCGGAGCAGTATGCCGGACTTTTTGCGGCAGGATATGATGCCTGCAAATCAGTCTTTCCGGATGCCATCGTTATGGTACATCTTGACAATGGATTTGACAAGGACCTGTATGACTTCAATCTCGGAGTCCTCAAGGCAGGCGGGGCCAAGTGGGACATGATAGGAATGTCACTGTATCCATATTGGGCAATGGATGGGGGCTTCCGCGACGATGCAGAAACCACAATCACAGATTGCATTGAGAATATCAAGTACGTCGGCAAGAAGTTCGGATGTGACGTGATGATCGTCGAAACCGGCTTTCTTGTTAATGAATCAAAGCCGGAGGTCATGGAAGAGAGCAGGCGCCAGCTTGCGCGTGTAATCCGTGAGTCAATCGAAAATACTGACGGTATCTGTAAAGGTGTCTTCTACTGGGAACCGGAATGCCGCCCGTCACAGTATAAGCTAGGCGCTTTCACCGAGGACGGACATCCGACTGTGATCATGGATGCATTCAAGGACTGGTCGGAGTAGCCTGCGGCTATGCCTCCGACCCTTCATCGTTCTTGCTTAACTTTAATTCGCCACCAGAAATATAACTGAGTGCTTCAACTGCAAGACAAACTGAAATAATAACTGCGAGCCACATATTTACCTCCTGTTTTAAGTTTATGATGCAAAGGTAAGGCACCAATGTGCCAATGTACGGCACACTATAAATGATTATGAAAAAACTGATATTTTCCCTGTGTATCTTTGTCTCGGTCTGCTCGTATGCGCAGAATCCGAAGACCCTTGTTGCCGATGAGGATCTTCATACTCTTGTTGAAAGTATCATCGACCGTCGTGATTCTGTGAAGAATGACGGATATAAGATAAGGAAGATCAAGTCACATATCAATTTAGAGTTCGCTTCATCAGCGAATGCTTATTTCACAGCAGGTAAGTTCGACGAGATGTCCTTCAAGATGAATCGTGTAAGATTCGAGATTTACGGAAGACTGACGGATCATCTGTCTTATCATTTCCGTCAGTCGTTCAACAGATACAGCAATCCTTATTCAGTAGAGAACATAGCCTCTTCAATCGAATATGCCAACATCAAATGGCGTGTCAATGACAGATTTGACATTGTAGCAGGAAAGCAGTTCCTTGCTGTAGGAGGCTATGAAGGTTATGTCAATGGCCTGCTGGTCAGAGAGTTCAGTGAATTCAACAATAATTTTGAGATTTTTCAGACCGGGTTGAAAGGCTCAGTATATCTGAGCCCCACTCAACATCTGTATCTCCAGGTGGTGAATCATAGAAGCGGAACTGACAATGACATGTACATCCATGGTCTTCCTGAGGGAATAGAGCCTACAAAATTCCCGCTTCTTGCATCAGCCTGCTGGATGGGATGGTTTGCTGATGGTGCGATCAACCTTCAGTATTCTGCATCAGCGGGACAGCTCGCTAAGGGGAGGAACATCTATTATCTGATGTGTGGAAACATATACGAAAAGGGACCGGTCCTGGCATACCTGGACGTCCTGTATCAACGCTCCGGACTTGATACACAGCATCGTATTACAACGCTTTCAAGTCAGCCCATGACAGCCCAGCATACTCAGTATTTCACTGTCATAGCCAATGTCGACTATCGTTTCCTTCCAAAATGGAATGCGTATATAAAGGGTGCGTATGAGACGGCGGGCGTATATGAGGATAACGGATTATTCAATGCGGGACAGTACATGACAGCATGGAATGCCCAGGGCTGTCTTGAATGGTTTCCGTTTACCGAGGAAAAGGGTTTCAAAGTGTTTGCACACTATGTATACAAGGGATTCAACCTGACAGAAAATGCGCTGGCGATAGGTGGCCATAAACTACATACGCAGCGCATCTCGCTCGGAATCCAGTATATAATACCGGTATTGTAATGATTAGAACAAAGCCTGAATGAGCCTACAGCACATTCAGACTTTGTTCTTTTATCTTCTCCAGCTCGTCCTTCATCTTCACCACGATCTTCTGGATCTCGGTGTGATTGGCCTTTGATCCGGTCGTATTGATCTCGCGTCCCATCTCCTGAGCTATGAATCCAAGCTTCTTGCCTGGGCACTCCTCGTTGGCTATGGTATCAAGGAAATACTTGCAGTGCTGGCGGAGTCGCACCTTCTCTTCGTTTATGTCAAGCTTTTCGATGTAGAATATCATCTCCTGCTCAAGGCGGCTCTGGTCTGGCTCGACCTTGAGCTCGGCAAAACGGCTCAAAATTTTTTCTCTGATAGCCTCTACCCGCTCTTTCTCAAAGGCCTCCACCTGTGCAGAATATTCAAGAATGTTTGCGACCTTCTCGGTTATGTCCTTGTAAAGTACCTCGCCCTCCTGTGCTCGGAATGCATTGATGTTTGTGAGCGCTTCGTCAATGCATGCTTCCACAACAGGCCAGTTTTCGTCAGTGATGACGTCCTGCTTCTTGGCATCCATCACCTCTGGCATGCGAAGGATCATTGCAAGAAGGTCATTCGGATTCTGGCTCCACAGATTGTGTGCTCCCAGCTTTTCGCCAAGGTCGCTGATCTGCTGGTAATACTCCATCGCAAGGTCCATGTTTATCTTCTTGGCGCTGTCGGCGGCATTAGGCTCATATGTTATGAAGAAATCGATGTTTCCACGTGTCAAGGCAGCTGCAATCTTTTGTCTTACAGCCATTTCCTTGTCCTTCGGCAGCATTGATGTCTTGAGGCTTATGTCGGCGGTCTTTCCGTTGAGAGAACGGACTTCCACTGTTATCTTTCCTGTCTCCAATATGGCTTCGGCCTTGCCGTAGCCTGTCATAGATCTGATCATATTGCTAAAAAACTGATTTGAAGGCACAAAAATACTGAAAAATCCGTATATTCGCAGGATTATTTGCAAATTCATTATTACCAGAGATATGGAAGAGGTAAACAAGGAAGTAAACGAAACCAGAAATCTTAACTTTCTGGAGGAAATCATTGAGGCGGATCTCGCCAGCGGCAAGTGTGAAAGCGTAATGACCCGTTTTCCGCCGGAGCCTAACGGCTACCTGCACATCGGTCATGCAAAGAGCATCTGCATCAACTTCGGCCTTGCAAAGAAGTATGGCGGAAAGACTAACCTCCGTTTCGACGATACAAATCCTGTAAAGGAGGATACCGAGTATGTAGACTCCATCAAGGAGGACATCAAGTGGCTCGGTTTCAATTGGGAGAACGAGAGATATGCCTCAGATTATTTTGATCAGCTTTACGAGTGGGCGGAGGAACTCATAAAGAAGGGCCTTGCTTATGTAGATGACCAGACACAGGAGGAAATCCGTGCAGGCCGTGGCACAGTGCAGGTGCCTGGAACAGAGAGCCCATACCGCAACCGCAGCGTCGAGGAAAATCTCCAGCTCTTCCGTGAGATGAAGGCAGGAAAGTATGCAGACGGCGAGAAGGTTCTCCGTGCAAAGATCGACATGGCGCATCCGAACATGCTGTTCCGCGACCCTCTCCTTTACCGTATCATCCATGCTCACCATCACCGTACAGGTGACAAGTGGTGCATCTACCCGATGTATGACTATGCTCATGGCCAGTCAGACTCGATCGAGAACATCACACACTCGATCTGTACCCTCGAGTTTGACGTGCATCGTCCTCTCTATGACTGGTTCATCGAGAAGCTTGGCATATTCCCGTCGCATCAGTATGAGTTCGCAAGACTCAATCTTACATACACGGTCATGTCAAAGCGCAAGCTCCTTGAGCTTGTGAAGAACAACTTCGTAAGCGGATGGGACGACCCTCGTATGCCAACCATCTGCGGTATCCGCCGCCGTGGCTATACTCCGGAGTCAATCCGTATGTTTGCTGAGAAGGTGGGAGTGGCAAAGCGCGAGCAGCTCATAGACCTCCAGCTTATGGAGTGGTGTGTCCGTCAGGACCTTAACGAGCGTTCAAACCGCTATATGGTGGTACAGGACCCTGTAAAGCTCACAATCACCAACTGGGAGCCAGGCAAGGTGGAGTGGTTTGACGCCCCTCTCAACCCTGCAGATCCTGAAGGACCATCACGCAAGGTTCCGTTCACAGGCGAGGTATACATAGAGAGAAACGACTTCATGGAAGAGCCACCTAAGAAGTATTTCCGCCTCAAGCCGGACGGAGAGGTTCGCCTCAAGTATACATACATCGTCAAGTGCCAGGAAGTAGTAAAGGATGCTGAAGGCAACATCGTAGAGATCAAGTGTACATATGATCCGACTTCAAAGCCTGGAGCAGGCGAGTGGCGCTCTGTAAAGGGAACTATCCACTGGGTATCAACCGAGCATGCAAAGGAGCTTGAACTCAGACTCTATGACAAGCTCTTTACTGAGGCTCAGATGGGCCAGATACCAGAAGGCGAGGACTACAAGAGTTACCTCAATCCGGAGTCTCTCGTAATCGGAAAGGGTTACGCAGAACCGGCCCTCCTTGAAGACAATTCAGGAATCGCAGTCCAGTTTGAACGTGTAGGATACTTCTTCAAGGATCCGGACAGCACTCCAGACCACTATGTGTTCAACAAGACAACAGCTTTGAAAGACAGCTTCAAGTTTTAAGACCAAATAAAAAAAATCTGCATCGCGCGATGCAGATTTTTTTTATTTGGTCCATACTATTAAATCATGTGGTTTGTCATCAATGTATTCTCCATGTGACGTGCCGTCTTCTGTACGGTAGAACAGATATGGCTGACTGCCTCCTGTTATATAGATGGCATCTATGAATCCAAGTTCTACAAGGGCGTCAGAGAAGCCGTGCATGGTCTCGGGATTGACGGTTTCTATAAAGTATAGTTTCTGATCCCGGATAGCATAGGCGCATCGAGTGACCTTTCCTTTCAACTCAAACTGTTTGCTGCACTTGACTCCTCCCGAAACCAGTGCGAACTGTCTGAACATCGAACCTTTTGTGTTCAGAGCGTGCTTGAAAATCTTGGAACTTCTGTTGATGCCTATCTGGGCGTTGCCGTTTTCGATTATCATGAAACCGGCTCTCCAATTGCTTTTGGCCAGTATATCACCTTCTGTGATGAAGTCTCCGATGATCTCCTTTTTGTCATTTATGAGCTTGTAGTCAGAGCTCCTTGTTATCAGATAGATGCTTGAATCCTTGTAGTCAGGGACAGAGTCAGCGAAGTGAGCCTTCAGGCCGCTGAGCTCGTATGTGCGCAGCAGCACGCCCATAGCCTCTTCAGTGCCTGCCTTTATGCCAGGAATTCCGCTCATCGGAGTCTTCAGGCTGTTGAGGATCTCCTCTGTGCTGCGTGACTGGATGAACTCCTTGTGATGAACGACATGTCGCACGGCAAATATTCCAAGCACGGTAATCAGAACGGCGGCAAGTGAAATTGCGGCGATCTTCCATTTCCCGTCTTTCCTGACAGGCCTGTCCTGATCCGGGTTCCATTCGGAACCTCCGATCAGTGTGACCTCGTCATCCGGCCTCAATATGTTGTCTTTATCTTCACTCATATCTTAAAAAACTGTTCTTTGATCTTGTTAAGCGCTTCCTGAGATGCATGAAGCTTAATCTGTGCCGGATTGGCGGAATCATATAGAACGAGATCGCCCTGTATGGGGTTTACTCTGTATATATATGTGATGTTTACTATGAAACTGCGTCCGACAACGATGAATACAGGCTTTTCCGTGCTGAGTTGCTCATTGATGATTGCAATGAACTTCTGCCTGTTGAACCAGAGCTGCTGGCTGTATCCTCCTGACAGGTGCATGGTGCAGTAGTTGCCTTCCGCCTCAATGTAAATGATGTCGGAAGGACGCACCTTGATCACTTCAGTGCCACTGTTGTTTAATATCAGCTCTTTCATCTTCGCAAAGATAGTAAAGAAAATTTAATCTGCTGAAACAGGGATTTCGTAAAGCGTGGGAGGTACTTCGTAAAACCACCTTGAAAAAGCTTTGAATCGTGATGAAATTCAGACAATTTTGTTTCAGAAATCACTCACTAATATATAGATAATTATGGAAAAAGAAGAAAAAAAGAAAAGAAACGGCCTGCTTATGAAAGGTCTTCTGGTCGTAGTGACCGCTCTCGTTCTGCAGATCCCGATGCTGATGCTTTCCAGCCTTGTTAATGACAGGAAAGATCTTCAGGATGAAGTTACTTTGGAAATATGGCATTCTCTAGGCGGGGAACAGACTATCCACGCACCGGAACTGCAGATTGTCTATGAGTATACGACTGAAGAAAATGGGAAAAGCAAATCTGAACGCAGAACTCGCACCAAAAGGGCGGTCGAGGCAAATATTGAGGGCAATGCAGATGTGGAAATCCTGCATCGGTCCATTTACGAAATTCCGGTATATACAGCCGATATGACAATAACGGGAAAGTTCCAATTGGAAGGTAATGACTTGACATCTCAGACAGGAGATTTTAGATTCTGTCTTCCGCTTGGTGAGCACAAAGGACTAAAAGGACGCCCGGCTGTTGTCATCAATGGGAAAGAGTATCTGTTTGAAATTGACAAAGAGGGACTTTATGTGAATGTCTCTCCTCAAGTTCTCAATACTGATCTGACTTTGGAGTATGCGATAACTGTCAAGTCAGATGGCATGTCCACCTTGAATTTCGAGCCTAATGCGAAGAATTATACTGTTTCGTTGACATCAGATTACCCTTCTCCGAGTTTCAACGGCTGTTGTCTCCCAAGCAAGAGAGAGGTGAGAGAAGATGGCTTTACAGCGGAATGGGTGGTGACTGAGATCAATACCTTCAGTGGATACGATAAGTCTTTCTTTGTTGATTTCCATATTCCGGCAAACCAGTATCAGCAGACAGAAAGGGCCACAAAGTACTCGTTCCTGATCGTCCTGCTGGTGTTCGTGGCAATTTTCTTTGTCGAGAGCATCTTCAGATGCAAGGTCAATATTGTGCAGTATATTGTGACAGGACTTTCTCTTTGCCTGTTCTATCTCTTGCTCCTCTCTATTAGTGAATATCTTTCATTCTCAATTTCTTATCTCATTGCGTCTGTGATGACAACAGCTGCCCTTGGCGGATATTTCTACGGATTTCTCAAGTCAAAGACCGCCATGATTTTCACAACAGCAATAGCCATGTTATATGCGTTCATATTCCTCCTTTTGCAAATGGAGACGGGAAGCCTGCTAATAGGTTCATTGGCACTGTTCTTAATACTTGGAGTCATAATGTATTTCACGCGAAATTCCAATCTGTTCGAGTCTGACCGGTAAAAACAAAGAGTTCAGCAATGTGCTGAACTCTTTGTTTTTACCGGTCTTATATAAATATATATTTCAAGGTGAAGTCGTCGAACGGGATTCTGGTAATCGGCTCAAGCATCATCAATCCCACCATGATAAGTACACCGCAATCAGAATGACGATAAGTGCGAATGTCTTTTCTTATTTGTTGTATGTGTCGATTCCGCTTTGGAGGAAGTCTACAAATCCCTGAACGTCAAGGTCGTATCCTCTTACCGGAACAAGGACTTCGCCCTCTGGTGAAAGCAGCACATAATTAGGCTGTGCGTTTACGTTCCAAAGAGTACGTGCCGTGTATGAGTTCGCGCGTCCGAGGTCTTTGTATACCTTTCCGGTTTCCGCGTCTGTAACATAGTCTTCCTTGTCAAGTTTCTGTTTGTCGTCAGTATATAGTGCAACCACGACAAAGTCGTTTTTCAGCATGCTGAGTACCTTAGGATCGCTCCATACTCTTGATTCCATCTCACGGCAATTCACGCATCCGTGCCCTGTTACATCTACGAATACAGGCTTGCCAGCCTTCTTGGCTGCCTGAAGGCCTTCTTCAAGAGTGAAATAGCCGTTGAGGCCGAGAGGGAGGTGCAGGCCATACTTTGAATCAGCTGCCGGCATGAGGTCTTCACTTACACCTGAGTCTGCTGAAGTAACTGAAGATCCCTGACCTATCACGAAGTCCTGGGTGGTGATTGGAGGCATATATCCAGAAAGCGCCTTGAGAGGAGCTCCCCACATTCCAGGGATGAGGTATACGACAAATGAGAAGACCGCGATAGCCAGAGTGAGGCGTGGAACTGAGAGATGCTCGACAGGTTCGTCGTTTTCGAAACGGATCTTTCCAAGAAGATAGAGCCCGAGAAGAGTGAATACTACGATCCATATTGCAAGGTATACCTCTCTGTCGAGGATGCCCCAGTGGTATGTCTGGTCTGCAACGCTGAGGAACTTCAGTCCGAGAGCTATCTCTACAAAACCGAGAACAACCTTGACTGAGTTGAGCCATCCGCCGCCGCTCTGCTTGAATTTCTTCAGAAGAGAAGGGGAGAATGCGAGGATTGTGAATGGAAGAGCGAATGCCACAGAGAATGCAAGCATTGTCACCATCGGCTCCCAGAACTCGCCCTGTGTAGACTTGATGAGGACCGAACCGACGATCGGACCTGTGCATGAGAATGACACGAGTACGAGAGTGAGCGCCATGAAGAACACACCTGCGAGACCCTTCTTGTCAGAACCCTTGTCGCTCTTGTTTACAAGTGACTGAGGAAGAGTGATCTCGAATGCACCGAAGAATGATGCTGCAAATACCATGAACACGATGAAGAAGATGATATTTGGAAGCCAGTGTGTCGAGAGCCAGTTGAAGATGTCAGCTGTCACTGCGTCACCACCGATGATCTTTGTAAGCATGATGATCACAGAGATCGGAACTGTGTAAAGCAGCACGATGAAGATACCGTACATCGCAGCCTTGAACCTTCCCTGCGCTACATTTTCAGAACCCTTCATGAAGAAAGATACGGTCATAGGAACCATAGGGAATACGCATGGAGTAAGAAGCATTGCAAATCCCCAGAGGATAGCCTCAAGGATGAGTCCCCAGATGGATCCGTTCTTCTTTTCTGGTTCTTCTACTGAAGTGTCATCACCGAGAGGAGCGACAGCAAATTCAGGATCTATTGATACGTTGAAATCGTAGTATTCAGCCTTGCATGCCCCACCAGTGCATGAATTTGTGAAGATTGTTCCTGTGAAGGCAGCCTTGTCAGCTGTCAGCTTCACGTTCTGAGCGATGATTATCTCATTGTAATAATGCTTTGCCGGGTCGCCGAATTCGTCAGTCTCCTCAGTCGGAGTGCTGATCTCATAAGGCTCGCCAACAAGCACGCCGCCATCTACGGCAGCATCCATCACCTCTGTTGCAGAGAACTCGTCAGCGAGAGTATATGTGTGATATCCGTCTGCAATCTTTCCGGTGAAGATGACTCTGTATACGTCCTTCTCACCAGCTTCCTCGACGTGCGACGACCATGTCACCAGCTGGGACGGTGCTATCTGGGCAAATGACGCGACACATATAGCGAGTGAAGCGATAATTGTCAAAAACTTTTTCATTATCAGTTTAGTGTTATGGATTACTTTGCAAATGCTACTGAACGTGTTTCACGGATTACGGTGATCTTCACCTGTCCAGGATATACCATCTCTTCCTGGATCCTTCTTGCTATTTCGGTAGAGAGTGTCTCCGCATCCTTGTCTGTCACCTGGTCTGCTCCGACAATGACGCGAAGCTCGCGTCCGGCCTGGATGGCGTAGGTCTTGGTTACTCCCGGATATGACTGTGCGATGTTCTCCATGTCCTTGAGTCTCTTGATGTAAGACTCGATGACCTCTCGGCGGGCTCCCGGACGTGCTCCTGATATGGCGTCACCTACCATTACGAGAGGCGAGATGATTGAAGTCATCTCGATCTCTTCATGGTGAGATCCGATCGCGTTGCATACCTCAGGCTTCTCCTTGTATTTCTCGGCGAGCTTCATACCGAGGATTGCATGTGGAAGTTCCGGATCCTCGTCTGAAACCTTTCCGATATCGTGGAGGAGACCTGCTCTCTTCGCAACCTTAGGATTGAGACCAAGCTCTGAAGCCATTGTGGCACAGATGTTTGCTACCTCTCGTGCATGCTGGAGGAGATTCTGTCCATATGACGAACGGTACTTCATGCGACCGATGAGCTTGACGAGCTCTATGTGCATTCCATGGATGCCGAGGTCGATGCATGTCCTCTTACCGGTCTCCATGATCTCTTCCTCGAGCTGCTTCTGCACCTTTGCAACAACCTCTTCGATACGTGCAGGGTGTATGCGTCCGTCAATTACCAGCTGGTGGAGTGCAAGACGGGCAACCTCTCTTCTTACAGGGTCGAAAGCTGAAAGAAGAATCGCTTCCGGAGTGTCGTCAACAACGATTTCAACACCGGTAGCAGCCTCAAGTGCGCGGATGTTGCGACCTTCACGTCCGATGATGCGTCCCTTGATCTCGTCGCTCTCGATATGGAAGACGGTTACCGCATTCTCAATTGCAGTTTCAGATGCTGTTCTCTGTATTGTGTTGATTACGATGCGCTTGGCTTCCTTGCTTGCGGTCAGGCGTGCTTCATCCATGGCGTCATTGATATAAGACTGAGCCTGTGTCCTGGCCTCTGCCTTCATGCTTTCCATGAGCTGATTCTTCGCTTCAGCTGCTGTCATTCCGGCAATAGCTTCTATCTGCCTGATGGCATCCTGACGAAGTTCTTCATACTCTTCACGCTTGCGGCTTGCTGCATCAAGCTGTGCCTTGAGCGCCTCCTTCTGATGTTCAAGTTCCTTGTTCTTGCGTCCAAGCTCAGCATTCTGCTGGTTCAAGCTGTTCTCCTTCTGCTTCAGGCGGTTCTCGATCTCGTTGATCTGCTTATTCCTTTCGTTGATGTACTGCTCGTGTTCGCTTTTGAGCTGCAGGAACTTCTCCTTCGCCTGGAAGATCTTCTCCTTCTTTATGCCTTCCGCCTCGAGCTCTGCCTTCTTGATGATCTCCTCCTTCTGTCCCTTAAGAAGTATCTTACGGACAAATATGTAGGTGCCGAGGGCACATACAGCACCCAGAACGGCAAACAGGATGTAGAATAAAATATTTGTCATAACGTTATATATATGGTTTAAGTTCAACAAAAAATGACCAGTCTCCATTTCAGCAGACTGGTCAGGTTATTTATAAAAAGCCGTTAGCTGTTTGTCAGAAAATCTTAAAAATAAGATTTGGGCTCCGGTGTGCAGTTCAGACATCCTCCGTCCCACTTGCGTGGAATCCCCATGCGGGTAACCTAGGTCCGTCATCCCTATCCGAGATATCCCTGTTACATTATTAGTGTTGATTTCAGCAAAAATAAGTAACTAACGGCTGTTTTTATTCAATGTTGTCAAGATAAGCCTCAAGCTCCTTGAGCAGCGCTCCTTCCTCTTCAAGTGCGTTCTCGAGCTGTTTCTGCAGCCCGCTGTTCACTATGCCGACATTCAGTGCAACAAGTGAAAGAACCTCGATCATTCCCTTTGTAGGGTATTTGTCAAGGTAGAACTTCACCCTGCGGTTTATGTCGTCAACGGCCTTTCTGATCATCTCCTCGTGCTCCGGAGACTTCACCTGCAAAGGGTATGAACGGTCTGCAATTACTACGCTTATGCTCTGTGCCATATTTATCCCTCCATCAAAGTGATGCACCTGTCAATCTCCTTTATGAGCCTGTCGATCTTCTTTCTGGCTTCGGTGTTGTCCGCGTCGCCTGATTTGAATGCGTCAGCAAGCTTAAGGTTATCAATCGTTCTTTCTAACTCTGTTATCTGCTTTGCGTAGGCTTCGTTCTGAGCAGTAGACTGCGCCAACTCTGTCTCCAGCCTTTTACGCTCCTGTCTTTCAGTTTCGTAGGCCGATATAAGCTGCTTTATCCTCTCTTTGAGTCTGTCTATCATTTCAAAACAATTAAACCTGACGTGCAAATTTATAAAAAACTGAGCGAAAATCAAAACGATTTTGACTTTCGCTCAGTTTAAATATCAAATCAAGTCCTTATTGGAGGACTTCAACTGCTTTCATGCCTTCCTCAATTGCGGCCTTGTTGAGAGAAATAAGGTCTGCATAACGTGCAGGGATGCACTTTGCAAGTCCCTTGTCGATGTTCTCAGACTTGATGAAAGGTTTCATCTGGAGGTATGCTCCCATTACAGCCATGTTGTATACCTTGGAGTTACCTACCTGTGCCGCAACGTTGATCGCATCGATCCTGCAGATCCTGATGTCAGTTCTCGTCGGAGGGTTGATGATACCGTTAGGGTCGTAGATAAGCAGACCGCCAGGCTTGACAGTGCTCTCGAACTTGTCGAGCGACTGCTGGTTCAGGATGATCGCTGTGTCGTACTTTGTCACGATTGGCGAGCTGATCTTCTTGTCGCTGAGGATGACGCACACATTGGCTGTGCCTCCACGCATCTCCGGACCATATGATGGCATCCATGTCACCTCCATGTCCTGCATGATTGCGCAGTATGCGAGAATCTTTCCCATAGAGAGGACGCCCTGTCCTCCGAATCCTGCAATGATTATCTCTTCTTTCATAATTACTCCTGTTTTAATACGTCCTTAATGTCACCGAGCGGATACTTTGGGAACATGTTCTCCACCATCCACTTGTTGGCTGCCGTAGGGCTCATCTTCCAGCCTGAGTTGCAAGTAGCAACGATCTCTACGAATGAGAGTCCGATGCCTTTCTGGCTGTATTCGAATGCCTTCCTGATGGCTGCCTTTGCCTTGCGTGCAGCAACGGCAGTGTGAACTGACTGTCTTGTGATGAAGGCAGTTCCGTCAAGCTGTGCGATCATAGGAGCGAGCACGAGAGGGAATCCGTTGAGCTTTGCGTCACGTCCGTAAGGAGTAGTGGCGGTCTTCATGCCGAGGAGTGTTGTAGGAGCCATCTGGCCTCCTGTCATACCATATATACCATTGTTGATGAAGATCACTACGATGTTCTCTCCACGGCTGCAAGCATGGATTATCTCTGCTGTACCGATAGATGCGAGGTCGCCGTCTCCCTGATATGTGAATACATATTTTTCAGGGTTGAGTCTCTTGGCTGCGGTTGCAAGTGCCGGAGCGCGGCCGTGAGCGGCCTGCTGCCAGTCGACATTGAGATAGTTGTATGCAAATACCGAGCAGCCTACCGGGCTGACTGCGATGGTCTCCTCCTGAATGCCCATCTCTTCGATGACCTCGGCGATGAGTTTATGCACTGTTCCATGAGAACATCCTGGACAGTAATGCATTACATTGTCTGTCAGAATAGGGGTCTTCTTGTAGACGATGTTCTCGGGTTTCTTGATATCTTCTATATTCATAGTCTTGCTTATTTCAGATTGTTGAACTTCTTGAACGCCTCTACAATTTCATCAGGTGTGTAGATGATGCCTCCCTGTCTTCCGTAGAAGCCTACAGGGCACTTGCCGTTTACTGCGAGTCTTACGTCGTCTACCATCTGGCCGAGGTTGAGCTCGATGCTCATCATGCTCTTCACCTTGCCTGAGAGCTCTTCGAGCCTCTTGGTCGGGAATGGGAAGAGGGTTACTGGTCTGAGGAGACCAGCCTTTATGCCTTCTTCGCGGAGCTGGTCGACAACAGCTTCGCAGATACGTGACGAGCATCCGAATGCCACGAAAACATATTCGGCATCTTCTGTCTGGTATTCTTCGTATTTCACTTCCTGCTCCTTGATGACCTCGTACTTTGCAGCAAGCTTCTGGTTGAAGCGCTCCTGTACGTCTGATTCGAGGGCGAGTGATGTAATCACATTGTATGGTCTGTCGGCTGTCTTGCCGGTTGTAGCCCAAGGTGCCACCTTGAGGATCTCTTCCTTGGTCATGCGTGGCTTCTCCGGACGAAGCTCCACCTTCTCCATCATCTGGCCTACGATACCGTCGGCAAGGATGATGACAGGTGTGCGGTATTTGAATGCAAGGTCAAATCCCCAGTCAACGAAGTCGTACATGTCCTGTGCTGAAGCAGGTGCGAGGACAATAGCGTTATAGTCTCCGTGTCCGCCACCCTTGACGCACTGGTTGTAGTCACTCTGGCTAGGCTGGATGGTGCCGAGGCCAGGACCGCCGCGCTGGCAGTTCACGACAACGCAAGGGAGCTCTGCTCCTGCGAGGTAGCTGAGGCCCTCGCACATGAGGCTGATTCCCGGCGAGCTTGAAGAAGTCATCACCTTCTTGCCGCAGCATGCACCGCCGTATACCATGTTGATTGAAGAAGTCTCGCTCTCGGCCTGGAGGACAACCATGCCTGTAGTCAGCCAAGGTCTCTCCTTCATGAGGGTTTCCATTACTTCAGACTGCGGGGTGATAGGATAACCGAAGTATCCGTCCGCACCGTTGCGTATTGCCGATATGGCAATCGCCTCGTTTCCTTTCATCAGAATTTTCTCTGCCATATCCCTTAGATTTTAACTCTGTAAACAGTAATTACCGAATCAGGGCAGACGACTGCACAGTTTGAACAGCCAATGCACGCCTCGCCAACCATTTCGGCATAATGATAACCTTTGTTGTTGACCAGCTTCGAAAGTTCGATGCTCTTGGTCGGACAGTTCTCGACGCAGACACCGCAGCCTTTGCATTTCTGTGTGTCTACTTCAATTGCTCCTTTGAATGCCATTACTATAGAATTTAAAAAGTTTTGTGATTTGTGTCAGTTTCAGTGCTTTATGTGAAAAAGCATTTGTGGTTTCAAAATCGTAGTAAATATAAGGCATTTTTGTTGAATTGTCAAACCTTTCGAATAAAAAGCATATTTTTTTCACGCCTCATCAAAATGTGGGATTTTTTATATAACTTTGAAAACTTTAAACGCTGATGTCCTATGGGATCGATTTTGCTTAAAAACATACTTCATGACGAATCTCTCTGCCAGATTCTTGTGGAAGGTAACAGGATTTCCAGAATACTTCCTGCCGAAGCGGCTATGGAGATTCCTGAAGGTGCTGAGGTCGTGGACTGCACAGGCAAGGCCGTTCTTCCAGGCCTTGTGAACATGCATACTCACGCCGGAATGGCGATGATGAGGGGAGTGGGCGAGGATATCGTCTTCCATGAGTGGATCGACAGGATATGGAAAGTCGAGTCCGACATCGATGAGGAATATGTTTATCATGCGACAAAGGTTGCATGCCTCGAGATGATCAAGACAGGTACGACGACATTCAATGACCATTATTGGCATATGCCTATGGGATATAAGGCTGCCATGGAGATGGGACTTCGATGTGCGCTTGCCTATGTCATCTGTGACAGAAACGATCCGGTCGAGGCCGAGCGCCAGAAGATACAGTGCCGTGAGATGTATGAGTATTCACGTCAATGGGGACATATGTCTCAGTTCGTGATAGCAATACACGCGATATATTCGGTGAGCGAACCGCTTCTTGTCTGGGCGGTTGATTTTGCACGAGAGCATGGACTCAAGATACATATACATGTCTCAGAGACACGCAAGGAGGTCCAGGACTGCATGGAGCAGCATGGAGGAATGTCTCCTGTGGAATATCTGGACAGCCTTGGCGTGCTTGCTCCTGATGTGATCGCAGCTCATACCCTGTGGGTGTCTGACAATGATGTGAAGATACTCGGAGAAAGGGGAGTGACATGCGTCCATAATGTGAACTCAAACCTGAAATTGGCATCCGGATATATGTTCCGTTACAACGAACTTCGTGATGCAGGAGCAAATGTATGTCTTGGAACAGACGGATGCGCATCGTCGAACAATCTCGACATGCTGGAGACCATGAAGACCTCGGCAATGATCCAGAAGGCGTGGAGGGATGATCCGACGGCAATGCCTCTGCATGAGCTTCTTGCCGCTGCGACTGTCAATGCGGGCAAGGCCCTCGGACTTGAAATAGGAAAGGTAGAGGAAGGCGCTCTTGCTGACCTTATTATAATAGATACGGAAAATTACAACTTCCTTTCACCGGGAACATTCCTTGCAAACCTCATTTATTCGGCGCATTCGGACTGCGTGGATTCTGTGATATGTGACGGAAAGTTCTTGATGCGCGGACGTGTTGTGCCGGGCGAGAGAGAGATTCTTTCTCAGGCCCGCCGTGAGATGGAAGGACTGTCATCCAGATAAACATTGAAACTATGGATCCAAGAGTAGAAAAGATCATGACTGCTGCTGACTATATTGCAGCAAAGCTTGACGGGCGCAGGCCATATGTCGGAATTGTCCTTGGCAGCGGCCTCGGCAAGCTTGCCGACAAGATTGAAAATCAGACTGTGATTCCTTATAAGGAGATTCCGGGATTTCCGGTGTCGACCGCTGTGGGGCATAAGGGTAACTTCATTGCAGGAGAACTCGGCGGCAAGTTCGTCGTTGCGATGCAGGGACGCTTTCATTATTATGAGGGGTATCCTATGGAACTTGTCACTCTCCCGATCAGGGTGATGAAGGTTCTCGGCATTCAGTATCTCTTCGTGTCGAATGCCGCAGGCGGCGTGAACTACGATTTCAAAGTCGGTGACCTGATGGTGATCACGGATCACATAAATCATCTTCCCAATCCTCTTGTCGGACCTAACATGGAAGAGTTCGGACCTCGTTTCCCAGACATGACACGTCCATATGACAAGCAGTTGAGAATGAAGGCGTTCGAGATTGCTGCCGGTCTTGGATATGAGCTTCGCAGCGGAGTGTATTTTGCGGGCACAGGTCCTTCGTATGAGACCCCGGCAGAGTATAAGTATTTCCGTCTGATCGGAGCGGATGCAGTGGGAATGTCTACTATTCCTGAAGTGATCGTGGCTCGTCATTCGGACATTCCGGTATTCGGTATGTCAGTCATAACAAACGAGGCTCACGACGATTATGCTGAGGATTATGTAAATGACGGAGATGATGTAGTCGAGGCTGCAAACGCCGCTGCAGAAAAGATGACTACTCTGTTCACCAAGATCATCGAGACTTTGTAGTCAATTTAAAAGCACAATATTGGCCGTTTTCGTGTTTTTGAACCTGTTTTATGGGGTCTAAAGCACAAAAACGGCCTTTTATGTGTTTTTGAATTCTCCTAGATGTCTGCTGAGAAGAATGTGCTCCAGGCGTCCGACGGCATCTGCCAGCCTCCGCGAGGGGAGAGTGACACTGATCCGACGGCCGGTCCGTCAGGCAGACATGAACGCTTGAACTGCTGGTTGAAGAATCTTCTGATGAAGGTCTTCAGCCATTTCTTTATGGTCTCTTCGTCGTAATAAGAGATCCTCACGTCGCTCCGCTCCTCAGGATGACAAACTGAGCGCTCCTCAGGATGATAAACCGAGTGCTCGTCAGGATGACAGAAGACTTTTGTCGCAAGGAAGAGTATCTTCTCCGGACTGTATCCGTTCCTCATGAAATGATATATGAAGAAGTCATGCAGTTCGTATGGGCCGACAAGGTCTTCCGTTACCTGCTGGATTTCTCCTTTGTCGTTTGCCGGAAGCAATTCCGGGCTTATAGGAGTGTCTACTATGTCGAGGAGAATATCCCGGACTCCGCGTGCTCCTTCAGTCTTGCCTGCGTCGAACCTGTTCTCTGCCGCCCATTTCACGAGGCTGCGTACCAATGTTTTAGGTACACCTGCATTGACTCCGTACATTGACATGTGGTCGCCGTTGTAAGTGGCCCATCCGAGCGCAAGTTCTGAGAGGTCTCCGGTTCCGATGACAAGTCCGTTGGTCTTGTTGGCAAGGTCCATCAGGATCTGTGTCCTTTCGCGTGCCTGTGTGTTTTCGTATGTTGCATCATGAACTTCCGGATCGTGTCCGAGATCTGCAAAATGCTGGTTGCAGGCCGCTACAATGGAGATTTCCCTTGAGGTTATTCCGAGCGCGTCCATCAGGTCTGTGGCATTGTTCTTCGTCCTTGAAGTAGTACCATAGCCAGGCATTGTGACTCCTATGATCCTGTCCCTTGACCAGCCCAGCCTGTCGAAAGCCATGGCTGCTACAAGCAGTGCCAGAGTGCTGTCCAGCCCTCCTGAGATACCGATTACAGCTGTATTGCAGTTGATGTGCGCCAGTCTTCTTGCAAGCGCTGCAGTCTGGATGTCCAGGATCTCCCTGCATCTGTAGTCAAGATCTCCTGCCGGTGCAAAAGGATGTGGCTCGATATGCCTATATAGCTTCCTGCCGAAGTCTGTAGTCTTCTCGTTGGATCCGATGATGACTGACTCGTACTTTTTGCAGGATGTGCAGTTCCTGAATGCAGCGTCCTTCATGCGGAGTGTGCTGAGCCTCTCATAATCAACGTCTGCAATGGTCATGCTTGATTCCGACCTGTATCTGTCACCTTCTGCAAGACAGTCTCCGTTTTCCCAGACAGCCGCTGCGCCTGCGAACACCTGGTCGGTTGAGGACTCTCCGCAACCGGCCGATGCGTGGATATATGCTGTGTGTGTCCTCGCAGAATGCTGCTGAAGGATCCCTTTGCGGTAGATGTCAGTGTAAAGTATCTCAGCTGTTGATGATGGGTTTGCTATGATTGCAGCTCCTGCAAGGGAGTGGTCTGCAGAAGGAGGGATCGGCCTTCTGATGTCGTCTCCGATCTCAACTGCGAAGGTAGTGCCGTTCAGATGGAACAGCATTGCAGAGTTGATTGTGAATACTTGAAGTTCGTCTGACGGAAGGGAGAGAAAGTCGTTTCCTGATGAGAAAATTGAGCTGTCCGTCACGCTGATCTTAGGGACGTATCCCTCAAGGAAACCGTTTCCAAGTACTGCAGCGCAGTTGTAAAGCTTTCCGTTATAGCATATCGGAAGGCCGATCACAGCTGTAATACAGATGTCCTCCTCCAGGAATCTGTTCTGCATGTGGCGTTCAATTTTGCCCAGACCTTCCTCTGCGCCTTTAAGCAGCGATGCATTAGTGAACAGATCGCCGCATGTGCTTCCTGTGAGCGACAGCTCAGGGAATACGATGAGGCTGACTTCCTCTTCGACGGCCTTGTCGATGAGTCTGCATATTTCTTCTGCATTGTATGCCGGGTCTGCGAGCCTGATGGCCGGCACGGCCGCGGCTACACGTATGAATCCGTAATTCTTCATATATGTCATTAAAATAAAAGGACAGCTTCGTGCCGTCCTTTATATTGATGAATTAAAGTTCCTCGAAATCCACGTCGTTGAATCTGTCTGCGGCTCCTTCGTCCTTGAGGCAATTCTTCTTGATGTATGCGATCACTTCCTCAAGACCTTCGGCAAACTTCTCGAAGTCCTCCTTATAAAGGAAGATCTTGTGCTTGTCATAAGCGAAATGTCCGTTAGAATCCACCCTGCGCTTGCTTTCTGTGATCGTCAGATAGTAATCCTTGCCCTTTGTGGCCTTGACGTCAAAGAAGTATGTACGCTTTCCTGCTCTTACTGGCTTAGAGTAAACATCCTCGCCTGAGCGCTCCTGAGCATTTGCTCCTTCGTAATCCTCACTATACATAACTTATCTTTTTTAGTAAATCTCTACAAAGTTAGGGATTTTTCTGAAATTCAGTGTATATTTGCATAAATTTTTGAGATAGAAATATGCTTAACAGAAGAATACTCAGAATAAAGGCCTACAAGGTACTCTATGGAAGCGTCATTGCCGAGGGTACGTCTCTCGCTCAGGCGGAGGCCCAGCTCGAGCAGGCCTGCGAGGCTACCCGCGACCTTTATGTCTATATGCTTTCCATCATTCCTGCATTGACTCAGGTGGCGAAAGACAGGATCGATGCGGCGAAGTCAAAGCTCAGGCCTACCGACGATGACCTGAATCCGAACATGAAGTTTGCAGAGAATGAAATGGCAAGACTGATTGCCGAGGACGTCGATCTCAACAAGCTTCTGGCAAAGAAGAAATACTCATGGGCTCAGTATGACCTCCTTCTGAAGAAGGTGATGACATCAGTGGCTTCCAAGGAATATTTTGCACAGTATATGCAGTCTCCTGAGCGTTCACTGGCAGAAGACTGCAAACTCTTTACAAGGATTTTCGAGGAAGAGTTCGACGACAATCAGGATCTTGAGATGATTCTTGAGGAGAAGTCGATGTATTGGGTCGATGACCTTCCATATGCGCTTTCATGGTGCTGCCGCACATTCAAGGATTTTGTTGAGGGTAAGTCGTGGAGCCTTCTGCCGCTGTATCAGAGCGAAATGAAGAAAGGTGATGACGTAGAGAGCGACAAGCTCTTTGTCCGCAGGCTTCTCCAGAGTTCATATGCGGGTTATGAGAAATATTCTGCAATGGTTGCAGATGCTGTGTCGGGATGGGAGAAGGAGCGCCTCTTCCTGTCTGATGTGGTTCTAGTCGTGATGGGTCTCGCTGAATCTGTAAGCTTCCCGACAATCCCTGTCAAGGTAACCATCAACGAGTATGTGGAGCTCGCCAAGTATTATGGAACCCCTAAGAGCCGTGCATTCGTGAACGGACTTCTTGACAGACTCGTTCAGAATCTTGTCAACGAAGGCGCCATTGTAAAGGAGGGCAAAGGATTATTGTAAAACATTTAATTTATAGAAAGAGATGAATACATTTACACTTTTACAGGCTGCTCAGCCGGCTCAGGGCGGTGGCTGGACCATGTGGGTCATGCTTATCCTCATTTTCGTGATTATGTGGTTCTTTATGATCCGTCCGCAGAGAAAGCAGCAGAAGGAACTCGAAAACTTCCGCAACGCTCTCAAGAAGGGTGATAAGGTGGTTACCATCGGCGGTATCTTCGGCACTGTGTGCGAGATCAAGGAGGATTCTGTTCTTATAGAGGTTGACAACAACGTCAAGATCCGTGTAAGCAAGCAGGCTCTCGTAAAGGATTTCACTGATCCTACAAGACAGTAGTCTGACCATACTCCAGGGAAAAGATGAAGAATCTGTTCAACAGATTGCTTGACGCTTTGAATATCGGCGGGAGAGACTGGATTATACTGATCCTGTCTCTCCTGCTGGCTTTCAGCGTCTGGCTCATCCATAATCTTTCCCTGAAATATAATGCAAACCTGAAGGCCAAAGTGGTCGCTGTGGCAACTCTGGAAGGGCATGAAGGAGTCTCGTCTGCAAGCCAGGATGTCACTGCAAGAGGCCGGGCCACAGGATACAACATCATTGCTTCATATATCAAGTCGAGACGTCCTGTAAAGGTGGAGTTCAGCACCTCTGCGTTGCAGCGATATGATGACGAGCGTTTCTTCGTGACCGGTGAGAAGCTGATGGAGCATTCTCATCTCATCTTCGGAGAGGATGTCACTGTCGATCATTATATCACGGACACCCTGTTCTTCCGCTTTCCGAGAGTCAACCATAAGAAGGTTCCTGTAGTTCCGGTTACTTTGTTCTCATTTCAAGGACAGTATATGAACAGGGGAGACCTGAAGGTGATGCCGGATTCTGTGGTTGTCGAGGGCGAACCTTATCTGCTGGAGAGTGTGCGGCAGGTTTATACCAAGCCTATCAGGCATTTCGACATATCGGAGAACATCAGCGGTGTAATTCCGGTAGAGCGCATCAAGGGCGTGAATATCCCTGCCTCTGAGATATATTATGAATTGGATGTCACAAGATACGTCGAGGTTGAAAGCGAAGCAGTCGTGTCGGCTGTAAATGTGCCGGCGGAGAAGAGACTTATGATATTTCCTTCTGTCGTTACCCTCAAGATGAGATGTGAGTTTCCGCTCATCGAGGACATCCGTGATAATATAGTTCTTCAGGTTGATTACGACGATTTCAAGACATCTCTCAAAGGTAATTGTGCGGTGAAGATCGCCGAGCTGCCTAAGGGTGTCATCACATATGAGGTGACTCCGGCATTCGTGAGATGTGTGGAGGAGAGCCGATGACCAAGGTTGTGGTCATAACAGGTGGCATCGGCAGTGGCAAGTCTGAAGTATGCAGGATATTTGCGGACGAAGGTTTTGCTGCCCAATACAATGCAGATGCCAGGGCCAAGGCCCTGTATATTGAATATCCATCCCTTCTCGAAGCAATCGAGGATGCTTTGGGATGCGTGTTGAAAGATGATGAGGGAAAGTTTCAACCGTCATTGCTGGCTGACAGGATATTTTCTGACAGGACTGCACTTGAAAAAGTTGAAAGTCTTCTCTTCCCGGTGATGATGGATGATTTCGCAATTTTTGCGGAAAGAAGCGGTGCTGAATATGTGGTGTTCGAGTCTGCCACGGTTCTGGAGAAACCGCAGTTCGACGGATTGGCAGACAAGGTCATCCTTGTAGATGCTCCGTTCGAGACAAGGCTAGGGAGGGCCTGCGCCCGCGATGACGCCTCGCGCGAAGCGGTGCTGGCCAGGATGCGCTCCCAGACGCTTATGAATGAACTGTCCCAGGGTGGTTCTGATCCAAGAGTCGATTATGTCATAATGAATGACTCGACTTTCGAGGTGTTGCGCGAAAGGACAATGAAGACAATAGAATTATTAACAGAAAACATATAAATAAAAGATGAAAACAGACCTTACAAAGATTCTGGCGGTTTCAGGCCAGAGCGGATTGTTCCTTTATATTTCAGCTACACGCACAGGAGCTGTGGTTGAGGCACTTGCAGACAAGAAGAGAAGCTCGGTGAGCGCAACAAGCAAGATCACCTCTCTCGCAGATATCTCGATCTATACAGATGATGAAGAAGTGAAGCTACAGCAGGTGTTCCTCAATATGAAGGAAGTCCTCGGTGACGCTGATGCACCGTCTGCAAAGTCAAACCCGGAAGATCTCAAGGCGCTTTTCGAGAAAGCTCTCCCTACATATGACCGTGACCGTTTCTATGTGTCACACATGAAGAAGGTTGTAGAGTGGTATAACGCTCTCAAGAAGTACGCTTCTCTTGATTTTGTCGAGCCTGAAGAGGCTGCAGAGCAGGAGTAGACGCCGATGATGAAGCTTCAGACAGTGACCTTGGGATGCTCTAAGAACAAGGTCGACACAGAACATATCCTTTCCCAGGTGGAAGACCTCTACGAGATCGTTCCCGAGGGAGAGGATATTCCCGTTGATGTCCTCCTGCTGAATACATGCGGATTTATCGGCGATGCCAAAGAGGAGTCTGTCCAGGCTGTACTTGAGGCTGTTGAGCGAAAGAAGCAGGGTGATGTCGGAAAGGTGATCGTATTCGGATGTCTTTCACAGAGATATGCATCAGAACTTCCGGATCTTATCCCGGAAGTCGATGCGTGGTTCGGAGCCCGTGAGTTCGATCCGGTCATCAGGGAGTTAGGTGCAGAACCGAAGGAAGGATTGAGGGAGTCAAGATATCTCACGACACCTTCTCATTATGCATATCTGAAGATATCTGAAGGCTGTGACCGCAGATGTTCATACTGCGCGATCCCGTTCATAAGGGGAGCGCATAAGTCAGTTCCGATGGAGAAACTTGTCGAAGAGGCCAAGCGACTGGCCGACAAGGGAGTTCGTGAACTTATCGTCATTGCTCAGGATACGACATATTATGGTCTGGACCTGTACCGTCGCCGTGCTCTGGCAGAGCTTCTGCAGAAGTTATCCGAGGTCGAAGGCATTGAATGGATAAGGATACATTATTCATATCCGGCGGCATTCCCAGAGGATGTCCTTGACCAGATGGCCAACAATCCTAAGGTCTGCAGATATATGGATATCCCTCTCCAGCATATTTCGGACAAGGTTCTGGACAACATGCACCGCAATGTAGACGGTGCATGGACCCGCGAACTTATCAGGAAGATGCGTGAGAAGGTTCCCGGAGTCGTTCTTCGCACGACTATGATAGTCGGCCATCCGGGTGAAGGCAAGAGGGATTTCAACGAACTTCTTGAGTTTGCGAAAGAGGCGCGTTTCGAGCGCCTCGGAGCATTCAGGTATTCAGAAGAGGAAGGTACATACGGTGCGGAGCACTTCAAGGATACAATCTCTGCAAAGACCAAGCAGGAGCGTCTTGATGCCCTTATGGAGCTCCAGAGCGGTATTTCGCTCGAGTTCAACCAGTCGAGGGTCGGTTCTGAAATCGATGTGATCGTGGATGATTTCGTTGACGGAGTATTCGTGTGCCGCAGCGAATTCGAGAGCCCTGAGGTAGATGGCGAGATTCTTGTAAGATATGACGCTTCAGTGATGGGCGACCTGGATCCGTATTCGCTTGTCGGTGAGTTCATCAGGGTGCGGATAGTCGGTGCCGATGAGTATGACCTTATAGCAGAACCGTTAGAAGTATGATACTATGAAAAGAATCCTTCTTCCTTTACTGATTGCAGTCTGTCTGGCCGTGTCGTGCGGACCGAGCAGGCATGCTGTCCATCTGGAAATGAGATATCCTTCCAAATCGGGAATCGACCTTGCAGGAAAGATAGTCTCAGTCGTATATCTGGAGAATGATGACGACAACGCCACCGCATTCAATGGCGGCATGGCTGAAGGCTTTGCACATGCTCTCGAGCAGGATTATGGTACAGGAGAAGGAAGCATAGGCATATACAGGATGAGGGCTCAGGAAGGTGGAAACTATGCTTCAAGAGATTCTCTTTTCAATCTTCTCATTGATACCGATGCCGATGTGGTGTTCTTGTTCGATACGTTGAAGCTTGGAACGATGACAGTGAGCGGCGCTACGCGTGTCGCTTCCCAATCTTCTCCTGAAACGGCATATCTGAGCAGAGGCTCACTTCCTTTCACCATGGCCTTGCACTGCTTTGACGGTATGGACGAAACAGAGGAGGTGCATACATTTACCGGAAGCAGCGTAGCCAGGCCTGATGTATACTCAAATGGTAATGAATCCTCTACGGAGATAGTACGCAGGGCTTTTTCCGTTCTTGGAGATGAAGGCTTCGAGTCAGGCAAGGTGGTCGCTGATCCGTTCAAGTCACAATGGAAGCACGAGCAGTATAGCCTTACATACTTTGACAATGAGAAGTGGTACAAGCCTCTTGACAGGGCTGAGCAATATGACTGGAAGGGAGCTATGGAACTATGGTTCCCGCTTCTGTCGACCAATGATCCGATGAGACGCTCATGCGCAGAATACAATATCGCAGTATGCTGCTATATGCTAGGGGATTATGAACTTGCGACCGAGTGGCTCGACCGGTCGGATAAAGACAACAAGCTTCCGCTGTCGGACGGACTGCGGAAGCGTATAGACGGAAGGAAGTAGCGAGGCTATTTCCTTCTTTTTTTCCTCTTTGATCTTCTCGCCTCTATCTTGGACTGTACCTGCTGACGTTTAGATGCGATCATATCTGAAAGATTGTCACCCATGTCTTCAAAGAATGCCGGGAATCTCTCTCTTATCTTTTCCATCTTCTCCTTGAAGAACGACTTGATGTGGCGGTCTACCTTGACGTCATAGATCTCGTCGAATGATATCATGATGCAGGTCTCTTCGGCTTCGCTGAACTCGTGGTTGATGCCACCTCCGAAAACCTTCATTGTAGGTGACAGACTCATATATGCATTTACAAGCGGCGGAATGTTCACTCCGAGGCGTCTCACCTCTCCGTTCAGGAGCTTGTAGTCATCCTTGAATTCTTTCTCGGTGAGAATACCCTTCATATAGTCTTCCGGCGTGTCGATCACGAGCGGCTCGAACGGTGTTACAAGCTTGTCCTTATCTTCGAAATGCTTCATCAGGAAGTACTGGATAAGGTCTCTTGCCTGTCTGTTGTATTCCGGATACATGGTCATCTTTCCGAAGAAGTATTTCATGTTCGGATATTCTATGGCCAGCGCTCCAAGACCGTCCCAGAGGTTGTCAAGGGCGAACAGTGCCTTTGCTCCTGCCTTGCTGCTCTGGTATTCGGGTGTCACGAAACTTCTTCCCAACTCAATGGTATATGGAAGATATTCCTGTAGGAATTTCTTTGAGAAATGGAACATGTGAGCTGTTGCGAGAAGCGGTTGTCCGTTCTCGTCAAGCTTGATGTCCCCGCCGAGGATGTATCTGTATCCTCCGAGGATCTTCTCAGCATCGGGATCCCAGACTATGAGCTGCTGATATGGATTCTCCATGGTATCGAATTCATCGATGTCCATTGACAGCCCGCTTCCTCCGCCAGAGTCGCGGAACGCCTCCTCGCGGAGACGGCCGATCTCTTTCATGACGTTAGGGGAATCATGATGAGTTACCACATAGATTTCGTTGTGGCTCTTGTTGGTGTTTCTCAGCTTTTTCGCTGGTGTCAGCTCTGACTTGATGATGTCTACGCTGATAGGAGCGATGATAGGTTCCATAGGTGTTGGGTTGGTTTTAGTTCTCTGTTCTGGCTACTCGATCTTCTTGACCGGGTCGCAGGTGAGTCCGACTCCCAGTTTCTTGAAGATCTTGCGGTCTACGTCGCTGAGCATCACGGTCGAATGCATCTGGCAGCCTTCCAGCTTTGGAAGCTGGTCGATCGCCTTGCGGCAGTTATCGTCCTTGATGCTGAGCATCGACAGAGCGACAAGCACTTCGTCGGTATGGAGACGAGGATTGTGGCCATGCAGATATGTCACTTTGGTTTTCTGTATAGGTGCGATCATCTCTTCTGGGATTAGCTGCTCGCTGTGCGGTATTCCTGCGAGATGCTTTGTCGCATTCAGAATGAGCGCTGCGCTAGGGCCAAGGAGCGAACTTGTCCTTGATGTGATGATGGTTCCGTCCTGTAGCTCAATGGCGGCTGTCGCAACTCCTGAAAGTTCTTTCCTTTCGTGTGCAGCTACCGTAGTCCTGCGGTATTCTGTTGTAAGTTTAGCCTGCTTGAGGATGAGTGAGATCTTGTTGACCTCGTTCTCGTTGTTTCCCTTCTCGGCAAGGTTGCATAGTGCGTAATAGTATCTCCTGATTATCTCCTCTCTTGCCGCATTGCAGCATACGTCCTCGTCGCTCATGCAGAAGCCTATCATGTTGACTCCCATGTCGGTAGGGGACTTATACGGGCTTTCTCCATATATTCCTTCAAAAAGCGCGCTCAGGACAGGGAATATCTCGATGTCCCTGTTGTAACTTGCTGCGACCTTTCCGTATGCCTCGAAATGGAACGGGTCGATCATGTTGACGTCATTGAGATCTGCTGTGGCAGCCTCGTATGCGATGTTGACAGGATGCTTGAGCGGCAGATTCCATACAGGGAAGGTCTCGAATTTTGCATATCCTGCCTTTACGCCACGCTTGTTCTCATGATAAAGCTGGCTCAGACATACGGCCATCTTTCCGCTTCCGGGACCCGGAGCAGTAACTACTACGAGAGGCTTTGTTGTCTCTACATAATCATTCTTGCCGAATCCTTCGTCGGAGTCGATGAGTGCCACATTGTTTGGATATCCTTCAATAGTATAATGGTAGTATACCTTGATGCCGAGACGCTCAAGGCGTGCGCGGTAAGCATCCGCACTTGACTGACCGTTGTAATGTGTTATGACCACGCTGCTCACGTAAAGACCAACCTTCTCGAACTCTCCGCGAAGTCTGAGCACGTCCTCATCATAGGTTATGCCCAGGTCGCCGCGCACCTTGTTCTTTTCAATGTCAAGTGAGCTTATGACGATAAGGATCTCCGCCTCATCCTTCAGCTGCATGAGCATATGGAGCTTGCTGTCCGGCTTGAAGCCAGGCAGCACCCTGCTTGCGTGATGGTCATCAAATAACTTTCCTCCGAATTCGAGGTAAAGCTTGTCTCCGAACTGCGCGATGCGCTTTTTAATCTGTTCTGACTGTATCCTGAGATACTTTTCGTTATCAAATCCCGTTTTCATACGGAATGCAAATATAACAAATCTGCCTTGACTCTGCAAGTAATTAAAACAAAAAAGGGCAGGCGAAAAGCCAACCCTTTAACTGTCAGGCGAGACCGTAAGCCGGTTTCTGTTTTATCCTGTCATTTATCTTCGCAGCCTACCCCCTGGAAAAGGACGAGCAGCCCTTTTGCCCTTGCGGACTTTCCAGTATATTTGGCCTTGCTGGACCTGGTGCCGTCACCGTCGCATGTCGCCATACGGCGTCGTGAGCTCTTGCCTCGCGGTTTCACCCTTACCCTTTCGGGCGGTTTGTTTTCTGTTACGGCATTCATAAGATTACTCCCATCTGTGCTTTCCACAGCAGGCCGCTCTCTCCAGTCCGGACTTTCCTCACCCCGAAGGGCGCGACAGGTCATCCCGCCTGATTATTTGTATCCGAGCTTGCGCTCGATAGCATCATTCTGCCTGTTCATCCTCTCGACCTCCTTGACCAGGGCCGGAGTTATGTCTTCGCAATGTTTATGGCACTGCATTGACTTCGAGTACATTCTGCCTATGCAGAAGTTGCTGTGCGTACATCCGCTGCAGTGATTTTCATCAGCCTGCATCTTGTTGACAAAGTCTGTGTCTTCAAGGACTGCGCGTCCCATCTGGATCATAGGGAATCCCTTGTCTATGGCTTCGTCAGCGCTCTTGCGGTCAACCACGCCTCCGACATATACGAACGGGAAGTCAGGCATGGCCTCGCGGAACTTCAGCGCATCTTCCATGAAGAAAAGCTTCTTGAAAGGCACTGTAGGCGCTACAATCTTTCCTGCAAGTGTCACACCCAGCTTTAGCCACCATTTGCTCCAAGGGAAATAATGCACGATGGTCTTTACCGGGAACTGTCCGCGCATCACATATTGCGGGTGACGGCTTACGAATCCTCCGGAAAGCACTATGGACTCTATGCCGAGATTTCGGAGTTCCTTTGCAACTTCTATCAGTTCGTCAGTCTCCTGGCCACCCTTGAATCCGTCGCGTGTGTTGAGCTTCGCAAAAAGCGCAACCTTGCCTTTTCCTGCTGCTACAGCCTTGCTTACGCACATCCTCATGAAGCGCATCCTGTTGTCAAGGCTTCCTCCGAATTCGTCACGGCGCTTGTTGGTGTACGGCGAAAGGAACTGCGAGATGAGGTATCCGTGGCCTGCGTGGATCTCGATCGCATCGAATCCTGCCTCGATTGCCAGTTCTACAGCCTTTCCATATGCATCGGCAACCTCGTTGATCTGCTCCATGTTCATCTTCTGGACAAATGTAGGGGAGTAGAGGTTGAACCCTCGGCTGGCCCCGTACGGCATGCATCCGCAGATGCTTCTGTGTGACATGTTGCCGCAGTGTCCGAGCTGTATCGATGCCTTTGCACCTTCTGCATGAATGGCGTCGGTGAGTTTCTTGAGTTCCGGTACGATCTCCTCTCGCATCCAGAGCTGGTTTTCAAATGATAGTCCGCTCCTGCATACGGCGGCGTATGCTACAGTAGTCATGCCGATGCCTCCGCGTGCCACCGCAGTGTGGTAGTCGAAGAGTTCCTTTGAAGGTCTCTGACCCGGACACATCGCCTCGAATGCAGCTGATCGGATGGTCCTGTTTCTCAGTTCAAGGGGACCGATCTTATAAGGTGTGAATAATTCGCTCATTACCAGATGTATGGTATAATGTGTTTCCTGTTGAGTCTGGTGTATTCCTCGCCGAATTCCTTTTTGTATTTCTCGGTTAGTGACTTGGCGCGCGGACCGAGGTTCGCGAAAGTCCATATCGCGAAGAGCAGTCCGGCAGGAGACCAGGTGAGGATGGCGTAGCCGATCCATTCTGTAAACTCTCCGAAATAGTTTGCTGATGTCACATATTTATAGAATCCCTTGCGTGGAATGTAATGTCTTGTGTCGCCCGGCTTGCGGAGATTGCGGATGATGTGGTCGGAATGCAGGTTTATGGCCATCCCGGCAAAGAACACGATCGATCCAATGATGAACTGCGGACTCCAGAGCCATTCAGTTCCGTACATGCCGGCCGGTGCTTCTCCGTAGAGCCATCCGCCTATGATGTACGCGTTCAATGTGTTGAATGTCAGCCCCATGAGCATGATGGCGATCGGCATTGTGCTCTTGCCTCTCATCATAAGAGGAAAGATGAACGACCTCTGGAAGTAGTGGAGGAGGTAGAGGGATGCCATTATGTAAAGGACAGCCTTCGAATTGCCTGTATCAGCTCCGGAAAGAGCAAATCTTATTGTGTAATATAGCATGAAAATGAAAGCTGGCGCTTCCATCAGTACCCATGCGGTCTTGTTGCTGATCTTCGGACCCCAGTTGGATGACGACAGATATCCGTAGCCGGCCTTGAAGAAGAACAGTGCCACAAAGACTATGACAGCCATCACTGCCATGCTTGCCATTATGATGTAATAAGTGCTCATTTCCATTTTGAATATTCTGCAAATTTAATCAAATTTTCGCAATATTGTTTTTTTGATTACTTTTGTGCCATAATGAGAAGACTTTTAGGCATATTAATATCATCTTTCCTGCTGCTTTCCTGTACAGATGCGTCTGTGAAGCAGTATACTCTTGAAATTGTTGCGGAGTATCCTCACGATACCGGAGCATACACCCAGGGCCTCTTTTTCGAGGACGGGCAGATGTATGAGAGCACAGGACAGAACGGAAGGTCGTCTTTCAGAAAGGTTGACCTGACCACAGGTGAGATCCTTGAAATCATCCGTTTCGATGACAAATACTTTGTCGAGGGCTCTGTGATGTTCGGGGACAATCTGTATATCCTTACATGGGAGTCGCGTACAGCGTTTGTCTATGATGCCAAGACCCTGGAATTCAAGACTTCGTGGAAATATCCTCGTGAGGGATGGGGATTGACCCATGACGGAAAGAATCTTATCGCGTCAGACGGTTCATCTGTCCTTCATTTCATGGACGGAAACTTCAAGTCCGAGCGCAAGGTGGTGGTAAAGCTTGAAGACAGACCGGTACGCTGGCTCAATGAACTCGAATATATAGACGGAAAGATATGGGCCAATGTGTATACATCTGACGAGATCGTGATCATTGATCCGAAGGACGGAAGGGTGGAGGGAGTCATTGACTGCAGAGGACTTCTGCCAAAGGAGATGCGCACACCTGATACTGATGTACTCAACGGCATAGCCTATGATGAAAAGACCGGCAAGATTTATCTTACAGGTAAGAACTGGCCGAAGCTTTATGAAATAAAACTGACAAGAAAATAACGTCATCCCCGACGTGATCGGGGATCTGTATAATTGCAGGGGTGCTCCGGGCGACCGGGGCTGAGATCATACCCAGGAACCTGATCCGGATAATGCCGGCGTAGGAAGCAGAATCTCATGTGTATATCGTATACACGCCCCTTGCATAAATGTGTAAGCATTATGCGAGGTTTTTTGTTTTTTGCAGCGTTCATGACGCTGATCCCGGGCATCGTACAAGGTGCGGAGCCCGAAGGCACGGTCGAGAAGCTTGACAGTGCGGTGGTATCCACCTCAAGAGCAGGGGAGTCTACCCCTGTAACCTACACAATGGTTTCGCGTGAAGAACTGCGTGCCGTCAATCCTATGAATTCCCTTCCGATGGCTTTGGCCCTTCAGCCGTCAGTAGTGACGGTGAATGAAGGCGGTACAGGTCTTGGATATTCAAAGATGACTGTCCGTGGCTCAAAGGGTTCTCAGATCAATGTGACTCTGAATGGCATCACTCTCAACGATGCCGAGTCACAGGAAGTGTTCTGGGTGAACATTCCTGCCCTTTCCGGCCTTCTGTCCAGCGTTCAGCTTCAGCGAGGTCTGGGCACATCTGCTGCCGGACCCGGTGCTTTTGGCGCCAGTATCAACATGAGTACAGCTTCTGTAGGCGCTCACCCATATGCTTCCGTAGATCTGGGTTACGGCTCATATGGCACTTTTACGGCAGCGGCCTCAGTCGGTACAGGCCTGACAAAGTCGGGATTATATTTCGACTTCGCGTATTCTCGTGGTCTGACAGACGGATACATAAGGAATGCATACGCGGATGTCCAGTCAGCATTTGCTGTTCTCGGCTGGATGAATGAGAAGAATTCGCTTCGCCTGACCTGGCTTTTCGGAGACCAGCACACCGGCATCACATGGCATGGAATAGATCTGGCTCAATATGAGGCAGACCGAAGGTACAACCCTGCCGGAGAATATTATGACCAGTATGGCAATGTGCGTTACTATGACAATGATACTGACAATTATACGCAGCATCATCTTCAGTTGAACTACACGCGCCAGTTTACAGACCGTCTTGTCTGGACCACCACATTCAACTGGACAAAGGGAGACGGATATTATGAGAATTACAAGGCCGGCAAGAGGTTCAGTAAGTACAATTTCATATTTGAAGAGGATTCCAAAGGCGACTTCATAGTGCAGGAGGCGATGGACAATCACTATTTCGTGCTGAACTCCGATCTTAAATATTCTTCAGACCGTCTTGCTATGACGGCCGGAATCAACCTTTCCCGTTATGACGGTGACCATATAGGAAAAGTGCTGTGGAGCGATATTCTGGGTGATGCCTATGACTATGCCTCACACAAATGGTATCTCAACAACGGCCTCAAGCAGGAGGCCAATGCATTCGTCCGTGCCGAATGGAATCCTCTTGACTGGATGACAGCCTATGCAGACCTGCAATATAGAGGAGTGTGGCTTGATATGAGTGGTCCGGAAGACGACCAGATTCCTCTGGATTATTCTACTCAGTGGCAGTTCCTCAACCCACGTGCGGGACTCTCATTCCATTGGGATTCTCGTCAGAAGGCGTATGTTTCGGCAGCATTGGGCCATCGCGAACCTGGCCGCAGCGACATCAAGGAGAACATAAAGAATGCCTGGATCGCAGACCAGGCGGGAGTCGCAAATGAGGGCGTGTCGTTGAAACCGGAAAAGATGCTCGATATCGAGCTGGGTTATACATATGCATCTGAGAAGATTTCAGCTTCTGCCAATATATATCTTATGGAATATTGGGACATGCTTCTGGAGACAGGACGTCTGTCGAATGTGGGCTATGCGATCAAAGAGAATGTCGCACGTTCGTGGAGAAGGGGAGTCGAACTGGCTGCATCATGGCAGGCTCTCGCCTGGCTGCGTGCAGATGCCAATCTTACCCTCAGTGTCAACAGGATCAAGGATTATACTGACTATGTGCAGCATGTCGACACATATGACAACTGGAGCGAGACAGGAAAGACGACGGCTATGAATTACGGCACCACAACAATGCTGATGTCGCCATCTCTCACAGGAATGGCCCGTCTGTCATTCAGACCTTGGTGTCATGCTTCAAACTCATTGAAGACCATGGAATTGTCTATGGATGGAAAATATGTCGGCAAGCAGTTTATGGACAATACGATGACTGACAGCCGATCGATCCCGGCATACTTCGTTTCAAATCTTGGCGTGAGCTATTCTATCCCTTTGAATAAGAGATCTCTCGACTTCGCTCGAGATGACAACAGGAAAGGTCACGGTTGTCATTTCGACCGAGCGGAGCGAGTGGAGAAATCCAGCATCAGGATAGCTTTCTATGTAAACAATGTATTCAACAACATGTACTACGCTGACGGCTGGTGCTGGAAGAACCTTGTAGAAGAAGACGGAGCCGTGGCAGACGGCATTGGCGTCTATCCACAGGCTCCGATAAACTGTATGCTGAAGGTCAGCTGGAATTTCTAGAAATAAATGTGTATCCATTGGGACTTCCCTGAGGATATTTAATGCCAGCAGTTATAACTTGAATACTTTACCGTTAAAATCGTCTAGTCGAGCGGTTACCTTTCACGACAAACGACATTAAAATTAAGATGAAAGAAAATTTCAATACCTCACAACAATTTTGAGAGCAAATCATTATATTTGCAGAGTCGGTGATCCGACAGACATATTGTTGATGAAAGTGTTTGCTTCATCCTTTACTGAAAATCTGGTAAATTTTATGTGAAAAGGGATAGACAAATGCGCTCATCACCTTGTATCGATAAGGTGCATGCGCTCTGTATGCCTCTATCATACGGGTGTGGGGTATTGTTTATTTTTTCACGGGTTTTACCAGAACCTTCAGTAAGATAGACAAGGCTCCACACTTTCTGTGTTTAACCCAATGCCAATTATTTATGAAAGAAAGCATGGTCGTTAATGGTTTCGCAAGCCGTGCACATCTTCAATCAATAACCAAGTTAAATTGCGGAACATTAGATTACAATTATGGGATTATTAGATTTATTATTTAGAAAATGTCCATGGTGTGGGCACAACTCTTACAAGGCTGTACGCAGATTACCCAATGGTTTTATACTTAGAAGATGTTCGCATTGTGGCTATGAGGGCGAGAGTGCATCATAACTAACAAAACTTATTAACAAGCAACTGGGAAGGGTACATATGCATATGCCATTCTACGTTAGTCTGGCAAAGATAATTTCAAATCGGCGCGCGCCAAAAATCTCTGTAACTACCTAACTGTCAATATTTTCAAATAACTTTTATAAATTTTTACCGGACACTAATGTTAGTGAGTTACTTATGAAAATTGTGAGCATATAATTGACTCGAGCTTTTGCTCTAATTCTACTATATCTTAACTAGGTGGCAATTTAAATTCATCGGTAATTTACCATGGCAATAAATATTCTAATTCTATTCATCACAGCCATCTTCATCGCGTGGGGGCTGTGCAGAAGTAAGCAGACGGAAAAGCAGGCGATAAGGAAGACCGATGTGGGAACGTGTTTCCGTCTTACTGATCATATCAGGATGTTGCTGCTGCCGGCAGTGGCAATATCCTTGATGTGCATTTATACTGGACGCAGGACAAAGCATGAATCCGATAAAGTCTTTTCTAAAATGGAAAAGGCGTTTCTGGTATTGATGGTCATATTCCTATGCAGCGGTCTGCTTGATTGCAGTTATCGCTACCCGCGGGTGCGCTTTACTGATTTCTATATGGCTTCGATGTTCTATAAGATGCTTGGAGGATGGATCCTTGCTGAGATGGTGTTTTGCCGTCAGTTTCCTTTGGCTCAGGTCAAAGCTTTTTTCCTCACTGTGCTTACTGTGAACGTCATCAGATTCATCCTGCTCTTTTCTTCTTCCATTTATCATGATGGGTTTAACATACTTGTTCAAATAGGCCTTTCACTGTTCATACTTGGCTACATGTATTTTAAATATCCTGGTGCTTATAAGATCAAGATAGATAAGAAGTCGTAGTGTAACGGTAATCACTATGAAGATAAAACTTGCCGTTATCGGCAAAAATAACTATATTTGTAGTGGTTTTCGGCTCAAACCTTGCCGATAGCACAGCATTATGAAGTATATATCAGTAGCAGAATTTGCTCAGAGGCATGGTATCTCAGGGAGGACAGCGAGAAATTACTGCTCCCTCGGAAAGATTGAAGGAGCATATCTTGTCGGTAAGACATGGAATATTCCGGAAGATGCCGAAATGCCATCTCGTAAAAGCAAGGCTAAAAAGGTCTCTCCGCTTCTGCAGACATTGCGTGAGCAACAGCAGATGCGTATCAAGGGTGGAATCTATCATCGCACCCAGATTGACCTTACCTATAACTCCAACCATATTGAGGGCAGCCGTCTTACTCATGACCAGACCCGTTACATCTTCGAGACCAACACCATAGGTATTGAAGGCGAGAGTGTCCGTGTGGATGATATCATGGAGACTGTCAACCACTTCCGTTGCATAGACCTTATCATTGATCGTGCAGAGGAGACTTTGACAGAGAGTCTGCTCAAGGAACTTCACCAGATTCTCAAGACAGGCACCTCCGACAGCCGTAAGGACTGGTTTGCTGTAGGTGAATACAAACGACTTCCAAATGAGGTCGGAGGCAATGAGACCACCGCTCCGGAAAAGGTACATCGTGAGATAAAGGCTCTTCTTAAAGAGTACAATTCAAAGAATGACAAGACCTTTGAAGACATTATTGACCTGCACCAGAGGTTTGAAACCATCCACCCATTCCAAGACGGGAACGGCCGTATCGGTCGTCTGATCATGTTCAAGGAGTGTCTTGCCAATGGTCATGTGCCATTCATAATTACTGAGGAACTGAAGATGTACTACTATCGTGGACTCCGTGAGTGGAACAATATTCGAGGCTATCTGCTTGACACCTGTCTTGCTGCACAGGATAACTACAAGGCGATGCTGGATTACTTCAAGATCAAATACTAAATATGACCGATACTCAACTCCTCATAGGAATAATGCAGAATGACAATCGCTCATGGCGGTACATCTGCAGAAATCTGAAACCGGGATTCTCTAAAATTCTTGGTGACGCTTTCCCATTAACAAAATTGACAAATGAGGATATTGAAGACATCTTTCAGGATTCTTTGCTGAAACTGTTGGAAAAAGTCAAGAACGGTGGAGTCACTGTATCGCGCGAAGGTGCAATTTTCAGTTATCTTGTTCAGATCGGAAAGTTGACGGCATGCAATTTCATCAGAAAAAGAAAGAACCTGACTTCGGAAGAAAAGGTTATGATTTCCTGCAACCTACATAAAGAAGTAGATGATGTCGAAGTGCCTGTAGAAGTGAAGCAGCAGACTCAGGATGCATTTCTTGACAGAGCGTATGATTCGTTGCCGGAAACGTGCAAGAAGATATTCAAGAAATATTACTGGGAGCATAAGCCATTTGACGAAATTGCTGACACTATAGGATATGGCACAATAGACTCAGTAAAGACTAAAAAGAGCAAGTGTATGAAACAGTTTAAAGACTTTGCCAAGAAACTTCTGGATAATGATGAGTTTGCAGAAGAAGTTGTGCGTGCAACTGTTGAAAGGGCGGCCCTAAGAGAACTGTTATCCGAGGAACGTGTTTATGCTGAAACGGGTGTGACTATGGCTGCTTTGGATATCGAGAACGAATCTGACGATACAGAAAAATAATGATCAGAGACTTTCAGAAATACTCATATTGGCTGACTACCGGTATATATGTTTTGCTGGCACTCTTGTTCTTCGGGGTGCTGCTCAAGTCGTTCGGATATGACGCCGTGGACATGTGGGTAAACTTCAAGACAGAAAGAGGCAAACAAGGCAATATGATTGGTCTGTTATGCGGTTTTGCAGCATATGCTTTGTTCCTGCTCTTTCTTATTTCGCCTAAAATCCGACATAACCTCAGATGGTTCATGCACTTCACCCATGAACTGACCCATACGCTGGTGGCTCTGTTATTCTTCAGGCGGATTGAGGAATTTGTAGTTTCTGGAAGAGACTGCTATGTAAAGTATCAGAAAAGCAGCATCGGATATGTACCGATTACTCTGTCACCATATTGCATACCGATATACACATTCATGCTCTTTCCGTTCAGGTATTTCGGCGCGCCTCAATATATGTTCGCATTCGATGTTATAATAGCATTTACATATGCTTTCCATGTTCACTCATTCATAAGATATACCCGTCATACCCAATCTGACATCGAAGGCTGCGGTCTTGCCAGATCAACTGCCTTCATCTCATTCGTACATTGCTCTGTCCTTGCCCTCATCCTTTCAATGCCCAAAGGAGGAATGAAACTCGCAATCCAAAGAGTCTTCTGGGAGTATCCGATACAATTCCTTACTGATCCACTCGGATGGATTCATGACGTTGTGAAATTTTTCTGATTTTCCTGTTTATCTTTTCTTCGATGCGACATTATAGAGTGAAAGCAAACAAATAACACTCTAAAATCGAGCATTATGAAGAAAATCTTTTTTGCAGCGATCATTTCGCTCATTACTGTCCTTTGCGTTTCTGCAACTGTCGCCAGCATTCCTGCAGGCAATTTCTCCTCATCGGTAACAGCTAGAATCGCCGGCTCTGATGAGAGTATCGACTTTGACACCAAGACTTTGGTGACCATCTACAATCTCATGCCTCAGAAGGTCAAGGATCTTTGTGTAGCAAGTTACAAGGATATTGCACCAAGAATTGACGCGTCCGGCTCCAAAGGCTTCACCTATGAAGGAGTTGCTATCCATCCGATCAAGACTGATGGTGGCGTCAACCTTAAGTTAAGTTGCGGCGGTAATACCATCGTAGTCAAGAACTATACACGTTCTGAGTTTGACTCAATTTTCGGACTCTAAGCCATGAGGTGGATATATGTTCTTTTATCAGTGCTGTTACTGTCTTCATGTAACAACAGCGCTGATATCACAGATCTCCAGGAAGGGGATGTCGTATTTATTGAAGGACAATCGTCACAAGCTCCATACATCAAGCTCGGGACAATGTCGAAATGGACTCATTGCGGGGTCGTGGTTGATACTCCTGACGGTTTGAAAGTTCTTGAGGCTTCAAAGACTGTAAGACTCACTCCATTTGCGACTTTCATCAGTTGGGCAAAGAATGAGAACTGGTGCGTCAAAAGGCCTTCGCGGCGCCTTGCGAAGCGGATTCCATACAGTAAATATCTTGGACAGCCATACGATCTTGAATTCAAGTTCGATAATGGAAAGATGTATTGTTCGGAGCTGGTTTGGTTGATATATAAGGAGCAGGAAATAGAATTGTGCAAGCCTCGTAAGGTTTCAAGTTACATCTGCACTAGAATTCCTAGGGTGAAAAGACTTATGGACAAGAGAAATATATCAATGGATCAGTATGCCGTCGCCCCTGTGGACCTTTATAAGGCCATATGATGCGAATTCTTCACTGTCAGGATTTTTATTACCTTTGTGCCATGTTCAGACGTCTATCTAAAATATGCCTGAGGCTGGTGACGGCATTTTTGGTACTGAGTGTGGCAGGTGATTGCTCCGCAGGTTGGTTACGAGAACATTCCTTTTTTTGTGAGGTCGACTTTGTGGAATTTGTATCCGAGGCGTTTCAGTTCGAGGGCTGCTCCTGTCCTGTACATCACTTTGACGGTGCGTGCAAAAATGTGGAACGCCTTCACGGTCTGATGCTCGATCTGCTCATGCTGGATGAACGTTGCGGCTTTCTGGGCGCAGCATAACAGGATGTTCATGATCTGTTTCGCCTCTATAGAGTCAAGAGTGAGTCCGAGGATGTTCTGGACTATGTTCTCGTCCATGTCATCGAAGCCACGAGGACCGTGTAGCTTCTTGTAATCTTCACCATGATGGCGGCCCCAGTCTTCATCCCACCAATGTGCCGCGGCCATACCGGCATATCCGGCGCATGCGATCGCAAAGTCAGGGTATGCATTGACTTCAGGAAGGGCGTCTGCAATGTATTCTGGCGCCCATTCCTTCCATTTCTGGTCGATGTCTTCTGAAGATAGCAGTTCGCCCTCGAGCATGCCGAGGCTTGTGCACATCTTCAGCACCTCTCTCTGGAGGTTTTCTTCGTAAGTGTCGAAATATTGTATGTTCTCTTCCATGGTCATTAAACTTTTCGGCTGCAAATATAAGTAAAAAAGCTCGCATCACTGCGAGCTTTTTTGGTTAGTTAGTAGTGTAGTGTATTCCCTTTTGGGATGATTAATTATTAGTGGTTAGAAACGTCTGATTGACATAAAGTGTTATGTCTGATGCAAATTTATGTAAAAAAATATTACTTCCAAATAAATATCTTTAAAAATTATAAAAACTCCATGAGTAATGATAAAAATTATTCGGATAGCAGACCCGGACGAAGCAGCTTTGTGCGTTCTATTGCCTGTTCGTCCTGCCATTCACGGATGAGTTTAGGGTTTCCACTGAGGAGTACTTCCGGTACTTTCCATCCGTTGAACTCGGCTGGTCTTGTGTAAACCGGAGGGGAGAGAAGGCCGTCCTGAAAACTGTCGCTCAATGCTGACGTCTCGTCGGAAAGCGCTCCCGGAATCAGTCTGATGATCGAGTCGGCCAGGATCGCAGCAGGCAGCTCTCCTCCGCTGAGGACATAGTCTCCGCATGAGATTTCGCGTGTGATGAGATGCTCGCGGATGCGGTGGTCGATGCCTTTGTAGTGGCCGCAGAGGATGATGATGTTGCCTTTGAGCGAAAGTTCGTTTGCAATGTTCTGGTTGAGGATTTCTCCGTCAGGAGACATGTATATAACCTCGTCGTAGTCCCTCTCTGCCTTGAGTTCCTGGATCATGTTGAAGACCGGCTCCAGCATAAGGACCATGCCTGCATCTCCTCCGTAACTGTAGTCGTCGACCTGCTGACGCGGCCCTTTTCCGTATTTGCGAAGGTTGTGGATGTGTATTTCCACAAGGCCTTTCTTTATGGCGCGTCCAACGATCGAATGGCTCAGCGGACTCTCAAGGAGCTCCGGTACTACTGTCAGTATGTCGATTCTCATCTCAGATGTTTTCAAAAAGTTGTTAACGGCTGCAAAAATAGCATTTTGATGCGAGTTTTACTAAAAATTATGGTATATTTGCGACTTGTATTATTTATAAACCAATAACTCCATTATTATGAGTGAAGAGATGATTCCTGATGTAGAACTGACATCAGATGTAGCAGAGGCCGAGATTGCAGAAACTGCAGAACCGGCTGTAAATTATTCAGAAAAGACTTTGGCAGAGCTTGTCTCCCTTTTTGAGGATCTCATGCAGAATGAGGAAAGGATGAAGATGTCCAAGGAGGCTGAGGCGATAAAGTCCGCTTTCTATAAGAGGCTTCAGAAGGAAAAGGCGGAGGCAGGTATCATGAGCGCAGAGACTCCTGCTGAAGAAGAGGCATCAGAAGAGGTTGCGGAAGTTCCGGCAGACAGCCCTTTCGCAGTCATAGAGGCAGGCTTTAAAGAGCAATATAACAGGTATAAGAAAGAGCGCGCGGAGTACAACAAGGCGCTCGAGAAGGAAAGGGAGGAAAACCTTGCGCTGAAAGAGGCTGTGATCGCAGATCTCAAGGCGCTCCTCGAAAAGCAGGAGGATGTCAATGCTACATTCCCTGAATTCCGCGAGATTCAGGCACGCTGGAGAGCAATCGGACCGGTTCCGGCACAGAATTACAGAAACATCACTGAGACATATCAGCTCTATGTCGAGCAGTTCTATGATATGGTGAAGATCAACCGCGAGCTTCGCGACCTTGACTTCCGCAAGAACCTTGAGGCCAAGGAACTCCTTTGCCAGCAGGCAGAGGCTCTTGCCGATCAGGAGAATGTTGTCGAGGCCTTCAGAGAGCTTCAGAAGCTCCATGACCAGTGGAAGGAGTACGGACCGGTGGCCAAGGAATTCAGGGAGTCCATCTGGGAAAGGTTCAAGGCTGCGACTGCAGTGATCAACAGGAAATATCAGGCCCATTTCGAAGGTCTCAAGGAGCAGCAGGCTGACAACCTCGCAAGGAAGACTGCTCTTTGTGAAAGGGTGGAGGCTATCGCTGAGCGTGAGATTGCTGATTCCAACGAGTGGAATGCCTGCTCGAAGGAGATA
>X418_Giraffe__coassemble_11_pt1 | contig 62681 bp, 59 predicted proteins | sample X418_Giraffe__metabat2_high_PE_001 | metagenome-assembled genome bin X418_Giraffe
GTCGGACGGTCCCGAAAAAGGTGCATAATCCTTTAAAACAGACACCGTCCATCATCAAATCAGCCATTTTCCTGCCGGACGCTCGTCTCTTGTCATTAATGGCCGACGAGGCGCAAACAGTCTCCCTGATTAATAATGATAACCCATTGTAATCCACACGATTTTATCTACCTTTGGACAGATAAATTGGGATTTTTCTCTCCAGTTTCAAAAAAGTTTTGCTACTTTTGCAGCCGCAAAACCTCAGCCGTACTTATCGATACAAGGGAAAAGTCGTGCGTATAATTGGTATGCCGTAGTATGGGAGGTATTAGACACGACTTGTTCTGTCCTCTCCCTTGTGTTTAATCTTAAATATTTGGTAATGAGAAAATTCTCTTTTCTCCTGACACTTGTACTACAAGTGTTCGGGGGGACTTTAGTATGGGGACAGCAGCGAGTGATGTCCCTGGATGAGATGTTTGCCCTGGCGGACTCACTCAACTCAGTCATCAAGGTCAGCAATCTGGCTGTATCGGAAGCAAAAGCAGGTGAAAGCGTGGCAAGGAATGCTTATCTGCCTTCCATCGAAGCATCAGTCTCGGCAAGTTACAATGGAGACGGTTATATTATGGACAGGGACTTCACTAACGGTTTCGGGGTGGACATTCCCTCTTTCGGGAACAATTTCAAGCTTGAAGTCAATCAGGTGATATTCGCCGGAGGGGCAATCAAAAGTGCCGTGAAGATGTCTGAGATCGGTACGGAACTCGCGACTCTGGATGCTGTCAAGAACAGGAACGAGATACGTTTCCTGATCGCAGGCGATTATATCGAACTGTGCAAGCTGGCCAATCAGAAGAAGGTTATTGACGACAACATCGCACTGGCACAGACTGTTGCCGACGTGATGCGTTCGCGTGTGGAAAACGGTGCGGCATTGAAGACCGATGTGACCCGTATGGAACTACTGGTAAAGAATCTGGAATATGCCAGGATTCAGATAGAGGGTGCAGAAAAGATAGTGCAAAGAGAACTTTCGAATGCGCTTGGTCTAAGCCCTGATGTGGAAATCGTTCCTGCCGATGAACTTGGCGGAATGTCTGATGCTCCGTCAATTATCGCAGAATCTGATGTTCTTGCATCATCTCCGGCCATAAAGGCGGCAGACGCAATGGTCAGGATGTCGGAGCAGCAGGTAAGGATGGCAAAATCCGATCGCTATCCCAAGATTGCCCTTTTTGCCGGTGAATATATGGATGGACCTGTGTTGATCGAAGTGCCTACGCTTAACAACAATTTCAATTATTGGGCAGTCGGAGTCGGCATCAGATATAATATCGACAATCTGTATAAATCAAGGAAAGTCATCAACCGGAGCAGGATTGCTGCATCCAGAAGCCGTGAACAGCTGAATGTAGCCAAAGAACAGATTTCATTGGCTTTCAACGCGGCCGACACGGATTACCGCAATGCATTCATCCTCCTTGACACAAAGACACAGAGTGTCGCTCTGGCACAGGAAAGTTATGATCTCGTAAGGTATCGCTATGAAGAAGGTCTTGCTGTCATCACAGACCTTCTTGATGCATCGAATCAGCTTCTCGATGCACAGATCCAGGAGGTCAATGCAAGAATGAACATTGCCTATAACTATTACAGACTTAAGTACATTTCAGGAACAATCTAAAACATAACATTATGAAAAAGAATACAATAGCTAACATAGCAATCATAATACTCCTTGCCATTGCGGCATTCTGGTTCGCTTCTCTCTTCATACATCCGGGCGTTGAATACACCGACAACGCACAGGTCCGTAAAGACATAGTACCGGTCTCATCAAGAGTCCAGGGGTTTGTAAAGGAAATCCGCTTCGTGGAGTTCCAGAAAGTCTGCAAGGGAGACACACTTGTAATCATCGAGGACGCTGAATTCCAGCTCAGACTCGCCCAGGCAGAGGCCAATCTTCAGAACGCCCTTGCCGGAGAAAGTGCGGCAGGCGCCGGCATCGCCACAACCAGCAACAATCTTCTCGTGACTGATGCCGGAATAGCCGAAGTCAAAATCCAACTGGCAAATGCAGAAAGCGAATACAAGAGATTTGAGAAGCTTCTTGCCAAGGGCGCGGTCACACAGCAGCAGTTCGATGGAGTGAAGACTCATTATGAAGCACTCAAGGCGAAAGTGACAACCTTGGAAAGACAGAAGAACACGACATCATTAGTAAGAGACGAGCAGGAGCTTCGCAAGAAACAGTCGCAGACCGGCATTGATGTGTGCAAGGCAGCCCTTGACCTTGCCAGACTCAATCTCTCATATACAGTAATTACCGCCCCTTGCAACGGAACCACTTCAGCGAAAAACATTCAGGAAGGTGAACTGCTCATGCCCGGTATGAGACTTCTTACGATAGTTGACGACTCCCAGACCTGGGTCATCGCAAATTTCCGTGAAAGCCAGATTGGCGGCATCCGCATCGGCAGTCAGGTGGACATTGAAGTCGATGCACTCAAGGGAAAAAAGTTCGCGGGAGAGGTTGTTGCAATTGCAGATGCTACCGGAGCACAATATTCCCACGCAGCACCGGACAATGCGACAGGCAACTTTGTAAAGATCGAGCAGCGTATCCCTGTAAAGATCGCTTTTACAGCAGATAATGATCCTGAACTGATGTCAAGGCTCTCGTCCGGAATGAATGTAGAATGTAAGGTACGCAGATAATGGCTTGGAATCCGAATGAAAAACCTCGTCTGATGAACTTCAGGGAGTGGGTGCCGGACTGGCTCCGTGTCGTCCTTTACCTGATGTTCCTATGCGTGTTCCAGTTCTCCAACGGAATGTATTTCACCGCGTTCGCGCAGATGCAGGGTTCATTGTCGCTTACTCAGAATGATGTGGCGATGATGGGACGGGCTGTACTTACAGGCCTGACAATGTACTTCCCGCTCGCATTCCGTCTGAAATTCTTCTTCACGAACAGGACAAGTCTGCTCATCGCGGCTTTGGGACAATGCTTCTGCAACCTGATCTTTCCGCATCTGCACTCGTTCCCGTTGATTCTGCTCGTGTGCTTCTTGGGAGGATTCTTCAGGCTCTACGGCACATTCGAATGCTTATCGAACCTTCTTCCGAAGATCACGCCCACATACAATTATGCGGTTTTCCTCTCTTTCGTTTTCTGGGTCGTTCTTGGATGCATAAACATGTTCGACATAATCAGCACACATATCATTTATGATTTCGGATGGCATTATGTCCATAATACAGCAATAATCCTCACGCTGTCTGCGGCTATATTGATCCTTGCGTTCATGCGCCCGTTCCGCCCGAAGGAGAAGGCACCACTCGCCGGCATCGACTGGCTCGGATTTGTGGTATGGAGCGTTTTCATATTGACATCGATCTTCGTAGTCCAATACGGAAAGCAACTTGACTGGCTTGCGTCACCATATATCAGAGCCGGACTGTGCATGTCAACGCTTTGCCTTGCCTTCGGCATCTGGTCAATGTTCAACAAGCCCAATGCATACATTCAGACCGGGGCATTCTCGTTGCGGAATTTCTGGCCTATAATGTTCGCATTCGTCTGTCTGGACATAATGCTGGCGACACAGACAGTACTTCAGAATACCGTTGCATCAGTGTTCCTGAATCTTGATCAGGTCAATTCGGCTGACCTGAAATGGTTTGACTTCATAGGTCAGTCACTCGGTGCCTTGTTCTGTCTGTGGGCATTGACAAAGGCGAAACTGCCTAAGAGACTGGTTCTTGGCATTTCATTCGGTGCAGTGACATTGTATGCCTTACTTATGACATCGGTAGTTTCAAAAGGAATGACCGAGTCATACCTGTATGTTCCGTTGATCTTGGCCGGATTCGGCCACGTAGGAGTCTTCATCGTGCTGACGGTCTATGCTCAGGCGACTGCCAATTTCCAGTATTACTTCCAGACCCTCTGTCTTCTCGGTTTCATAAGGACTGGAATAGGCGGGCCGATAGGTGATGCGATACTTTCGACATCTATGACCGGACTGATGAATCTTAGGCCGGACCTGGAACTTACCATACGCGAACTTTATGGATATGTGACTATGCTCGGTGTGATCGTGATATGCCTGATAATGCTGTCAAAATTCTGGAAACACAAGGTTACAAGTTGACGAAAAAGTCCTTAAATTTGCTATGAACCCACTATGTATCAAGCATATGAAGGTTCCCGTTCAACTTTAAGTATAATAATATGTCAAAAACATTTGAAACCAATGCACAGAAGGCCCTGACAATGGCATCTGGCATTAAGAAGCACCTATCTGAGGTGGCACACCTTGGAATCAAGGCAGAAGGCTTGGACAAACTCGAAGCGGAAGCGAACAAGGCAATCGAGATGATTCAGGAAGTCGATGCACTCAGGCAGACAGTATCCGAAAAGCTCCAGGCGGCAAACGAACAACTTGCTGATGTCAAGGAACTCGCTATGGGCTACCGTCAGACCATCAAGAACAATTTCCCACCTGAGCAATGGGAGCACTTCGGAATAATGGACAAGAGATAAGGTCCGATATAAATTAGCCTTCATACATTATGAGGGCTATTATTTTGCTGATAGTGTATCTTATTCTTGACCGTTAAATTCCAATTTATCAGCGAGATTAATATTATACTCCTGCACTTTCCCTTTTCTGGACCATCCATCACTAAATCGTACGAAAACCTGCCGGACGCTCGTCTCTTGTCATTAATGGCCGACGAGGCGCAAACAGTCTCCCTGATTAATAATGATAACCCATTGTAATCCACACGATTTTATCTACCTTTGGACAGATAAATCGAGATTTAATGAAAAAGAATAACAAGCGATTCGTCATAATTACACTGATTGCTGTAATGGCTTTTGCACTTGGGAGATTAATTGTCAGGGCATTTCTGAATGCGCTTCTTGGAGGAACTTTGTTTGGAGGAAATATACTATGAGTGGCAATAAAAGAATCATTCCTGTTTGGGTAGGAATGCTCGTATTTTTGGTGGCTTTTATAGCAGGAGTTGTTTCTAAGTTTGCCATTCAGCCATCATGGGTCAAAGAATACAATGTCGAATGGAGCGATGAAATAGGTACACTCCATACTGATCTGACATACGGAGAAGGGGCAGAACAGAAATTTGACCTGTACTTGCCGAAAGACACCACAAGGCAGTCTTATGGTCTAGCAGTGTATCTGCATGCAGGCGGATTCACATCAGGAGATAAGGCTGGCGACCGCAATATGCTCGCCTGGCTTTGTAATAAGGGTTATGTAGCAGCTGGCATCAATTATACGCTCGCCAAAGAAGTGGATGGAGCTCTCAATGGGGCAAGTGTTCTATCTCAGTCAAATGAAATAAAGGCTGCTATTCCTGAAGTGATCAAAGCGGCTGAGTCATGTGGCTATCCAATAGATAAGATGACCATTGCAGGAGGTTCTGCTGGACATACATTAGCAATGATATATGCATATCGCGATGGGAATGAGTCTCCTGTTCCCGTAGTCTTGACCTTCGGTTCTGTTGGACCATCATGTTTCCACAAAGAGGACTGGACTATTTATGGTTTTGATGCAGAAACCGAAGAAAGTTACATAGGTGCAGCTGGACTATTTAGCGTCATGCTTGGAGAGGTTATACCAGCAGAAAGTATGAAAGATGGTTCCTATCTTGATATAATTAAACCAATATCAGCTGCGGACTGGATATCTCCAGACTCACCACCAACTGTCGTTGCCTATGGTACGCATGATCGTGTTCAGCCATTCAAAGCATCTCTTCGCTTAAAAAGTGCTCTTGAAGAAAATGGAGTTGATTTCAAATACTTTGAGATGCCTCATTCTGGACATGGACTGCAAAATGACAATGCCATTCAAAAGCAGTGGCTTGAAGCCATAGAAGAATATCTGGATAAATACATGCCTCAATGAAAGTTTGGAAAAGAGTCATAATCAGCATCATTCTCACGCCTGTTGTTCTAGCAGCATTTCTCCTGGTACTCTACGTATACATGGATTATTTCAAGGTGGATATCAAAAAAGGATATAACCATAAGATTGAAACATATGGTTACTTGGAAGCTAAGTATCTACAAGGAGGAGATATGAAAGTCAAGAAAAATACTTTCAAGGAAGATAAACCCATCAACAAAGTCTCTATCTTTTATCCGGAAGAATTGGAGACTTCCGGCAAGAAATATCCAATTATCTTTGTCTTGAATGGAACAGGAGGAAAGGCCACCAAGTATGAACCTGTGTTCCAGATGTATGCTTCTTGGGGATTCATTGTGGTCGGGACTCAAGATAAAGGTACAGGAACAGGCCAGAGTACTGTCAAAGTGCTGAATGATATGCTGGCTTTAAATCGGAATTCCGGCAGTATATTCTATAATAGAATTGACACGGAGAAAATTGGCCTTACAGGATTCTCACAAGGAGGAGCGGGCGTTTTTAATGTCATCACCAAATATGATGAAGGTCGCCTGATAAAGGCTGCTGTACCGCTTTCTCCAGTGAGCGAGAGAATGGCTGCCTTGACAACAGATTACGACTATGATTCCTCTCTCGTTGAGTGTCCTATTATGATTCTTTGCGGTACAGAAGGAAAATTTGAAACTGAAATCGTGATTCCGCTTGAAGAACTTACCAAGCAATATGATAAGATAACTTCACCTAAAGTCATAGCCAGACGCACTGGAATGGATCATGACAAGATGATGTCGCATGCAGGAGGTTATGTAATAGCTTGGTTCCGTTGGCTTTTGCAGGGCGATGAAGAAGCGGCAAAAGCATTCAGCGGAGAAGCGCCAGAAATCTTACTTAATCCAATTTATCAAGACCAAAAGATTGGTTTATAAATTCCAATTTATCAGCGAGATTAATATTAAACTCCTGCACTTTCCCTTTTCTGGACCATCCATCACTAAATCGTACGAAAACCTGTCGGACGGTCCCGAAAAAGGTGCATAATCCTTTAAAACAGACACCGTCCATCATAAAATCAGCCATTTTCCTGCCGGACGCTCGCCTCTTGTCATCAATGGCCGACGAGGCGCAAACAGTCTCCCTGATTAATAATGATAACCCATTGTAATCCACACGATTTTATCTACCTTTGGACAGATAAATCGCAATTTTATGGTCACTTGTTTTGATGCATGTGAGATTCTTGAAATGCTGTCCGAAGCATCTGTAAAGGTGTTTCTGGACGGCGGTTGGGGCATTGACGCACTTATAGGCAGGGAAACAAGAATTCACAATGATATCGATCTGTTCGTAGAGAAGAAAGACTACGGCAAGGCCATATCCGTGATTACCGGGAAGGGATACAGAGAAGTTGTAATGGACTATACGACTGACAGCCATACTGTCTGGAAAGATTACAACGGAAGAATAATCGATCTGCATTGTTTCGAATATGTCGAAGATGGAATCCTATATGACGGATACACTTTCCCAAGCGAAACTTTCTCAGGTAAAGGAAACATAGGGAATATCAAGGTGTCCTGCGTAAACCCGGAGGCACAGGTACAGTTCCATCTTGGATATGAGTACGATGAAAATGATGTCCACGACGTTCTGTTGTTATGCAGAACTTTCAATCTTGAGATACCGGAGCAATATAAAACTCACATCTGATTCAATATGCTATGATTACTGATAGTTATGATATTGAAACTGAACCAATGATCAATCTGTTTGATTTCTACGGCAGACGTGGAGATTTTGCAGATATATGCCTGATAATATTCTCGAAGGAGATTCATCGACATTTACTTGATTCCTACGAATCTGAAATTATTGCAACTATGCCGGCTTGCAATGGCGACACGCATATCTATAAAACAACTTATAAAGGAGTTACGATAACTTTCTACCTGTCAGGAATAGGTTCAGCAGTAGCATCCTCTCAATGTCATCTTGCAAGCTGGCTAACTGGAGCATCAAAGTTCATTATGTTCGGTTCCTGTGGCAGTCTTGACCGTACAACCACACAAGGTAGATTTATCATACCGACACAAAGTTACAGAGGGGACGGGTGTTCATATTATTTTGCAGCACCATCCGACTATATTGATATAGCCGCAAGCAAGGAACTTTCCATAATTTTCGACAAATTATCTGTACCATATATTACAGGTAAAATATGGACGACAGATTCGATGATCAGAGAAACAAAAGGACTTGTACGCAAACGTATGGAAGAAGGGTGCATCGCTGTAGAAATGGAATTGGCTGGAGTTCAATCTGTGTGCGACTTCTACAATTTGAAGTTGTATGCTTTTTTTGAAGCAGGTGACATTTTGGATACAAATGGATATGAAGCCAAAGGCTTGAACAATGCCAACCATAGTTTAAACAAACTTTATATTGCTTTAGAAACGGCAACCTACATCTGAAGTATATCAGAATTGGGAATTCAGATTTATCTCTCAATCAGTTATAAAGACAAGCACTCACAGGAATCTACATTTGCGGATACAAATGATTGAAGCCGAAATTGGCTTTGATTTCTTACTACTTAATTTTAACTTTACATAGATGAATGTAATCCTGCTGACATTCGTATTTTTTATCAGAAGAAAACAGAAATAGATATGGCAAAGAAAGACGGTATCAGAAAACTATTTGACGACATCGCCCCTGACTATGACAGGTTGAATCATATCCTTTCCCTAAATATCGACAAGGGCTGGAGGAAGAAGGCTGTACGTGAGATTGCCGACACTGACAAGCCTATGAAAGTGCTTGATGTGGCTTGCGGAACGGCGGACTTTACGATCGAGATCGCACAGAAGGTCGCTCCGAGAAGCAAAGTGACAGGAATAGATATATCTGAAGGGATGATGGCCATAGGCAGGGAGAAGATAGAGAAAGCCGGTGTATCTGCAGAATTGTCAGCAGCGGATTGCGAAGCGCTTCCATACCCGGATGATACATTCGACCGCATATCCGTAGGATTCGGAGTACGAAATTTTGAACATCTTGAAATTGGGCTCAGTGAAATGTTCCGGGTATTGGTTCCCGGTGGGAAACTTGTGATTCTCGAGCTGTCGGTTCCTTCCAACGCATTCATCCGCTGGTGCTATAAACTGTATTTCCTGAAGATTCTTCCGGCAATAGGTGGTCTCGTATCAGGAAACCGCAGTGCATATAAGTATCTGCCTGCATCAGTCATGAGCTTCCCTGCACCGGATAAGTTCATCGAAATGATGAAGTCCACAGGCTTTGCCGTAGTAGAACATACTCCGATGGCCTTCGGCATCTGCCGCATGTATGTAGGGGAAAAGGGCTCCAATTCATGCAAAGCCACACACTGCTGATATAATTTTGCTTCCATTCACACCTACATATCGCAATTTAAGTATAAACAGAAACCAATATTAACATGAAAAAAAATTATATCATACTAGTACTTGGATTCTGTTCTATTATATTCTGCAATGCTCAGATTGCAAACCTGTATTCTTTGTCATCCAAGGATATTGTCTCATATGCGGAAAATATAGATAATGATATTATTGAATTTGACGAGGAATACACGATAATGCATAATACAATAAGTAATTCAGTGTTATCGGACATATCGATTCGTATTTCGTCACAATATGCCGATGACAGTAAATATGGTTTTAATTCCATCACATTGTATAAGGATGGGGACATTCTCTTGAAATTACAGCAGGAACAATTGTGGACTTAAATGTTTGATGGAATGAATCACGGCCAGCTTCTTATCGCTCGTCCGTAAGAAGTAGCGATTAGAATAACACGAATGAAATATGAACAGGACATTATTGACACAAACATTGATTAAGTTTCTTGCGGGAATCATATTGGTAGGACTGCTGGTGTTTCTGCCTGCAGGATCATTTACATATTGGCAGGGATGGCTTCTGATGGGCGTCCTGTTCGTGCCGATGCTCATTGCAGGAATTGTCATGCTTATCAAGAATCCGAACCTGCTCCGTAAAAGGCTGAATGCCAAAGAGAAAGAAGGAACGCAGAAAGCAGTTGTGGCAACAAGTGGACTGCTTTTCATCCTATCATTCGTCACCGCAGGTCTGAACTGGAGGTTCGATTGGTGGATGTTGCCGGACTGGACTGTATGGATGGTTGCTGCCCTCTTTATTCTCTCCTACTTATTATATGCGGAAGTATTGCGGGAAAACGAGTACCTCTCCAGAACCATCGAAGTCCAGGAAGGACAGAAAGTCATTGACACCGGGTTATATGGCATTGTGCGTCATCCAATGTATATGGCAACAGTCATCATGTTTCTATCTATGCCATTGGTCCTCGGATCTCCGATATCATTCATCATTATGCTAGGATACATACCCGTGATAGCCAAGAGAATCAGGAACGAGGAGATGGTTCTCTCAGAAGGCCTGGTGGGTTACAAGGAATATATGAAACGTGTAAAGTATAAGGTAATTCCATTTATCTGGTAATATCATGAACAGTAGGATATGAAAAAGATAATCATAATCGACGGCGGTCCACGCCGCAACATGAACACAGCCCAGATGCTGCAGAAATTCGCAGAAGGCGCAAAATCTGCCTTGTGCTTGGCTCCCCTATCTACTTCGGCGAAGTGACCGGCCAGATGCGCGCCTTTCTGGAGCGCCTCTTATTAGTCTGCCACCTTCCTGTCCTTAGAAACGCCCGTTACCGTGGACATAACGATCACACTGCGCCCAATAAATGGATAGCGGATGGCTACACTGATTCATGACGGCAATCCATTGTAATCCACACGATTTTATCTACATTTGAACAGACAGATCGATTTTTTTGCTGGCAGTATTAAAGTCAAAGATGATCAAACTGATAATTAATCACTAAAATCAAGCACTATGAAACGAATCTGGATTGTTTTGGCTCTGATGTCACTTTTAACCGGATGTAACAACAGGAATAGTCATACTGATCCTCGCTTCGCTATTGAGCTTGGGTCTGACACCGAAGGTACTACCTATTCTATAATTGACACGGTTACAGACAGCCTGATTTATGAAAGCGGGCACTATGCCATGAAGCTGAAAACCGTCATTGATGGCTCCTACATCTTTTACGAAGACATCTTTACTGAGGAATGTTCCGGCAGATTTGTAGTATATAATCCTGAAGAGGACCTTATGATGAGAGCGGGATTCTATTGGGGATTCGATGCCGAAAAGGAACTAAGGTTTAGAGTAGGAAGTTACATCAAGGATGATATCTATAAAATTAAATCACTGGATTTCACAAACAGGACACTCACAGTCGAGTTCTTTAATAGAAGTCGTATAACTCTTGACCTGGAGGGAGAAAAGCACGGCAATTACTGGGTGACATACAACGTCACTCCAAACGAAACAATAGCCCAAGAAGTAACACTGTCACCTGAAGAGAGCTCACTCGGCGAGGAGTGCATCATGGTCTGGAGAAACAACACCATTTACAGCAAAGTGTACTACAAAGGCAAGCTCATTGCGGAACCAGTCATCGAGTCGACATCATTCAAAGGTATTATTGATCCAGAGACATATGTATTGGCCCCAACAAAGAAGGTATGGTTCAAGACCGATGGAGACGAGCTTGTGGCAAACACCGGAATGTACCTGCCAGACACCGATTGTGGCTATCGTGTCGAAATCAGGATTGACAGCTTGGGAAACAGGTCGCTTCACTATTATCGTTAGCGAAAATCTGAATTGATGGATTTTTATAAGGAGCCTTCGTCACCTCCAAGCTTTGTAGAGACCGTCCATCATAAATTCAGCCATTTTTCTGCCGGACGCTTCCCGATGCATAATGGAAGTATAATTATATTTTCAGGTTTTTACGAAGAAGCATATGAAAAGAATTTTCTTTGAATGACGGTTTTTCATCAAAGGATCACCGATTACTTCAAAGCCGTTTTACAGGAGAGAAGATATATGGAACCTCGCGCCAGGCCATGTTCTCCATGTTCATGGAGGCGCATGCCAACCATCGCCCCATTGTATTATCCCCTGATTCAATCTGGCTGCTCATAAGCCAGTCGTTTTAGTATCATGTGAACACGAACTCCGATGAGCTTCGTCCAATGTTTGTCGGGCATGATGGCAAAAGCAAATTGACCATACGGTCAAGCACAGACTTGTTGAGCGAAGGAGCTAATTGGGATGCCATTCTGGATATGTTCTCGGCAGAGATTGCATCACATACTAAAGGCGATGTCGAGGAAATCTTCATTGCTGATTTCTCCACCACCGGAGAGACTGAACGTCTGGTTTCGCAGATTACCTTGATGAATGCAATGGAGTCATATTTTGACTACGAGGCAATCTGGGCAATATGCGGAATACCTTCAATAACATTGACAGGAACGCCAGGGGACTGGAGGGAAGTGCTGAGCAAAACGCGAAAGCTCAGTCAGTATGGGCTTGGCTGGTGGGTCAGGAAGCTGAATCCGATATTGGAACAGTTTGTTCAAGCGGCAGAGGGAAACCCTGACCAGAAGTTCTGGCAGGACATAGTCAGGACAAAGAAGCCAGGGGAAGTCAGAGGTGCAGAGATTTGAACCACGTGAGTTTGTTATAAGTAATGACACGTTATGCCTTGACACATATTCTCATATGTTATCACTCAATTCTCAATGGTAATGAATAACATCAAGAACGGGTGGGATTCATTATCGTTCCATATGATATCTGAGAAGTGGCGTGACAAATAATCAAGCTTTTGTGTCACGCTGGTGGGTGATTTTGGCAAAATACGGTCAAAAACATGACCGGCGTGACCTGAAACAGCAAATTCATGTCACGCCGGTTGTTTATAGAGATTCCCGATCAGGTCTGGAATGACGAAGCACGGATGGAAAACCGATCAGGTCGGGATTGGAAATCCGTTCGATGCGATTATGATGACTGAGCTATATTTTAGTGCCCGTCGATCAGGTCGCGACTGTTGTTGTTTGTCAGCGGCTGGCCCTTGTATTCTCCTGTGAGCGTGAGGAGGAAGGCCTCGATCTTGTGGACTTCTTCATCTGTGAGCTCTACTCCACTCTGATAGAGAGCCATGTCACGGACAGCAGCATCCAGAGTCTCACGTGTTCCGTCATGGTAGTATGGCCATGTGTGCTCGATGTTGCGGAGTCCAGGCACCTTGAAGCGATGGCGGTCACGCTCCTGCTGTGTCTCCTTGAAGCGTCCGTTATCCTCGACAGTGAGCTCAAGGCCTCTCTCCGCGAAATAGTGACGACGAAGGCCCATAAGTTCATAAGTAAGTCCTCCGAGATTTTTTCCTGCATGGCAAGTCGCGCAGTCATACTTCTTGAAGAGTTCATATCCCTCAAGCTCCTCTGCAGTGATTGCAGAGTCGTCGCCGCGGAGCCACTTGTCAAATCTTGAGTCAGGTGTGATCAGGGTACGCTCGAAATGCTCGATCGCATCTGTGATGTTCGCCTGTGTGAGACCGTCAGGATAAACTGCAGTGAACGCCTTCGCAAACTGCTTGTCAGCCTGAAGTTTGGCAACGATGTGGTCGAATGACGGAGAAGCCATCTCGATCGGATTGAGCGGCGGACCTGCTGCCTGGTCAGCCAGAGTTACCGCACGTCCGTCCCAGAACTGAACGAAGTTATATACAGCATTATATACTGTAGGAGCATTGACACCTCCTACCTGACCGTCGACACCGTCAGAATATCTGTGGTTGTCAACGCCGGCTGTTTCGATAGCGTGGCATGTCGCGCAAGATACAGTGTTATCTACTGACAGACGTGTGTCATGGAAGAGCTGGAAGCCGAGAGCAGCCTTTGCCTCGTCATACTCCACATAGGCATCGATCGGCCTCACAGGCTCGTTGACGCGATGTTCCGGAAGTCCGTCCGCATAAAGAGCCACACGCTTTGTCTTGATCCAGTCAAGCACGATTGCTCGTTTCTCGGATGTAAGAGAACTGCCCCAATGCACAAGATAATACTTAGGCATAGGCATGCGGTCGTCAAGAACGACCTTCTCGACCTTTGCAAGATCCACGGCATTCACTTCGCCGTCAACCTTGACAGCCTCCATGAACTTAGTGATATCATAGGCACGATATCCGGAGTCCACATCCTTCATCACGACCTTCCCGACAACAGGAAGCTTCGCGTAGAAAGGCAGCTCAGGATCACCAGAATGGCAGCTCAGACAGCCGCCCTCAGCAAGGATTTCGTACACGCGCTCATTCTGCGGAAGATCAGCAGAAGGCGCCTGGTTGACGGCCCTGTAGACCACAACCATTGCGGCAGCCGCCACCAGCAGCACAACCGCACACCATTTAAAAAATCTTTTCATAAGCCCAACGCCAGTTAGTTATTTCATCTGTTGTATATGTGTATGCTGTCCTGTGCAGAAGGAAGGTAGTTTATACCCCACCAGCACATCTGCAGGCACGCAAAGGCAAAGATCAGAAGCAGACACTGCGCTGTCCTGGATCCTCTGCCCATTACTCTCAAATGTATATATAGAACATAGCAAAGCCATGTTATCAATGCCCATGTCTCCTTCGGATCCCAAGCCCAGTAGTGGCCCCAAGCGTCCTTCGCCCATAAGGCTCCGGAGAGCATCCCGAAGGTCAGGAATGCCGTTCCCAGATATACGAGCGTGTCTGCCGCACTCATTATATCCTTTCCCTTCCCGAAAAGTCCGGCCAGAGCCAGCAGGAAGGCACATCCAAGAAGTGAATATGAAAACATGTACACTGTGACATGCGGGATGAACCAGCCGCTCTGAAGCGCAGGCATCAGCGTCTGGTCATGTATCTCCGGACGAAGCACATTCAGTATCATGAACACACTCGCCAGGATTGCAGAGAATGACAATATCCATCTATATCTCCATCTGACATAGGTCAGAAGACCGGCAGTAAGCGCAAAGAACGAATACCATAGACGCGTCTCGCCCATAGTCCTGAGAGGCGGACGTTCCAACGACATCCAGAGCCCTGCGATGAAAGTAGCCAGAACAGCCACAGAAACCACAGACATGAATATCGACATTCTACGGAAACGACGATAGCGAAGCGACGACGCTGACCAATGGTCATTTGCGCAAAGCGACACAATGGCCGCCGCCACAGCAAATGCCATTGCGGCAGACGCAAACCATATGAATACATCCCAAGTCACCATAGCGCTAGTAATTTATATGTCTTTGTCTCTGCGGGCCCCTGAGGAAAAGAAGCAACACCCCTGCTGAAAGCATCGCAATTCCCGCTATGACACCATATTTCCAAGGCTCCCTCACTATCTCCAGAACACAGCCGGACTCATCATATGCCATAAGATATACATCTTCACATAAAGTCCTGGAATAAGGATGATTGACCCTTATCTCCGAAATCTTTCCATCAACTTCCACCAAGGCTTCATAAGATGCCTGATCAAAGTCCTTGAGGACTATGTCATAAGACAGCCACTCCGGCTTTCCATCCATATGGTAAGCCTCTTGTGTCGGCATGTCAGCAAGAGCCTTCATCCTCATGGTCTGCACATCAGGTGCACCCCAGAACGCAGAGCCAAGGGCGACAAGCAAGCCAAGATGCAACAGCAGAAAGCGCCATCTTACAGCACCGAGTCGAGCCCCTGTCGGAGTCTGCTCGCGCCAGCCTCGCATGATCACGAAAAGCAGCACAGTCTGCAGAAGGAGCATGATGCATACAAACACCCACGAGGATGCAATGTCACGGTTGCCGGTAAAACCTATCACCAGACAAGCAATCAAGAATGCAGATACAGAGAAAATTGTTCCAGTCGTTGAAAGAAAGAATCTGACAATCAGAGATTTCCTGCAATGGTTCCACAGCAGCGAGCATCCCATGATCCACCCTGAAAGCAGAATGACATTCAGAGGAAAGGCGAAGAATGATGTCGGGAAACCACCCATGAGTTATGCCAGTTTATAGATTTCTGAAACCTTTACAAAACCTTTGCGGATGAAGTATTCGTGAGCGGAATGATTGTTCAATCCGGACTCGAGGTATATATCAGAAATGCCTTTCTGAGCGAACCATTCCAACCCAGCCTTGAGCAGAGCGCTTCCGACTCCCTTGCTTCTGCAGTCACCCTTGACAAGAAGGTCGCAGAGCATTCCATATGGATCAGCCCCGTCCTCCTGAATCTCCACAACACAGAATCCCAGGATGTTCCCATCAGGGCCGACAGCCTTGAATACTCCCGAATCCTCCGGACTTGTAATGTTTCCTTGTATATATTTCATCCAGAAATGGCGAGCACGGGAAGACGGTCTCGCAACCAGTCTTCCATCTACAAAACTGCCTTCGCCCACTCCCATCTGGATTTCTCCATGTGAAATATATTCAGTGTTAGCTGTGATATGCTCCAGAAACATATCACACAGTGCAGGTTCATCTTCTACAGAAGCGTTCAATATCTCAAATTCAGTCATTTTTCTTCTTTTTTAACCTTTTTATATGTTTGGAAATTCCCATGACAAGACCTACAACAGCCAAGACTGCAACAGCAGCTGCCGCAAGGGATGAAACGGCCGCAGCCAACTTTTCCCAAACAACATTCTCTTCTATAAGCACAGACACAAAAGGCCACTTGCTGTCCTGGAATGCAAGTTCCAGCAAAGACAGTACGGAAATGGCGATCAGGACCTTGTTCATCAAGGAGTCTGCCTTTGCCGCCTGATATTCTCCAAGGCTCTGAAGATTGCTGCTGACCACCTCCTGGACATCCTTGAAGCTTTGGAAATCAGTCTCCAGGTCAAGTCTGCGAGCTGTCCTGTCATACATAACCTTATGTGACGGGAACTTCATATGCTTGATGACATCCAGCTGTATAGCCTTCTGCGAAGCGACCAAAGCCGCTTTAGAGCACTCTCCGATCTTAGCCTTTGTGACATCTGACATATCATCTGTCAATCTCAGCAGGGTTGTGACAGCATGATTGAAAGTGTATTTCTTGGCAAGCACAAGCTGGAGGATCAGCAGATATTCCTCCCAGGAAACGTGATAGAACCTGCGGTCCCTCATCACCTCTATCCAATTGACGCCATCAACCCCATCTCCACGGCGCCCGTATGTGCCGATCACTACTGCCATATGAGAGCCGGCAAGGACAAGGTCATCAGTATCGATGGCTATGTTTTCACCGCACACATCGTCATATGCTTCTGCATCCCTGTATGGCCATTCTGCAGGATACATTGTCATAAGCCCGACGATCTCCGGCTTATGAAAATCCCTTATATGATTGATTATATCTGCTTCTGAAAACCTGGCACATTCATACTGCGACTCCCCTTTCATGAGACTATAATTATCGGAGAACAGATCCCGATTCCCACCATATGGGTGCCGCACAGTTTCCCAAATGTCCACCATTGCATAACGCAAGTCATCGTAAACAGAAACTTTACTCAAGTCAACACCCTTTACAAACATCCTGGTAAGGAACTTCTTGTAACAGAGAAGCACTTTGTCAAACACGCGGTCTTCACTCTTTTCGTGCCATGACATCGGCCACACTGCATTTCCCTCATCATTCAACCAGAAGCCATCGACAATCAGACTGTTGAGCAGGTCAATTCCTCCACCATCGGACGTGCCTGCATCATCTTCGTCATCGTCCCCTGTCCAGTATTCGGCTCCAAGACAGGAAGACAGCAAAGATATGATATGATTCGTCTCGGCCTCCACTGACTTTCTTCCAGGACGCCCCATATGCTCGTCATCATCCAGGTCTGCTTCAAGAATCCGACAGGTGAAGCCGTCGAAAAGGAAACGATATGTAAGTGAAAAGATGTTTCCAAAAAATTGGGACACTTCGACATTGACATGTCCCTGCAGGTCTATAGGATCAAAATCCAGCTTCACCTTACCGTCTTTGCCGGTCTCAACGTCTGAGCGTACAGGAATACGGAAATCAAATCCTCTCAATGAATATCTTGCGATCTGCTCATTCTCCTTCCTCATATAGCTCTCCGGGAAAACAAGCCTTTCGACTTCCGGATTCATCCTGACTATATTCATTCCTGAAAATTCCGCAAGAGAGGAGACCGGCACATCTCCTTCTTTCGGATCCTTCCTCAGTTTTCGCTTCATCTGGGTCATCATTTCCCGATATCTGTCTATTGAAAGCTCCGCTTCGGGCAGATGTTCAGCAACGACATCAGCATCCGCCATGAAGGTATGGATAAAGACAACTGAGAATGAAGGATATGACAGTGGGTTCTTATCCACCGAGCAACAAGTCTTTCTAATGTCCATTTAGCCGTTTTTTTTGATATCTTTACAAAAATAGCAAAAGTTTACTAACTTTGTTCTTAATAACGTTATAAAACCTACAACAAAATGAGTGAAGAAATCATTCAGCATCTTGATGCAATAGACGTCACGATGGGCGGAGGCTCAAACCTCCTGAATGTCGTCCTGGCCCTGGTAATGTTCGGAGTAGCTCTCGGAATCAAGCCCGCCACTTTCATAGACATCATAAGAAATCCCAAGTCGATCATCACAGGCATCGTCTGCCAGCTGGTCCTTCTTCCGGCTCTCACTCTCGTGCTGATCATGTGCCTTGGAAACTTCATCTCACCGATGATCGCCCTCGGAATGATCCTCGTGGCATCATGCCCGGGTGGAAACATCTCCAACTTCATCACCTCTCTCTCAAGGGGAAACACAGAACTTTCGGTATCGCTGACAGCGTTCAACACAGCAGCCTGCGTGTTCACCACCCCTCTGAACTTCTCATTCTGGGGCGGTCTTTACCTCAAGTTCGCGGAAAAGAGAATGGTGCTCCCTGAGCTTGACATTCCTTTCTGGGAGATATTCAAGAGCATCGTCATTCTCCTCGGCATTCCTCTTGTGCTCGGAATCCTCTGCGCACAGTACCTGCCGAAGATTACAGCCAAGATCAAGAAGCCTTTCCAGTACTTCTCCATCGCTGTATTCATTGTAATGGTGATTGCGATCTTCGCCGGAAACTTCGACGCATTCATGAAGTGCATCAAATACATTTTCCTCGTGGTACTCATCCACAACCTCCTCGCACTCGGCATCGGCTTCGGCACAAGTACGGCGCTCAAGCTGCCATACAAGGACCGCAGGACCGTTACCATAGAGACCGGCATCCAGAACTCAGGCCTCGGCCTGATTCTCCTTCTCAACCCTGCGATCTTCCCTGATTCAGGCGCATGGGCCAATAACGGAGGCATGCTCGTGATTACAGCATGGTGGGGCGTATGGCACATCATTTCAGGTCTCACCCTTGCATACGCATGGAAAATCAGAGGAAGAAAAGAAGTAAACGAAGAATAATGGCTAGAAAGATATACGAGAAGGATTCCGCTTACAGCATCCTCAGACATCTGGTCGACTGGAGCATAAAGCACAGCTACAGGAAGGTTGAAGTGCACGGAGAGGAGAATCTTCCGACCGACGGAGCGCTTCTGCTCGCTCCCAACCACTGCAACACCCTGATGGATGCTTTGGTCATGCTTCGTGCATACAAAGGATCGACAGTATTCGGAGCGAGGGCGGACATCTTCAACAATCCGTTCCTTGCCAAGATCATGTACTTCCTGAGGATATTGCCTATGGTACGCCAGAGAGACGGCCTTCGCAATGTGCTCAAGAACAAGGACACTCAGGAAATGATCGTGGAGACGCTCGAGAACGGAGTCCGCTTCTGCATGTTCCCTGAGGGAAAGCACAGGACAATGCATTCGCTTCAGGTTCTCGGCAAAGGAGCATTCAGAGCCGCACTGGCTGCCAACGAGAAATTCGGAAGCGAGAGACCTATATATATAGTGCCTGTCGGCATCGAATACGGAGACTACTTCCGATACAGGAGCACTTCTCTTGTAAACTATGGCAAGGCGATCAATGTGACGGAGTTCGTCAAGACGCTTGACGTCGAGAACGACGTGCAGATGATAGAGCCGCTCCGCAAGGAACTCTCGGCAAGGATGTCGGAACTCATGACATTCATCCCTGACGACGAGAACTACAAGGCGAAATGGGCACTCTTGAAGATGCTGTCAATAGCAGGATCTAAGAAGGGATACGGAGATTGCGGATCGAGCCTCTACGAGGACATGCTCCGCAACCGCGAGATCGCTCTAGACATAGAGAAGGCTCTCGAGGACAAGCCTGAAAAGATGGCGAAGATCCTCGAGGAAGTCAAGGAGTTTGAAGCGAAGAGGAAGAAAAAAGGCATCTCGACATACGCCTTCAAGAAGAAGAGCAATCCTGTGCTCAGCGCCATAGGAAAGGGATTCGCCGCCCTGCTTGGGCTCCCATACTTCTTATTCAGCGCCATCGCATCGCTTCCGATGTGGGGTGTGTCAGAAATGATCAGAGGAAAAGTCAAGGACAAGGCGTTCAGGAACACCGTAGGTTTCGGTGTAAAGCTCGTCATGACAGTCCTTTGGGGTATAATCTACACCGTATTGGCATTTTGTCTGGCGCCTTGGTGGCTCGCGCTTGCACTTCTGGCGCTCTGGCTACCGTCATACAGCTATTTCTATGATTATATTGAAGGATGCAGACGATGGTTCTCAGATATAAGACTCCTCTCAAACAAGAAACTTTGGAAGAAATTCAAAGGAATCGTCAAAGACTATAAAAAACTGTAACTATATGAAGAAGACATTCATCATCGCCCTGGCGGCATTCATGCTTTGCACACCGTCTTTTGCCGAGACTGCGCTCAACACCGACATGGCGACAGAAGCAAAGGCTGAAAAGAAACAGAAGAAAAACGTAACATACAACGAGAAAGGCGAGATCATCAAGACCGGTACCAACTTCGGCCCTCTCCCTGTCGTAGCTTTCGACGCTGACCGCGGATTCCAGTTCGGAGCCCTCCTGAACCTTTACAACTTCGGAAACGGAGATACATACCCCAATCCTAAGTCACAGTGGTACTTCGAGGCTTCTGCTTACACAAAGGAAAGCGCGATCAACAGCTACAAGTTCATCGTAAACTACGACAACAAGACCCTCATCCCTGGCGTCAGAATGTCGATCTGCACAGGATACTACAAGGATGCAGCCCTCGATTTCTACGGTTTCAACGGTTACCAGAGCAACTATGACATGTCAATGCTCGAGCCTACATACCGTTTCTTCGATGACGAGGCAGGACAGAAACTGCAAAAGAAGTTCGAGGAGAAAGGCAAGCTCCCTAAGGGATTCTACCGCTTCGGACGCGACCTCGTGAAGGCAAAGATCGACTTCACAGGAGAGATTTTCAAGAATTTCTATTGGGAGGCAGGATACAACTTCTCATGGACCAAGGCACAGCCTTTCACTCCTAAGGGATATGCTGTTCTCGACAGACCGGAAGTTCTTTTCGATCCTGAGAATGCAGCGCTATACGTTCCCGGGGGTACCACCCTTTTCGACCTCTACAAGATCTGGGGGATCATTCCTGAAGACGAGGCAGAAGGCGGTCTTACATCATCAATCCGTCTCGGACTGATGTATGACAGCAGAAACGTAGAGAACAACCCTACAAAGGGTATCTGGGCTGAAGTTCATGTGATTGCAGCTCCGAAGTGGCTCGGCACCACTCACGAGCACTACAGATATTGCGCGACATTCCGCCACTATGTACCTGTCGTTCAGGACAAGCTCACATTTGCATACAGGATCGGATATCAGGGTACATTCGGAGACTCAGCCCCCTGGTACAACCTTCCATTCTATACAAACATGGGTATCAAGGCAGATAACGACGGATTCGGAGGATACAGGACAGTCAGAGGTCTGATGCTCAACAGAGTACAGGGACTTGACACAGGATTCTACAATGCAGAATTCCGTTGGAAATTCATCGATTTCAAGCTCTGGAAGCAGAACATCGCTTTCGCTCTCAGTGCCTTCTGCGACGGTGCACATGTATTCAGAGGCTATGACATGGAATTCAGTCAGGCAGCCAAGGAAGCTGCAGCTATGAGCGTGATCAAAGGCGAGATACCTGCCGCCAACTACGAAGGATTATACAAGAAATTCGTATTCGACCGCAAGGACGGATTCCATGGCTCAGCAGGTGCGGGACTGCGCTTCATCATGAACCAGAACTTCATCGTAGCATTCGAGTATGCACGTTGCTTCAACAAGCAGGACGGTAACGGAGCATTCTACATCAACACAGGATTCCTCTTCTAAAACAGTTCAGACAGAATATGCATATAGGTATAGCCGGCAACATCGGCTGCGGAAAGACAACACTTACCAGGATGCTCGCCGAGCATTACGGATGGACGCCTAAATTCGAGGCGGTCACTTATAATCCGTACCTCGAGGACTACTACAAGGACATCGAAAGATGGTCCTACAACCTCGAGACATACTTCCTGGCTCAAAGATTCCAGGATCTTGTCGACATCTCAAAATCCAAGGATGTAATCGTCCAGGACAGGACCATCCTTGAAGGAGTGCACATTTTCGTCGCTAATAACAAGGCGATGGGAAACCTGTCAGACCGCGACTACGACACCTACATGCAGCTTTTCAACCTCATGATGTCGATGGTCAGAGAGCCAGACCTGCTGATATACCTGAAAACGTCTGTCCCTACCCTGGTGTCACAGATACAGAAAAGAGGGCGCGATTACGAAAAGAGCATCAGTCTCGAGTACCTCAGCAACCTGAACGACAGGTACGAGGCATGGATAGCCGACTATAAGGGCAAGGTACTTATCATAGAGGCGGATGACCTCGACTATGAGCACCGCCCAGAAGACTTCGCGCTGATCACAGACAAGATCGACGCACAGCTCTACGGACTCTTCTAAAGAAGTTCAGCGAGATTATTATAGAATTTCTTGCTGACTGGGATATCTCTAACATCATCGGCATCCAGCACAGCATATACGACCCCTTCCTTGTCTTTCCGCAGGACCTTGACATGGGAGGGGTTTATGTAGAATGACCTGTGACACCTGACAAGGCCATTTGACAGGCACACTTCGTCTACTGACCTCATCGAGTTTCTCAGGACATAACACTTCACTTTGCCGTTATCCATATAATATATGTTGATGTAGTTTTCATCTGCACCGATATACAGGACACTACCAGCAGTGATGACAAACTTGAGGTTATGACTCACGTCATAGAATCTCATGCGCTTCTGGCTCTCATCTACTGATTCTGATGCAGAATTGGAATCGTAAACCTTAATAGAGAGGGCTAGAATCGCATAAGGTATCGGAAGGGTAAAGAAGAGGTATTTGAACGAATGCATCATGATGTCAAAATACGGCGCAGGCTTGTCAAGAACAAGCCAGAGATATAAAGCCACAAAGAACGACATGAACAATGTCTCACCGACGCACCATAATGTATATAAGGTATAATTAAGTCTTAGAGGAAGAAAATAATACAGGACTCTCATTATGATTACACTTACAAGGACGATGCAAGTAGCAATAGTCACATGGACGCCGAAAAATTCAGGGCCGATCATATGGCTGACGCCGAAAGGTCTGTATACGAGCGTAAAGGCGAAAACAAAAAGAGGGAGGACGATCATATGCAGAAGTTGCGGGATAAATCGCCTGAAAAGTCTAGGAACAAGGTTCATGATTTGGTCACAAATTTAGTGTGACAAAAATACAAAATATATTTTTTAGTCACAAATATCTGATTTTAGTCACAAAACACCCTCATTAATCACATTTTAGTCACAGCAATCACATTTATTGGCACAGTTAGGCAATAGTGGATAATTTTGCATCAGAAAAGGTAAGTAACAAACCTGTTCCTAGTTAAAGTACACAATTAAAGGGCTGCCGTGAGGTAGCCCTTTAGTCTATATGAGGAGCCTCACAGTATGGACTGCAGTTCCACTTATGAGGACGCGGGAAGTTGATTGACAATAGACAATCATCGGACCACAGACCATATCCGAATCACTTATATTTACTATCTTTGTCGCGATTGAGCTATGAGAAAGATGACCGCACTATTATCCTTCGTTCAGGAACATCTTGAAGATGATGTGACAAGGCTGGTTCTTGACCGCGCCAGATGGCCCGAGATAGACATGGACCTTGCGGCAGCATGCATCGAAAGCCGCAGGAAACTAAGATATAAAGTTCAAGAATGGCACGACAACCCAGAACTTATATTTCCTGTGCGTCTCTCAGCCGAGCAATGCAGCAGCACAGCCACGGGACTTTACAAATCAGGCTTGGCCGAAAGGATAGCACAGAAGCAGCAATTCAGGCTGGCCGACCTTACGGGAGGGCTCGGAGTAGACAGCTGGTTCTTCTCCCAAAGAGCCGAAAAAGTACTTTACAACGAGATGCAGGGGCCACTCTGTGAAGCTGCAGAGCACAATTTCAAGGCCCTCGGAAGCAACAACGTAATCATAAGCAATGACATTGCATCCATTGAAACCATAGACAGCCTGCTGGGCGTTTTTGATCCTGACATAATATATCTCGACCCTGCAAGAAGGGGTGAAGGAGGACGGAAAGTATTCTTGATAGAGGAATGCACTCCAGATGTACTCGGGCTGAAGGAGAGCCTCTTCAAACATGCAAGACATATATTGCTGAAACTCTCCCCTATGGCTGATGTTTCCATGGTATGCAGCAGACTCGGCAACACTTGCCGTGAAGTGCACATCGTGGCCGCCGGAGGAGAATGCAAGGAACTCCTCGTGTGGATGGACAGAGAGTGGTCTGGGAAATATGAAATCACAGCAGCTGAACTGCCGGCAGACTACCCTGCCACAAAGCCTGCCATTTTCACGTTCCTGCCGGATGCAGAAAAAGAAAAAGTCGCTGACATCTGCACCACAATGCCTTCAGAGGGGACATATCTGTTCGAGCCCGGGAAGGCGCTGATGAAGTCAGGATGCTTCAATCTTATCGGCAGGAACCTCGGTATGGTCAAGTTAGGACGCTCAACACACTTCTATCTGACTGATGATGTCCTGAAAGCAAAAAGCCTGAAGAATCTCGGAAGAGTATACAGTATCATCAACTGCGTCCCGCTGGACAAGCGAAGCATCAAAGAAGCCGGCAAGACTTATCCACGTGCAGAAGTCACAGCACGCAACATCCAGATGGACACCGACACCCTGCGCAAGAAATTGGGCGTCACCTCAGGAGATGACGCCCACATATTCGGCCTCAAAGCAGACACCCTCGGCAACCTGCTTATCACTACAGACAGATTATAATACTGACGGGATGACCAAGTCATCCAGTCAGTATCAGTTCTGATGTGCCGGGCGGAGAAGGTCAAGGACCACCTTGACCGGGTTGAATGTCTCAAGCGGAACCTCAACGAACAAAGTGTTCCAGTTGCTCATAGCACCGTTCCAGAGGCCCGGCAGCTCAAGTGCCTTGAGCTCACGGCCCTGATAACTCTTCGAACTGATGAATCCCGCATCCTCATCTACATACTTCAAGAGATCGAAGCTCTCACCCTTGTAGTTGTGCAGACAGCACACGATGTCAACAGGATTGAAGTGAGTGGCATTTGCAAGGCACTCACGAGCATGCTCGTCAGACATATTGATCTGTACGCTCTCAAGCACCTGAAGCGACGTAGAACCGTCCTTCTCGGCGATGATGAAAGGACCGCCGCCAGGCTCACCCTGATTCTTTACCATACCAGCCACTCTGACAGGTCTGTCAAGTTTGGCGCGAAGCGCCTCTACCCTCTTCTTAGGAGTCTCAGCTTCAGGCATTTCCACGCAAAGGACATTCTTGAGGAACGCCTCGATGTCATTGCAGAGTGCAATAGCCTCAGGAGTCGAGCAAAGGTCATCATATACCGGATCATAGCCAGGAACGCCTACAGTAGTATTCCTTGAACCCTGGATAGGACTGCATACGGCATCCAGCTCACGGAGATATCCGTGAAGAGTGTCTCGAAGCTCGAGAGCCTTGCCGAGGAGCACCTTCTTCCATGTAGCCGTATCCGGAAGGAGCCTTTCGTTTGCAACGTTGTCGATATTCTTGATGGAAACTACTTCCTCAGCAATATTGTTGAGATTATAGATAAGAGCACCGTGTCCTGCAGGACGGAAAAGAAGCGAGTCTGTCTCCGTTCTGAAAGGCTTGTTCTCTACATCGACAGCAACAGTGTCTGTAGCCTTGTCCTGGAATGTGAATGTAATGTTGTACTTCACACCATATTTTGCCTCATAAGCAGCCTTCACTTCAGCATACGCCTCCTCGAAAAGATGCTGATGCTCAGGAGATATGGTCACTACAAGATTTGCTGTGCCATCCTCGTTCCTCATGTAGTTCTGAGCCTCTACAAGATGCTCGGCAAATGCCGTGCGGATCTCGCCGTCAGTATATTTGTGGAACTTTAGGACACCCTTAGGCTTTGCTCCATATCCGAGGCCTTCATCTGTAAGAGTCTTTGCAAGAACAGACTCACGGTATTCAGGACACTTGCATGTCTGCTCTCCGAAAAGTTCAGGAGTGTAGAAAGCGAATGACTTGATCTGGTCTACGAACCTGGCAGCAGGTGCGTCATCTGCGAGTTCCTTGCCCGCCTTCAACGCATCAAGACCGCTGAAGAGGTCCTTGAACATGCGTGAAGCAGCTCCGGAAGCCGGAACGAACTTGCACTTGCCGTTCATTGTCGCATTGTCATAATAGCTCGCTGCAGCTTCTACCGCAGCCTCATCCAGAACCTGGATTCCTCTCTCCGGAGTAGCCGGTGCAACGATCTTGAGCCAAGGGAAACCCTTCTTGAAGCGCTCAACCTGCTCCTCAACTGTCTGTACAGACGAGCCTCTCTGCTCGATCTGCGCGATGTCTTCTTTAGTAAACATATCGGTTATTTATTATGATGGTTTATTCGATATAATATATGTCTCTTCTGTATTGGTATTCTGTGCGCAACTTGTCGAACCTGTGAGGTTCCATGCGAAGTCTGAAATCATCCGTGAATATCGGATAATTATACTGGAATACCGCAGCGATCTCGCCATGATTCTTCCCTTTAAGGTCCAGAAGCACTGGCTCATGAGTCGGATCTGTATCCGATGGCTTGAAGTCATACAGATCCGAAAGGCCAAAGAACCTTGCCACAGCCTGCACGGCCATGGTAGTGGCATTCCGCTTTCCCTGAAGCGAATATCCGGCAATATGAGGTGTCGCTATGTCCGCTATATCAAGCAGTTCCTCATTGATATCAGGTTCATTGCACCATGTATCGATGACCACCGCCCCGAATTTTGGCGCAGCCGCCACGAGTGCCTGCTCGTCAATCACTTCTCCACGCGCGGCATTGATGAATATCGAACCTGGTTTCATCAATGCGAAGAATGTCTCGTCTGCCATCCCCTTTGTCGTTTCATCCAACGGGACATGCATCGTGACAATGTCAGAGTTTTCAAGCAGATATTCCAAAGAGCAGAACTTCTGAGGGCCTTCGACGGCAGCCCTCGGCGGATCGCAAAGAAGCACATTGAATCCGAGATATCTTGCCATGGCTTCCACCTTACCGCCCACATGACCGACTCCGATGATTCCGAAAGTGCAGTCCTCCAGTTTGATACCCTTGCGTGCACCCACTCCATAAAGAGCAGAAAAAACATACTGCATGACACCTCCCGCATTGCAACCTGCAGCATTCTCGACATGGATTCCGTGATTTATGCAATATTCCATGTCAATATGGTCCATACCTATCGTGGCGGTAGCTATCATCCTGACAGACGATCCTTCAAGCAATGAGGCATCACATCTTGTCCTTGTGCGGACAATCAGTGCATCAGCATCTGCGACATCCGCCGCAGAAATGTCACTTCCTGTCTTATAGACCACATCCGCATAAGGCTCGAAGACGCCTTCGAGGAACGGAATATCCTTGTCTGCAACTATCTTCATATGCAATTATCTTAAAACCAATGACTTGACGCATGTTCCCTTTTCCCAGTCCCATGTGAACAGTTCATCCTTACGCAGGGCCTCGTTGACTGCTTCCACCAATGCCTCCTTCTGAAAGTAAAGATGATTCCTTATCACTGACGAATTTATCGTACAATACAGCACGCCATTGTCAAAGCTGACATCAAGCGTATACATACCGGCACCTGACACCCCTGACCATGCCTCTGCCATACGCTCCTTGTTCAATCCTGCATCCAGACGCATTTCGCGGATGAACTGCTTCACCAGTTCATCCATTGCAACCGCTTCCTGCCTGCGCAGTTTGTTTGATCTCGAATCGTACGCCATGTCTATATCCTTCTGAATGTTCCTGCAGTCGTCTCGAAATATGCCCGGTCCTGAGTCAGGCCATCCACTATTCCGGACATGCGGACCTTGTTGCTGTCCGTGATGAAGATCTGCCCAAAATCCTTGCCGGACACCATCTCCAGAAGATTAGAGATTCTTCCCATATCAAGTTTGTCGAACACGTCGTCAAGAAGTAGTACCGGAGCAAACCCGTAATTCTTCTTCATAATCTCATACTGGGCGAACTTCAATGACACCAGGAAGGACTTCTGCTGCCCCTGCGAGCCGTGGCGTCTGATCGGCCAGCCGTTCATCTTGAACGCAAAATCGTCCCTCTGAAGGCCTGCAGTGGTATATTTCAGCACCCTGTCCTTCTCATATGAGACCGCAAGAAGTTCCTCAAGAGAAGCCCTTGACAGTTCTGACTCATACTCTATGTCAACCTGCTCCGAACCGCCGGAAACAGCCTTGTAATATTCGGCAATGATCGGCTTGAGATCCTCCACAAACTTCTTTCTCGCCTGATATATCGGTTCTGCAAGCGCGGACATCCTCATGTCGATTACTTCCAGGAGAGACCTGTCCGGATCCATCTCCTTCAGCATCTTGTTCCTCTGCTGAAGAAGTCTGTTATACTGCTGTAGAGAAGTCATATATTCGCGGTCCATCTGGGAGAGTACTGCATTGACGAAGCGTCTCCTCTCTTCACCTGACTCGCTTACCATGGAGATATCCGCCGGAGAGACCATCACTATCGGAAGTATGCCGACATGCTCCGAAACCCTGCCGTAAGCCTTGTCGTCACGCTTCACCTTCTTCTCTCCCTTCGTAGTCATCTTGAGGGAAAAGCGGCTCGAAAGACCGTTCTCCATGCGATATGTGCCTGATATGGAAAACTCTTCCGTTCCATAGCGGAAGGTATACCTGTCCGACGACGCGAACGCGCTCTTGGTCATGGACAGATAATAAATGGCATCGAGAAGGTTGGTCTTGCCCTCGCCGTTGTTTCCGCTGATGCAGTTTATTTTAGGCGAGAACTCCAGTTCCTGAAGCTCGATGTTCCTGAAATCTGATATTACTATTTTCTCCAGTACCGGCATAACTATAAAGTATGTTCCAAAAGTATCTTAAGTCCCATCGCGACGAGAATGAATCCTCCGGCAAATTCGGCCCTGGACTTGAATCTGCAGCCGAAAAACTTACCGATGCAGACGCCTGCAGCCGAAAACGCCCCTGTAATCAGGCCGATCATCAGCACGGCGCTCCATATGTCCACGCGCAGGAAAGCCAATGAAACACCGATGGCCAGAGCGTCTATGCTTGTCGCCACCGCCATCGGGAACATCGCCTTTGCCGAGAAGTCCGGACTATGTTCGCATTCGTCCTTCGAGAAGGACTCCTTGATCATGTTTCCGCCTATGATTCCCAGCAGTATGAATGCAATCCAGTGATCGATTGACGACACGAAATCCGCAAAGCTGACTCCCAGGAAATAGCCGACCAGAGGCATCAGGGCCTGGAATCCGCCAAACCAGAGCGCCGTCAGGGCGGCATGCTTCGGCCGAAGGGTCTGCACTGAGAGGCCCTAACATATCGACACTGCAAAGGCGTCCATCGACACTCCGACTGCTATTATGAGAATCTCGGCTATATGCATTACGCAACCAGTTAAAAGTCAATATCCAGTCTACCGACCTGCAGTCCCCACTTCCAGTCTGTAACGATGACAACATCTTCTCCGTCAACATTCTTGAAGACTTTCTTGTCCTTGAGCTTCGTATGCGAATGTCCACCGACAATCACATCAACGTTTCTTGTCACAGCAACAAGCTCCCTGTCAGTATATGGCTCTCCTTCGTATCCGAGATGCGAGAGAACGACAACCAGATCGCAGTTCTTTTCATTCTTGAGATATGCTGCATATTCATCAACGACCTTGTCCGGTGCAAGGAAGGTAATCTGAGAAGCAATCTTTGCATCAACCACATCCATTAGATCCGGAAGAAGTCCGATGATACCTACCTTCTTTCCCGCCTTCTTCACTATGGTGTATGGCTTTACAAGCTTTTCAAGCGGAGTGCCGGTGAAATCATAGTTTGCACACACAGGTACTGCTTTCAGGTTCTTCAGCCTTCTGGCAAGCTCTTCCATGCCGTTGTCGAACTCATGATTTCCAAGAGCGACGGCGTCATATCCCATGGCATTGAGAAGCGAAATCTCCATATCCCCGCCAAGCTCGGTAAAGTATGACGTACCCTGGCTGAAATCTCCTGCATGCACCAGCAGCACATTCTTCTTTCCGACTTCCGAGCGGACTTCATCTATATATGCAGCCTGCTCTATCGCCCCGCCTTTGCCGGCATGCTTGCCGGAACGCTCGGGATCCACATGGCTGTGTGTATCATTCATATGCAGGATGACAAGATCCTGCGCCTGCGCAGCAGTGAATGCCGCAAGGGCGGCTATTGTCAATAATAATCTTCTCATAATCATCATCTTACCACTACTCGTCCATCCTTATGATACACTATAGGTCTGCCGGCCTTGGTCTCTGCATGAATATATTCAAGGACGGCATCAATGATGTCCCAGTCCTTGAAGTCTGTGACAGAGAGCGCATCTCTGCCTATAGCCAGACCGTCACCGCCTTCCATCAGGAATGAAATTGTGGCGACGCCATATACCTTATCGTCATCGAGAGGTTCACCGTCTATCTCTACAGACACAAGCTCGCCGTCTTCTGCCACCACCTTGACTCCGCCCAGAACCTGGAAGCGTCCGGCAGCCATTTCTTCCAGCCATCCTCTGATGACACTTCCCTTATGCTCGACATACACGAGACTGTTCTTGAACGGGAACATAGAGAGCATGTCATCCAAAAGGACATCGCCTTTCGGCATGTCAACCCTGATGCCGCCGAAGTTGGTCACACCCATGTGCACCTTCTTGCCGGAAAGTTCCTGCACCTTGCGCATGATGATGTCCACATACATGTTGGACAGTTCGCTTTCGGGATAGTCCTTGTCCATCGCTTCAGGAGAATATGCGATCACGTCCTTCACACGCGCCATCGCCGGCTGCGCTGCAAGGACTGCCTTGGCAGCCTTTGCAGCCGCGCTGCGGCGGCCGTGCACCGTGCCGTTGGGAGCATGATACTTCCCTCCCTTGAAATATCCGACAGACTCCCTGACATTGTCTTTTGACGGAGTGGTGCATCCTGTCCTTTCACCGACAACCGGAACTGCCGTCCAGGTATATTCCTGGGCGACGGCAGCCAGTGTCATGAACAGGAACACGGATATTGCTATGAATCTGTTCTTCATATGATTATTTTTGCTTGAGCCATTTCCAGAGATCCTTGAATGTGGTCTTCTTGCCGAACATAAGGATTCCTATCTTGTATATCTTTGCTGAAGCCCATCCGCATGCCGCGAATGTAGCAAGCAGCAGCACTATTGACAGAACAAGCTCCCACATCGGCACACCGAACGGTATGCGGGCGAGCATCACGATCGGAGATGTGAAAGGAATCATCGATCCCCACCATACTATCGGACTGTCAGGAGCATTGAATGCATATATCGCTATGAAGAATGCCAGAAGAAGCGGCACTGTCACAGGCATCTGAAGCTGGTTTGTGTCCGCCTCGTTCTCCACTGCAGATCCTATCGCTGCAAAGAATGAAGCATAGAGCAGATATCCCAGAGCGAAATATATAATGAAAGCAAGGATCATCTGCACCCAGTCGATATCCTTCAGAGTGCTGAGGACTGCTCCCATGCCTTCCTCCTCAGTCATTGTCTCAGTCATTTCGGCCATATCCATGCCGCCCATCTGCATCTGGGCCATCTCCATCATCTGCTCAGTCTGTGCCGGATCTCCCATGAGAGAGTCAAAGCCTACGAATGCCGAGAAGCCTCCGACAAGCACGAGAGTGAGGATGATCCACAGGAAGAACTGAGTCAGAGCGACGCATGCGACTCCGATGATCTTGCCGAACATCAGCTCGGTGGCCTTCACGGATGACACGAGCACCTCGACCACGCGGCTCGACTTCTCCTCGATGACGCTCTGCATCACCATTCCGGAGAACATCGCGATGAACATATAGATGATGATCGAGAGGATCATGGAGATGATCATATAAACCTCAGACGAAGTTATCTTCTCCTCGCCTGACTCATCGAGAGTATATGTAGACATGGAGATATCAGACTTCACATCTTCCATGATCTGCTTGAGGTCTCCGATCTCATACAGAGCGAGGCGATAGTCCTCCACTGCATCGTTAACCTTCGACTGCACACCTTCCTTGAGTTCCATGCTGAGCGGCTTTGCCGAATATGACGCCACCGTGACGCTGCGCTGGACACTGTCAAGAGGAGAGACAACAACAAGAGCGTCCAGACCAAGCTCCTCGAAACGAAGCTTCATGCTGTCCACAGGCTCTGCTGAATAATCCTGATAGTCAACAGCATCAGTGTCGACGAGATATGGCATCACGATGCCGGACTGGTCTACGACGGCAACCTTCTTGTCTGTATCCTTGGCCATGAACATTATGACACTCGGAAGTATGCACATTGCCGCAAAGAGGACAGGTACAAGAAAAGTAGTGAGAAGGAATGACTTCTTCTTTACGCGGGTCAGATATTCGCGTGATATGATGATATTTATGTTTCTCAGTTTCATAGCCTACTCCTCCTCTGTTACAAGTTTGATGAATATGTCGTTCATTCTCGGAACAAGTTCCTTGAACGAATTGACGGTAAGCCCCTGCGCTATGACTGCCTCAAGCACCTGATTGCCGGTCACTCCCTCTTCGAGAGCCAGGACTGCTGTATGTCTTCCTGAATCATCCTGGTCTGAAAGTGTCTTGAATACACCTTCCACCGATGCCACAGACTGACTTGCTGTGTATATGAGCTCTACATTGTTGTTGCCGTATTTGTGACGGATCTCGTCCACTCCTCCCGTGATCACGACATGTGACTTGTTGATCAGCGCTATGTTGTCGCAGAGTTCCTCTACAGACTCCATGTTGTGTGTCGAAAGAATGATGGTTGCGCCCTCTGCCTTGAGGCGAAGGATCTCCTCACGGATGATCTGCGCATTGACAGGATCGAAGCCGGAGAACGGCTCGTCAAGGATGAGGAGAGAAGGCTTGTGCACCACTGTGGTGATGAACTGAACCTTCTGGGCCATGCCCTTCGAGAGTTCCTCGACCTTCTTGTTCCACCAGCTCTCGATGCCGAATCTCACGAACCATTTCTTGAGCTCGGCCATCGCATCACGGTAGCTCATTCCCTTGAGCTGGGCGAAATACATAGCCTGCTCTCCCACCTTCATCTTACGGTAAAGTCCACGCTCTTCAGGCAGATAACCTATCTTCTCTACATCGTCCTGGGTTATAGGACGGCCGTCAAAACTTACTGTTCCAGAATTTGGAATCGTGATGCGGTTGATTATTCGGATAAGAGTGGTCTTGCCGGCTCCGTTAGGGCCGAGCAGACCGAAAATCTTTCCTTTGGGGATCTCAACCGTCACATTGTCAAGAGCCACTTTCTCACCGAAGCTCTTGCTGACATTCTTGCATTCGATTATTCCCATTGTGTTAGTTTTATATGTTCAACAGTTTAGCGGTGAGCTCGACCATCAGCTGGGCGTCCGTCGCCTCGCCTGTCTCGCCTCCCTTGCCCTTGAAGTCATACTCCTTCAGGAGGGCTATCGCAGCCATGCATTTCTTCACAGGATAGTTGCGGACTGCGGTATCATACTCGGCAAAGAAAAACGGATTGACTCCAAGAACCTTCGCCTTCTGGTCGTTCGCAGGACGCGGAGTGACCATCAGCAGCGCGTTATATCTGAGCAGCCTGTAGAAATGCGTATACAGCGCGGCCACAGCCATAGGCAATGCAAACTTCGCGGCAGAGCCGATGTATGCTGCAATCCTCAGTGCCTTTGCAGAGTTCTTGAAAGACAATTCCTTTGTAAGCTCGAAGATGCTGAACTGACGGCTTATGCCGACATTCTTCTCTATGTCGGACGCAGTGACAGTGGTCGTTCCTTCCGGAAGATTCTTCAACATCTTCTCCGTCTCGATGGCAATCTTGTTGAGGTCAGTTCCTGCATGCTCTGCAAGAAGAGCAGCAGCGTCGGGAGCGATCTGGAGACCCTTTGACTGATAATACACAGGTATCCACCTCGGCATGTCATAGTCCCTCAACGCCTGAGAGTCCACAACCACACCCATCTTCGAGACAGTCTTGTATAGAGACTTACGCTTGTCCGCGCTAGCCCCATGCATGGCAATCACAAGGACGGTAGACTCAAGCGGAGCCTGGCAATATACAGCCAGCTCCTCCAGTCCCTTCATCATCTGAGCCTCCTTCACGACCACCAGCTGACGGTCTGCGAACATAGGATATCTTCTCGCCGCAGTTATGACTGCGTCAGCATTTACATCCGCTCCATAGCACACTGTCTGGTTGAAGTCCTTCTCGCTCTCGTCAAGGCAATGTTCCAGTATCGCATCGCACACCATATCAACATAATAAGGCTCATCACCCATCAGCAGATACACCGGCTTGAAGACGCCGTTGCGGGCATCTTTCACAATCTCCCTGCACAGAGAGTCCGTTTCTACAAATCCTTTTGCCATAATCATACAAATATAGTAAGAATTATCGATTTCACTCGATATGACACTGGAAAATCGACACAATGGAACAAATAAAAAAAAGCAGCGTCGGGGACGCTGCTTCGTGAGGTTCTATTCTGCTCTTTTTTCTTTGACTTTTACCAGTTTCTCCTTGAGGATGTCTGCGCAGTCTACTACTGCGTCTTCGAAAGTCTTCGCATTCTTCTCCACCACGATGGTGCTTCCCGGAATGCTTACCTGGACTTTCACATTCTTGTTGTCGTGTTCTGGAAGCAATGAAAGCGCTACATCAACCGATGTCACCGCCTCATAGAATTTCTCAAGTCTAGAGAATTTCTTTTCTACAAAGTCCAACAGTTTCTGATCTGCATTGAACTTGATCGACTGCACTCTAATCTCCATGTTTACCTCCGTTTTTTGCCCTTGGATGGGCTTGTTCATAAATATTCTTCAGCCGGGCGAAGCTGCTGTGGGTGTAGACCTGAGTCGTCGCCAGCGATGAATGGCCGAGCATCTCCTTGATGGAATTAAGGTCAGTCCCTTCATTCATCAGTTCGGTCGCTATGGAATGCCTGAGCACATGCGGGGACTTGCGTCCCGTGATACCCTTGGCTCCTCCAAGTTCCTTTTTCACTGCCCTGTCGACATACGTCGGATACAGAGGTCTTCCGGTGTATGTGACCAGCAGCGGCTCCTTCAAAGACCTTTCCGTTTCAGCCATCGCCTCAACTGCTTTCAAATATAATAAAATTTCTTCACATAATGATGCCACAAGCGGAATTTCTCGCATTTTATTGCCTTTTCCGACAACTTTAAGCTTGCTTCTGCCAAAATCCACGTCCTCAATCTTCAGACCAATCAGCTCCGAACGGCGAAGTCCTGTACCATATAGCATGGAAATTATCAGCCTTTCAAGGCGTCTTTCATACAAATCCTTGGAATAGTCAGCCTTTGGATCTGACAGGAAAGCATCCAGATATTCCTGAGAGGCATAGATCGCTGTAATTTTAAAATAATCTTCGAGGGCATCATTCCTGTAATACTCCGGCAGCCGCTTCTCTACCTTCGGCTTGCGGACCAGGCGGACAGGATTGGATTTCAGATGTCCTTCCTTCACGAGATAGCGGCAGAAGCCGCTCAATGCCGACATATGCAGGCTCACGGTCTTAGGGACAAGATGCTGCTCATCCATAAGACAGACCATATGGGAACGGATCTGGGAGAAGTTGAGAGAAGCGACAAGGTCGCTGTCCGAAGGCTCGTCAGACTCGAGGACTGCCTTGCAGAAATTCCTGATGGCCTCCTCATACAGCTGCACAGTGCGAGCGGAATACCTTCTGATATCCCTTATGTACGAAATATATTTCTCGATCAGATTCACTTCACCGGAAACATGCCCATCTCGGCAGCCCTCGCCCTCATGTAGGCGTCCGCCGCCTCGAAAGTATTCTCAATCTCACCATCCAGGATGGCATTCTTCACCTTCTCCTTAAGAAAGCCGATCACATTGCTCGGCTCTATGCCGAAGAGGTCCATCACATAATCACCAGTTATAGGATTCTTGAAATTGCGGATGGCGTCCTTGGCCTCGACCTCTACCAGCTTGGTCTTCACCAGCTCGAAGTTTGCCTTGAGTCTTGCCACCTTGCGAGGATTCTTCGAGGTGATGTCCGCATTGCAGAGGAGCATGAGGTCGTCTATGTCATTGCCGGCGTCGAAAAGGAGCCTGCGGACTGCAGAATCCGTCACCTCGTCAGTCACAAGAGCAATCGGGCGGAGATGCAGATTCACAAGTTTCTGCACATATTTCATCTTCTCGTTGAGAGGCATCTTGAGGCTCTGGAATATCCTCGGTATCCATTTGGCCCCGACGACCTCATGTCCATGGAATGTCCATCCGAGCGCCGGATCATACCTCTTTGTCGCAGGCTTGGCTATGTCGTGCAGCAGAGCCGCCCAACGGAGCCATACATTAGGTTCTGTGCGGACCTTGGCGACCTCCTCGCCGTCTTCGAACACGAAGTCCTTCAACTGACCTGCAGCGATAGCCTCAACCTCGGCAACAGCCACATTGTCAAGCACTTCCAAAGTATGAGAAAAATTCTCCTTATGGCCTTTGCCCTCTACTGTCTCTACTCCCTTGAGTTTGGAGAGTTGAGGAAGGATCATCTCCAGCAGACCGGTCTCGTCAAGGAGTCTGAATCCTATGGACGGCTTCTCACTGACGAGCATCTTGTTCAGTTCTTCCACGATCCTTTCCTTTGACAGGATCTCCATCCTGCCACGATTTCTGCGTATAGACTCAAATGCCTCAGGAACGATTCTGAATACATTTTCATCAGTGCTGAGCCTGGTCACAAACCTTATCGCCCTCACCATCCTGAGAGGATCGTCGCTGAATGTGACATCAGGATCAAGCGGAGTCCTTATAACGCCTGCGGCCAGGTCCCTGATGCCGCCGAACGGATCGACGAGAGCTCCGTAGTCCTCCTTCTGGAGGCTGAAGGCCATGGCGTTGATGGTGAAGTCACGGCGCATCTGGTCTTCCTGCAGAGTGCCGTCCTCGACGACAGGCTTCCTGGAGTCCCTGTTGTACGACTCTTTTCTCGCTCCGACGAACTCAACCTCGATACCCTTGAAGCGCAGCATCGCTGTGCCATAGTTCTTGAACACGGACACGTTACTGCGGACTTTGGCTCCGACTGCCTCGGCGAGTTCGATGCCGCTTCCCTCCACGACTATGTCTATGTCCTTGCTCTGCCTTCCGAGGAAGCAGTCGCGCACATATCCTCCGATGACGAATGCGCGGACGCCCATGGAGGCAGCCACAGCCGAAACGATGCCAAATATTTCATGTTCAAGAAAACCCTGAGTGATAGTCGGTTGCATTATAACAGATCTGTATATTTAGGAACATTTCCCGTGCACCTGTATCCTTCCTCACCTCTTTCGAGGATGAAGGTCCTGGTGCCGTTGGTTATGATTATCATCCTGACATTAAGAACCATGTTGTATCTTATCGCCTGGTCAAGGACTTCCTGCGTCAGCTCCACTTCGGGCCTCTTGCACTCGACGACAATCAGAGGATCGGTCTTGCGGTCATAGACAATGATGTCTGCCCTGAACTGCTTCCCTCCGAGACGGAAGCCGGCCTCGCTCATCATCATGTGCATCGGCACTTCCATCTGATTTGCCAGCACTCCTATGAACCACTGCCTCACCCTCTCCTCGGGAGTCAGAGCGACTTCCTTCTTCCTGAGCGGATCCCATATGGTTTTCCTGTCATTCATTCTGCAAAGATAATTAAAATTATTACTTTTGCAGAGTATGAAAGCAAAGAGCAAGAAGCTTGAAATAGTATATGAAGACCAGTGGTTGATCGTCGTTGACAAGCCGTCCGGTCTTCTCAGCATGTCGACCGGCAAGAAGGGCGACGTGACGGCATATTCCATACTCAACGAGTACTGCAGGGTGTTCATCGTCCACAGGCTGGACCGCGACACCTCCGGACTGCTCGTCTTCGCCAAGGATCAGGACACCAAGCTGGCCCTGCAGGAGAACTGGGACGAGGCTGTGCAGGAGCGAAAATATCTGGCTACCCTCGAGGGCAATATCGAGGACGAGGAAGGCTGGATAGAGTCATGGCTATATGAAAGCCCGAAGTCCATGAAGGTGCACAGCTTTGCCCTGCGCGAGGGCGACACGCCTGAAAGGCCGCCTCGGAAAGGCTGGCAGTTCGCATCAACCCACTGCATCACGCTCAGGCGCTTCAGCCTTGAAGGTCAGGCATATACAAATGTGGAATTTGAACTGGAAACAGGAAGAAAAAACCAGATCAGGTCACACTCCGAATGGATCGGACACCCCATCGCAGGAGACAAGAAATACGGAGCACAGACCAACCCGTTCGGACGCCTCGCCCTCCATGCCCACAGACTGTCATTCATCCACCCATGGACAGGCAAGGTCATGAAATTCACCTCACCCCTCCCAAAAATCCTGAAGCTATAATTGAATAGACCTAAGACCAGAAAACCGGCGTAACACGAAATCTCGATTTTATGTCACGCTGATGGCCTAATTCGAGCAAAACTGCCTAAAAACAAGGCCGGTGTGACATGAATCCGCATTTTCTTGTCACACCAGTTAAGTATAGAACCACCTGTTCAGTATAGAACTGTCCTCTCTGAAATCCCATGTCACCAAGAGGATTCTGTCACTGGGATACGCTTCGCAATTTGCCGATTCGGCAAGGTCAGGCATATGATTCCAATATGATGCAGCGTTCCTTTGACGCTGTCACCGACCAGTCCAGTTGGGACGGAACTTCCTGACGGACTTCACCTTGGAGCATCTGGACGACTCTGTCGGCCAGGGCGTCTGCAAAGGTGGAGCAGAGCGGGAAGACGTTTTCTGCACCGATCACTTCAGGGATGCCTCCGACGTCAGAGCCGGCAGCGTTTGCGCCACAGCGCAGAGCCTCGGCGCAGACCAGCGGGAGACCTTCGTTAAGACTCGGGAGCACAAGGACATCAGTGCTGTTCATGAATGCCGGCATTTCCTCAGGACCAAGATTGCCAAGGAAGTTCACGTCGAGCCCGGCTGCAGACATGTCAGCTTCGACAGCCGGACGCAGTTTGCCATCTCCGGCAATCAGGAACCTGACACTCCCGTCAAAACGGTCACTTATCTTCCTGAAAAGAGGAGCCAGCATGCGGACATTCTTGACTGAAACAAGACTTCCAGCAAATGACACTGACTTATCTCCTTCTTTCACACCGAATCTCTTACGCGCTGCTGCACGCTCAGCGTCAGGAAATCTGACGAACGAGTCTGATACTCCATTATATAAAACATCCTTAGGCGCATCTGCAACGATCTTGTCGGAGAAGTCCTTCAACGCCTTGCTGACAAAGAAGTTGCACGAGGCATTCTTCATTATCTTACGCGTATCATCCAACACCATCGGCAGGCGCCACGGGTGCGTATGGACATCTGACCCGTGCCAGTTTGCAAAGAAGATTGTACCATAGATGCAATGGGCCATATAGGCAATGTATGAACCTGTGAACGAATGGCCTATGAGCACATCATAGCCCTCGAGCCTATCCACTACACGTCTCACTAAACTCTTGAATAAGAGCGGTCTGCAATGCATCTTCTCAACCAGCACATGATCCATGATGGAGAACCTGTACCACATCATTTCATACCTGATGCCGTCTATCGTCACCTGGTCGACAGACGGTGTCTCCGGAGTGTGACGGACCTTGCGGGTAAAGGCATTGTCCCTGCTGTGGATGCAATATGCATCAATGGTACAGCCGCCTTCGGCAAGCAGATGACGCACTCGCTCATGTACAGCATTGAAGAGCCCCTTCCTGTCGAACGGACTGCTCTCGAATATGACAGCTATCTTCATCATTTCCTCTTGCGGAATACAGTTGCGAAAAACGAGGTCACCTTATATACCTTGACAGTAAAGCCAGGCTTGCCTATCTTATACAGGATCAGATTAAAGACCTGTCCTGCCCTGATTGAGAATATCCCAAGGCCGGGATCGGCATCCATATATTCATATAACAAGGCAATATTGTCCATGGTGAGCATATCCGTGCTTCTTCTCGCATAAAGATTCAGCAGACGGCATATATACCTGCCTATCACATCCTTACGATATAGCGTCAGGACGCTCTTTGTATTAGGGCAGCGTGCCCTCAAAGATTCTGTCACCTCGACATACAGGGGCAGGAATATCTGCAGCTGCTGAATGTGCCTGTCAGAGGAAATGTCACTGCCCAGAGAGCCCGGACGCATGTAATATCCATAGACAGCACCCGAGAAAGTCATTATGGACGAGCATCTTGACATGACCGTAAAGACGAAAAGCTTGTCTTCTGCATAGTGGAGGCTCTCGTTAAATCTGACGTCGCCTATGGCCTTGCGCTTGAAAAGCTTGGCCCATGGAGCGTCAAGCATCTCGCAGTTGCGCCTGATGTTGTCCTGGAAGAACAGCGGATAGTCCGCTCCCCTATAGGTCTTTGTCTGAGCCGGACGCACGTCCTTTACCGGAATGTTTCCCACAAAGGCCGCATATCCGCCGACTATCATGTCATCGCCCGCCACGGTATCCATCATGTCGTCCAGAGCGAACGGAAGCAGAGCGTCATCTGAGTCCAGGAACATGATGTATTCGCCCTTGGCAAGCTCCAGACCTGCATTTCGGGCAGAGCTTACTCCCCCGTTGGGCTTATGTAAAGTCCTGAAACGAGGATCGGTAGAGGAATATCTGTCGCATATCAGCGGAGAAGAATCCGTGCTTCCGTCATCCACGAGGATGACCTCATATGAAGAGAAATCCTGATCAAGGACGCTGTTTATGCATCTGTCAAGATATTCCTCCGCATTGTACACGGGGATAATGATACTTAATCTGCTCTTATCCATAACTTTATCCTTTGCGGAGAGCCTCACTGAGGAAGCTTCCGGATTTGATTCTTTCTTCTGCCAGCACAGCATCGACGGCGTCCCAGTCAGGCTGTGACAGGAAAAACTCTCCGTCATCATCCGGATCAATGCCGTGCACCAGCCTCATGTCCAGGCCAAACCGGGACAGCAGAGACTGCAGCCTCGCCATTCCTCTTATGGAATTTCCTACAGCCACAAAAGGCTTATGAAACAGGATCGACAGCACGCATCCGTGGAACGAATCCGTAACCACAAATCCCGCATCTGCAAAACCTGCCAGCCATTCCTCCAGAGGCGGCACCACACGCTCTACCAAAGGACGGGTACTGTCCGTCACCGGCGAAAGGTCATGGACCGTAAGTCCTGAAACATGCGACATGAAATCAAGGACATTATCCTTCTCCTTTGACTTGTCCAGAATATATGTCACAAGCTTGCCTTCAGCCGGATGTGTCTTGACGGAAGCTGCCATCGCCACATATACAGAAGCATCCACAAGCATGACTGGATCAAGCACCTGCACGACATTCTCACAGTCAAACCACTCCTGGCACATCTGCACTCCGACATCCTCGCGGACTGACACTCCGTTGAACTTCTCCAGCAGAGACGCGCACTCCTGCACCTGCATGTATTCATATTCGAGCTGGTCCGTGCCGAAGGATGCGGCATAGGCCACTCTCAGCACATTCCAGTCTCTGGCAAAATCCAGGAAAGCATCCTCTATACGCCCGAAATAACGCGGACGCCAGACCTGGTCGCTGCCGACTATGAATGCATCGTATTCGCCCTCACGGATATCCTTGAATCTCTTGATGATACGAGGCTCTATAAGCTCATCCACAAACCTCTGGGTATTAGCCGAAACATCCGGAAACTCCCTGCGGAATCTGATCTCACGGAACACTTCCGGTCCTGACGCACCCTTTGTCAGACGCTGCAAAGCCCGCTTGGCATAGACAAATGGGGCCTTCCACAAGGCCGGCAGCGGCATCTTGACCTTACGGTCCAGAACCGTTGCCTGATGTCCCATGGACTCCAGGTATGTCTTCAGCGCATAGGCCTGAAGAATGCCTCCGTAATTTGTGTGCAGAGGCAATGTCACTATAGCAATCCTCATATTACAATTTTCTTCTTAATGTCAGAAAGGAACCTGCGGACCGTTCTGTATATTCTCTGATGCAATGGCCTTCTGACAACGAATCCTTTCATATATGCAATCAGGTCTGACGCACTGTGAACTCCCTTGAAGAACTCTTCGCGCCTCTGCGGAACCGCAGCCGGGTCAGAATATCCTCCGTTATCACGCATGGCAATCTCCGCGTTTACGGCTACAGACTGCATGCTTACAGAGTGCACCAGACACTTGCCCTTTGCAGTATTGACATACACCGCAGACGCTCCCCTGTCGTCATTGAACGCAGGAGCCGCCTCGGCAACGCTCCACAGGTCGGCAAGCGTCAGGTCTGACGCATTCCTGCCTGCCCGGAAAGGACATTTATAACAAGATGGCCTCAACGACATGTCCTGAACGAACAATGCCATATATGGATCGTCAACATAATCCACACTTACATCGTCATGTCTGAAGCAGTAATGTCTCCAGCTGCGGGACTTGTCCCTGAAGGACAGTGACCTGATCCTTCCTCCGCTTCGGGTCTCGAGCGCCTTCACATACTTTTCCCAAAGTCCCGGACTCGGGACACCATGGCATGCAAAATCTATCGTCAGCAGCCCTTCTGTATTGCCCCCAAGATAGTTCTTCAAGCCCGCGACCTGGCATGGCGTGCCTGTGAACAGCACTTTCATTCCATCTTCCAGATATTGCCTGACGTCTTCAAAAGCAGAATACAGGTCACTCTGGGCATATTTCGAGCCTCTCATCGGCTCAATCCCCGGCAATTCCGAAGCTTCGGCATGCGCGACCTTATAGTCACTCTCAAAGACAGCTCCGAAGACAATGCCTCCCTCCTCAATCACAGGCTTTGCAAGCGCCGGGAACACTCCTCCGGAAGAGGATCCGGCAACATGTTCCTCAGACCTCGCAGCCAGGACCACGACTGGAGCCGAAACTGCAGGAGGATTCAGCATAGGACATACTTTCTCACACTTGCCGCAGCCGATGCACAAGTCCGGATTGGCTACCGGATAGTCAAAGCCCTCGCGGTCACGGCGCATGACTATGCACTGCGCGGGACACGCAGTGGCGCAGGCAGTGCAGCCGCAGCATAGAGACTTATCCGATATCCTTATCATTTCCTGACAAATTTCTCTTTAATCTTGTTTACCAGCCACTTGCGTTCATCACCCCGCAGACCGAGAGCAATGATCACGAACATAGACCACAGCACGCACACCGATGCGCTGACCAGGAAGCCCACAAATCCAGAAGGCTTGACAGCCTCGAGGATCAGCGGCACGACCAGCGAGCCGCATACCACCTTGAAGAGGACACTGAAGTACACATCCTCAAGGAATGGCAGCACTGGGAATCCCGTCGCCTTGCTGAGCATCAGCAGACGCGCCCACATGCATATCTGTGATATTATGATGGCTACGATTACAGTCACTTCAGGGATTGCTCCCATCCTGAGGCATACATACGACACAGGAAGGTTCAGGAGCTGGATGCCGCCCACTACAAGCTGATAGTTGCGTATGTTTCCTGTCGCGAGCATCGCCGTTATCATAGGATTCGAGAGCGACTCGCTCAGAGCGAATATGAGGAAGAGCTGCACGAAGAGCGATGAATGCTCAGGCACCTCCTTGAGCCATATGGACAGCAGATAATCTGCATTGAAGATTACCGGAAGGGCAATGATGAAAAGAAGGAAGAAAGACATTCTGGATGACCTTCTCACCAGACTGAACATATACTCCTTATCCCCAGCCGCATACGACTTTGTGATCTGCGGATTCACAGCCGTCATGAAGTTGGTCACAAAGCCCTGCACAGCTCCGTTCAGCTGCACGGCAACGCCTCTGGCAGCATTGACGGCCGGACCGGAAAACAGGTTTACCAGTATGTTTCCTCCGTGGTCCCTCAACACTCCTGATGTAACTCCTATGAAGTTCCATCCCGCAAAAGAGAACATATCCTTGATCAGAGGCCTGTCAAAGACAGGACGGTATCTGCATTCTTCGAAATGCAGACGGCAATATAGGCCATAGGCCAGACGCACGATCAGTACGACACCGGCCATCAGGGCCGCATAATATATAAGTCTATCTATAGGAGAATGCAGTATGAGGAATGCCACGCCTAGCCTCAGAAGGCCGTCAAGGATGCCTATGTATGCGTAAGCGGACATATGTTCGTGCGCTGTGATGGAGGCCATCTGCGGCACGCTGATGAGGTTTATGACGAATGCGAGGAGCGAGAAATGCAGCACCCAGCGTGCGGCAGGAATCCTCGACGGGTCTATGGTCATCTTGTTGTCTATGAACCACAGGCCGAGGGGTTCTGACAGCATGACCACTACGGCAGCAAGAATCAGCTGTATCGTCACAGCTGTCGAATATACTTTACCAAGCTGCGCGTCAGCCCCCTTGCCCATCTCAAAGGTTATGAATCTGGAGACCGCGGAATTCAGGGCTCCGGATATTATGGTGAACATGGAAACGACACCTCCAACGACATTGTATATGCCGAAGTCGTCCTCCCCGAGCGCTCCGAGGACTACACGCGAAGTGTAAAGTCCGACGAGCATGAGGACAAGCATCCTGACATATAGCATCAGTGTGTTCCTGGCTATCTTTGTTCCCCTATGTCCATAGTTATCCATAATCTACAAATATAGCATTTATTGACGTAAAACGTAAATTTTATATATTATTTTGGCAGTCTCGAATATTATTGCTAAATTAGTGGTCAGTTATGAAATTTGATCACTAAACACTAACAGCTATGGTAAGATATTGTGTAATGTGGAAGTTCAAGCCATCAGATGGCAAGACTTCCAAGGAGCTCGCTGAAGATGTCAAGGAACAATATGAGTCCCTCTTGGGACTCGTGCCAGGACTTAAGAGCATTGAAGTAGGCGTAAACAGAAATGAAGGAAAGACATCTTATGATGCAGTAATGATGGCAGACTTCGACTCTTGGGAAGCTCTCGCAGCATATAAGGCAGACACCTTGAGGGGCAACGTAATACAGTACGTGAAGACTATTGCCGAGGTTCGAGCAAAAGTCGAGTATGAGAGATAAAAAAATAAAGAGACTCACGCGAGTCTCTTTATTTTTTTCTCCTGACAAATATCGCCGTCATGCAGATGATGGAGATCAGCGCCATGGCGCAGGCCCTGATGCCTGTCGCAGTTCCTATGTTGGTGCTGAATTCGAAGACTCCGTCCATCAGGCATGCAAAATCCCATATTGCAGAGAATAATGTCAGGCAGGTGATCACTCCGAGGAAGAGGTTCATCTTGTCTCCCGTCTCCGCTTCCCTGCGGGCATTCTCACGGTTGATCATCTCTGCAATCTTGGCAGTTTCCTGCTCGACATCGAGTCCCTTTTCCATTGAAACCATCAGAATCTCAGGAAGGAAGTTGTATGACACCTTTGGGAAAGTGTAGTCTTTCTCGAATGTCGTCAGATCCTTGCGGACATCCGAAACATCCTTGATCTCGCCGCGGAAGTCACCGTTGATTCGGAACAGGAAGAACTTGCGGTACAGCGCATACATATACATCTTGCCGAAATATTCCTTGTTCCAGAACTCAAGCATATTGTCCGGCACATCATGAGCCACTATGGTATATGTGTCAAGAAGCGACAGCGACTTCCAGTTGTTGAAGACTGACACACGGCTTCCGGACATTATGCTTTCATAATATTCCTTAGAAAAGCCCTTCGGATCATTCTCCTTATATACCATCAAGGTGCCGCCTCCGTATAAAAGCGCATCATAACCTGCTTCATCAGCAGGTCTTTCCCCACAGAGCAGCGTGTGGAAGATCTTAAGCTTGTTTCCGCATTCCATGAGGGCACGGAAATCTCCCGAATTGCCGGCAGCCTTGTTCAACGCGACCAGAGGATCAAGAGCCAGGGTGATATAGTCCTTGACTGCATCCTTGTTGAGACTGCATACGCTTCGCATCATGAAGAGAGCGTCAAGCATGTCCTGAACCTGCTGCGACTGCTGGCTGACCCTGACCGAATACATCACGATACCGAAAGGGAAAAGATATGCCTGAAGTTCATCAAGGTGCACCTCATGCTTCCTGCCGTCCCTCAATGTAAGCGAAAAGTCCAGATCATAAGCATGACTGAAGACCTTTACATCTGACATCATGAATTCTGCAAACTCCGGATAATAGAAATCCTTAGCCCACGAAATTTCATTGTCATCATATGCGACAGGAGTCCAGAAGTCACCTTGAGAAGCGATGATCGCTGACGCATTTCCGGCCTTTAATGAAAAATAGCCGCAAAGGAAGGCCGTATCTTTATACTGCATACATCTTAATTTTTCACAAAATTAATCAATCTGACCCATAACACGCAAATTTATTGTAAATTTGTTTGTTACAGCTTAAAACAACCACTATGGGAAATGAAATCCTAGCCAAAGGCACAGCATCGCTTCCATACTCGCTTGCACATCCGCTGCAGGGATTCAAGGCAAATGCAGAAAAGAAGAACTGGCACAGTGCCATGAACTATATGCTCGACTTCTTCGAGACCTCCTGCCAATTCCTCTCTATAGTGGTGATGGGTCTCCTCAAAGCCGATGGCGAAGAACTGAAAAACGATCCTGCCATTGTCAGGGCAGTGGGCAAAATAGACAGCAAGAGACCTTTGTCATTCGGAGACTGGGCAAACGACATCCTGACGCCGCTGACCACGCTGGCAGCATCAAGACTGCCTGGCAACGCCTTCGTACAGTCGCTCTCAAAAGTGATATCCCAGAAGAAGCATATCATCCTCGGCAGAAAGGGCGAGCAGAGCATAGTCAAGATCAGAAACGACTACAAGGGACACGGCACCACCCTGTCACAGGACATATACAAGGACGTGGTGCTGACACTCGAAGGCAGACTGCTCGAATTCATAGAGGCGCTCATGCCGCTCTCGCAGATGCAGTTCAAGGCAGCTGTGCCTGGAGGCGGCACGCTGCTGCTGAACGGACACTGTCCGGAAGCGGCACCGGCCGACGGCACGTTGGAGGAAGGGCACTACTACTTCAGCTATGACGGAAAGCTCACTGATCTCTATCCTCTTGCATATTGCAATGAGCAGGGACACATATATATATTCCAGACGCTCAAGGACGAGAGCACTGCGCATATTTCATCAAACGAGGAGGCGGTTTCGCTGACGACCAGCGAGCGCAACGCCGAATTCGATGCGTGGATGCAGGAGCTCATGCCGTCGTTCGACATAAGCAAGATCATCAATTGGGAGCAGTGGAAAGGTCTCCTGCATGAAAACACATCAGCATTCCTGACAAAGCTGTATGCGGAGAAGAAATACAACCGGGAACTGTTCGTAGAGAGAGAAAGCCTCACCAGGGAGTTCGACGGATTCCTCGGATCCGAATCATGCATCTTTCCTCTCCTGGGCGAAGCCGGACAGGGCAAGACCACGCAACTATGCTACTGGACTGAGACTTTCTCGGAAACTGACAAAGGCGTCATGATATTCTCCGGCTCCGAATTCGCTGACATTACTCTGGAAAACAAACTGAAGTACTCATTCGGATGGGCCATGCATAAGCCTGTGGCCGGTCTTGTACAGTCGCTGGCGAATGCCGCCGAGTCAAGAGGGAAAGAAGTGCTCATATTAATCGACGCGATAAACGAGTGCATAGAATATCCAGGTCTTGCCGATGACGCAGATGGTCCTCTGATGCTTTACAGAGACCTTTACAAGATATTCATAGAGCCCGGATACAGACGCTTCAAGATACTCTTTACCTGTCGCAACTACACATGGAAGAACCTCCTCATGCCGGAGACAGCCAAGCAGGACCAATCGCTCTTCTACAACTTCGGAGAAGAGGAGAACACTGCAGTCAAGGGCTTCACTGACAGTGAAGTGAAGACTGCATATCACATATATGGAGACCTCTTCCAGATGAAGACACCGTTCGACCTTCTGCCGCGCGGCATCACCATCAGGATGAAGGATCCGCTCGTGCTCAAGATGTCATGCACAAACTATCTCGGCCAGAATTTCCCAGAGGCCATGAGGGAATTCACATCTCTGGCGCTCTTCCATAAGATGGTGCAGGACATTTCCGTATCATATGCAGGAAACAGACAGGTTGAGATCCTCCGGGAAATCTCCGGACACATTCTCGATTCATACTTGTCCGGAGATGCGAAAGACTCCATCACGATGACCGATCTTCAGGCTGCATCCGAGGATCCGGAATCGCCTCTGCAAAGGGCCTCAGCCCTCATCTTCAAGAAGGACGGCTACAGCGTGGCATTCGCCGAACTTCTCAACAAGCCCGAGAGACCGATCCTAAGGCTGGTCGACAACGAGAAGATACAGTTCATCTACGAGCGATTCCTCGAGTATATGCTCGCGCTTCTTTTCTTCGAAAAGAACGCACAGGGGTCAGACAACATCAGCTGTCAGACCTTCATAGACACGATTGAGAAGGCGACGGCTAACGAAGTCTTCATGGGTGCCATGCGCAATGTGCTGATAATGGACTACCTGGCGACAGGTAAGTCTGACACGATCATAGCCCTGTCCATCCTTGAGGACAGCGGATTCGAGATCATGTCACTCGCCACAGACGTCATGAACATCATGGTCCGCGAAAACTATGAGACAGAGATATTCTCCCTGCTCGGAGAACTTATAGAAAGGACCGGAGAGGAATGCACTGCAATCATTTCTGAATACAACGCCGTCACGAAGAAAATCGAATCCAACAAGGCGGACGAAGCGACAATCGCAAGGCACAAAGAGCTTTCGCCTGTCATAGCTCCGCTGATCAGACAGCGCTCCCTCGCCTCGGTGACACTCCTCAACGGCGTCCTGCTCACAGACTACCATAACGAAGGAATATACTCGCAGGATCCGTTCGCGCTGCTTTGGAAGCTGCTTCTCGACCCTGTCACTGAAGTCAAGAACGACGTATGCATGTATGCATATTACGTCTCCAACAAGAAGACAACCCTCAGCGGCACGCCTCTCAGGGAAAACCTCTCCGAGCAGATCGTGAACAGGATGTACAAGGAGATATGCACGACTCCGCTTCTCGCGATCCCGTTCGGGGAACGCAGAAGGAAGTCGATAATGAGCGACCTGGAGGTGGGCACAAGACTCAACGTACTGCTGATCATAGACGCCCTCATTTCCGGAAAGGAAGAAGACAGGGCAAGAGTAGGAGGAATGCTTGGGGAGACCATAGAAGTGTTCAGGCACCTGACTGCGAACTACTCGCTCATCAGGATGCTGCTTCCTTTCTTCCAGATGGTCCTCAGGAAGCAGCTGACCTTCCAGTCCGACTATGTAAACAATGTGATAGAATACCAGACATACTGGGAGGACTCTGTCATACCGCTCAAGAGCGAGGACGGAACCTGGTGCCGCGAAGACCTCAAGACCGCAATGCAGTTCATCTTCCAGCATTCACGTTACTTCGCTCCGGACGCAAAATACAGCAAGGAAGATGCACCGGACTTCGGGCCGTTCCAGAACAAGGTGATCTCAGCCTACCGCACGGGAGACAGTTTCACATACTTCGCCTTCGAGAGAATCCTCATCATCATGGGCATATGCTCATGGGACAAGGTCTACCCTATCCTCAAGAACTTCAGGGAAGGAGGCATCAGGGATACAGAGTGGTTCGACTACTCGCAGATGTCGCTGATATATGTCCTATACCAGTTAGGACTTAAGATGGAAAATTATCCCGAGTATGCCTGGGAGATGCTTTCCGAGTGGTGCGAAGAATGGACACTCAAGTGCAAGGGCTACTTCAAGGGCAGAAACAGCCACAAGGCCAACCCTCGCCAGCTTTACAAGAGAAACGTAATGACCTGGTACGCAATGGTATGGGCGTGCCGCCACGGAGACGTCCAGGATCCTGACTGCGCCAACGCACCATTGTTCAGAAGACTTCTGAACGACGCGATAGAGGCTCGCGACACCGAGCTTCTCGTACACCTGATAGAGAACATTTCCGAACTCGTCACAGACTCGGGATACATATACACGGCCCTTGACCTGCTCCTTTCCGTAATGAGCAGGATAGACAGCGAAAAGATGCTGGAGGAGTTCAGCGAGGACATAGTAACACTCATCGGCAAGGTACTCGGCACAGCTAAGAACTACTTCCCTGACGAGGTGAACACTTTCCTGAAGAAGGACCTCTCCGGCCTTCCGTTCCCGGGAATTCCTAAGTACAAGGACGAGCTGCTGAGCTACAATCCTGGCGGAGAAAGGCTCTCCGACCTGTTCACCCACAAGTTCGGCAACTTCCTCATCTGGTCGCTGATACACGAGGAGGCGGTGGACGAATTCGCGTACGAGGCTATGTGCCTCGCGCCTGAGTCGAAGGACAGTTTCGAGTGGTTCGACAAAGTGGTAAGGGTTTTGTTCAGGCACCTCTTTAAAGTGAAATTATGAGAACAGTAGCACATAGAGGAGGGGCCGGTCTCGGATGCGAGAACACCCTCTCATGCATAGAGATGGGACTGTCATGCAGCAGAACGGACATGGTCGAGGTCGACGTACACCTGACAAAGGATGGAGAAGTCGTGGTCTGCCATGACCCGGATGTGGACAGGACTACTGACGGGAAGGGAATGATAGAAGATCTGACCCTTCAGGAGATCAAGGCACTTCATATAAAGAACCGCGACGGAAAGACCACTACCGACAAAATTCCGACGCTTAGAGAGGTCCTGACGCTCATAGGTTCGCGAGCAGAGGTTCTTCTTGAAATCAAAAGGATAGACGACAGGGATGACGGTCTTGAAAAGGCATGTCTGGACATAATCCATGAGTGCGGAGCATACGGCAGGGTGACAGTCCAGTCGTTCAACGACATCGTGCTCGAGAGATTTCACGCCATGGATCCTTCAATAAGACTTGAGAAGCTTCTCTTCGTACGCCCTTTCTGCTGGAAAGAAGTTGACGAGAAGCCATATATAGCATCATACAACATATTCCGCCTCGGACTTGTTACAAGACGCTTCGTCGAGAAGATGCATGCCAGAGGGAAAGAAATAAAGGTCTGGACACTCCAGACCCCGAAACAGTTTTACGCTGACAACGTAGACGGCATCATTACTGACCGTCCTGATCTTTTTTAGAGCGGCTGTCCACCCATAGCCAGAGGCGCCACATGAGCCAGCCCCAGGCGATGAAGAGCACGACATGCACCCATACAGGAGTCTTTGCCTGATAGGCGTCTTCGGGAAGGACCTGGTCGAAATTTGGGATGTCGATATAATAGTAGGCTCCCCCGCCGAAGTCATAGCCCTCCACAAGACCCAGCTGATTGCGCATCACGTACAATGCACCTATAACTATAGTCACCGCCATTATGACGGTGACTATATTGAATATCATCTTCTTACTTATTTTCATTTTCCTGAACAGATTCTGCCTGATGCATCAGGTCGACTGCATGCTGCTGTTCTGCGGCCTTGACAGCCTTGGCCTCCTTCCTGGCATTGATCTTATCCTCCTTGTGCGTGAATGTCTTGATGTCAGGCTGAGGGAAAATCTTGCCTGAAAGGAGAAGCCATACCACTGCGAAGGTGAGGATGATGTTGAATGTCTGTCCTACGATATAGAGCCAGAGGACCTTTCCGCCCTGCATGCTCTTGGCAATCTGCTTGAAGTTGGTGTCGAGTCCGATCGATGTGAACGCAAGCACGAAGCACCAGTCCTTGAACTGACCGAGGACCTTGTTCACCGCACTTGTCTTCTCTGCACCGAAAGCAGGAACAAAGATTATGGATGCTATGATCGAAGCCGCCATGAAGCCGAGGATGAACTTAGGAAAGCGGTCCCAGATCTCGACCGCCTTGACCTCCGACTTTCCTGTCTTGTCGATCTTCCTTGCAAAGAAAATCGCAACAAAGAAAGCGATGAAGCCGATGAGGATGTTCTGGATCATCTTCACAAGAGATGCAACCTGCTCAGCCTCAGGGCCGAGGGCGCTACCCGCAAGCACTACGGCTCCTGTCGAGTCTACTGTTCCTCCGATGAGCGCTCCACCCATGATCTGACCCATTCCTGTCCACTCGATGATCATCGGCTCGAACACCATCATGATGATAGTAAAGATGATAGAGATCGAGATGGCAACCGAAAGGTCTTCCTTCTTTGCGCCAGATGCTGCTCCTGTAGCGATCGCCGCTGATGTTCCGCAGACAGATGTCGCTGCTGATACTGTAATGAGGAGAGGCTTGTTCTTGATCTTGAGAATCCTGTTTCCGAACCACCACATGAAGATGATGACAACAGGAGTCACACCCCAAGCGATGCCGAGGCCATAGAGACCGAACTTCGCGATGTTGGAGAAGAGGATGGAGAATCCGAAGACCACCAATCCGGTCTTGATGAAGAATTCGGTGCGGATGGCCGGCTTGAGCCATTTAGGCACACCGACAGTGTTGGCTATCAAAAGTCCGATGAGAAGAGCCCAGAATGCCCACTCGAGATATCTCTTGAGAGTGAATTCCGCGCTGACCATCCTTACAATCACTGCAATGACAAACAATGCAAGGAATGCCGGGATGAAATTGCGGAGCTTCTCGCCCTGAAGCTTGACTCCGGCTCCGAAGAGGACGCCGAGAATCAGGACAGTCTTGATGCATTTCCACCAGAATGCCCATGAGCCGAGCTGCTCGCCGAGCGGAACGACTTTGGCGGCGTCCGCAGCAGCGAGTGTCTCGCCTGCTGTCCAGGTCTTGAAACTCAATGCTGAAAAATCGAACCATCCCGTAAGGACTGCAACAGCGCCCAGGATGATTACAATGGCTCCTATCCACACAGAGAGCCAATCCTCCGTCCTGAGGAGGTTTGAGATTCGACGATTTGTATTCATTGGTAGGTTTGGTTTTAATACACTGATGTGTTATTTCTGGTATTTCTTAGTATGCTCGGCAATCAGTTCGGCATCGTCGAAATAGTCGATCTTCATGGCCTTGCGTACATCCGCGAGGGTCTTGGCCGCTTCTGCGCGGGCCACTTCAGAGCCCTTGCGCAGAATCTCATATACCTGCGGGATATTCTGCTCATAATGCGCTCTCCTATCGCGCATAGGCTGCAGGAACTCCTCCATGATGTTGAAGAGGAACTTCTTGCATGTGCCGTCACCCAGTCCGCCACGGCGGTAGTGATCCTTCATCTCCTCGAGGTTTGCATACTCAGGAAGATACTTCGCGAAATGCTCGTCTGTGCTGAATGCGTCGAGATATGTGAATACCACGTTGCCCTCAATGTGGCCAGGATCGGTGATCTGGAGATGCTCAGGGTCGGTGTACATGCTGTTGACCTTCTTCTTTATCTCCTTTGATGTGTCAGAAAGATAGATGCAGTTTCCGAGAGACTTGCTCATCTTCGCCTTTCCGTCAGTGCCTGGGAGGCGGCAGCATGTCGCATTTTCCGGAAGCATCATCTCCGGAGTCACGAGAGTCTCGCCGTATACTGTGTTGAACTTGTGCACGATCTCGCGCGTCTGCTCTATCATAGGAGCCTGGTCTACGCCCACAGGAACCGTTGTCGCACGGAACGCCGTGATGTCTGACGCCTGGCTTATAGGATATGTGAAGAATCCCACAGGGATACCCTTCTTATTCTGAGTCTCATCATCCTCGCAGTCTGAGAAGCCTCTCAGCTGCACCTCCTGCTTTACAGTCGGATTACGCTGCAGTCTCTGCACTGTGACGAGGTTCATATAATAGAATGCCAGCTCGCAAAGCTCAGGTACCTGAGACTGGATGAAGATTGTGACCTTTTCAGGATCAAGGCCTGCCGAAAGGTAGTCTAATGCCACCTCTATGATGTTCTGACGCACCTTTTCAGGATTGTCTGCATTGTCTGTCAGCGCCTGCGCGTCTGCAATCATGATGAATATCTTTTCATACTCACCCGAATTCTGGAGCTCTACCCTCCTCTTGAGTGATCCGACATAATGTCCCAAATGAAGTTTGCCTGTAGGACGGTCTCCCGTCAAAATGATCTTGCCCATGACTTACTCTCTCTGTTTTGGCGTTATTAATGCGTATTTCACCACAAAATACCCACAAATATAACAATCTTTTTCGGAAGTCGGTATATTTGCACATGTAACTAAAACCCAGACAAGAGATGAAAAAGATTATTTTCAGCATGATCTTCATGCTTCTGCCCCTTGCGGCAGCATTCGCACAGGACGTTGCAGGAAAGTGGAAACTCGAAGACGGATCGGCAATCGTAGAGGTCTACAAGAGCGGCGACGTATACAACGGCAAGGTAGTATGGCTCCAGAATCCTACAGAGGCTGACGGATCCCCTGCAGTTGACGACAAGAACCCCGACAAGTCTCTACGCACAAGACAGATCATCGGTCTGAACATGCTCAGCGGCCTCAAGGCACAGGGCGGCAACGAGTACGGCGGAGGATCGATCTACGATCCGGGCAACGGTAAGACCTACAACTGCTCGATGAAGGTCGAGGGCGACATCCTCAGAGTACGCGGCTCACTCGACAAGAAAGGTCTCCTCGGAAGAACAATGAACTGGATAAGAGTGAAATAACACACAACAACCGGCGTGACAAATATCTGCTTTGATTTGTCACGCCGGTATTGTTTTTGGGCTGATTCGGGCAGTTTTCCCTATCGGCGTGACATAGATACGCATTTATGTGTCACACCGGTCTGAACATGAAATCAATACTGATCTTTGGCCAGAACTATTCTGTAAAGATTGCAGCCGATCAGGTTTCCGATAACTATGCAGGCGTATACGCCGAGGACCTGGAGTGCATGAGCTTTCATGAACGCCACCGGCACACAGAGGTAGTAGAAGGCGTCGGCCACGCAGTGGGTGAAGCCGCATACGATGAAGAGCGGAACACCGAACAGGAGCGGAAGATATTTCTCCTGACGGGCAAATGTCACCGCTGTCGTCATCAGGAATCCGCAGCCGATGCCGAGGAGACCGCAGCGGAGCGCTCCGCTGCGGAGGCGGAGCTCCAGGATCTTCTGAGCGGCACTCTGTATGTCCATCGGTGAGACTCTGGCCAGAAGTGCAAGGCAGAGACATCCGATGATGTTTCCCAGGAGTATGAGGAAGAGTTCGCCTACCTGGTTCTTCTCTATGAATCCTGCTGTTCCGGTATAAAGCTTGAGCTTATATCCCACAACGGCAAGAAGGCCGAGGGAGAAGAGCACGGCACCGACGAGGCTGCCGTAAGCCTCAGCCTGAATACCTGAAGCGAGGAATCCGAATCCCGCTGTTCCTATGCATATGCCCGCAAAAATCGACGAGCGTAAAAGTTTCAACATATATCCTTAAGGTTAAAATTGCGTGCAAAGATATATTATTTTCTACAATCCCTCTTTTTCGATCTCTATGACATTGAGAATATCTGCGCAGACGACGAACTTCACATTATATCCGGCGAATGACAGTCCGTATTCCCTGTGCGGGTCATTATGATAGGAAGGGCGAGGATCCAGGCTCAACGTCTCGACGAGCGCAGCCAAGACATCGTCATCAGTCACTTCCGCCACAAGTTCTGCTGAGATCTTCACCTTGAGCTTCCGTTCAGACAGCTCATCGACATAGCCACAGACTGCATCCGGACGCGAATCCGCATATCTTATATACGGCTTTATATCATATATAGGAGTACCGTCCATTAAGTCAGCACCCTTGACATATATGACTGGACCATCCGGTGTGTCTGGATCTATGGAAGTGATCTCCACACATGACAGTCCTATAGGGTTCGGCCTGTATGGTGACCTTGTCGCGAACACGCCCATGTGGGCGTTTCCGCCAAGGCGCGGAGGCCTCACTGTCGGCTGCCACTCTGCATGCCTGTTGGCCGAGAACTCCCAGATCATCCAGAGATGCGAGAATTCTTCAAGGCCTCTCAATGAATCAATGTTCCTGAATTCCTTTTCAAAGACGATCTTGCCAGAGAGACTCTCTGCAAGACCGCTCTGACGCGGAATCCCGAATTTCTCGGGAAACTCCGTCCTGATATGCGCAATCGGCCTGATTTCCATGACAAATCATAGTTACAACCCTCAAATTTATAAAATTTATGTAACTTTATAGCAATTATTGATTACAGAAATAAACAGATATGAAAAAGACAGCTGGCATATGCCTATTGGCAGCGACTGTGATAGCGCAGTCTTGCGGATTTGGAAACAGGGAAATGGCCTCCGACACACTTGGCGTCAAGGTTTCCCCTGAAGAGAACAGGGAGTATTCATACACCGACAAGAAGGCCGGATACTGGTATGGCTCGACCCACCAGGAGAAGACCGAATGGTGGTCTGGATGGAACATGGCAAAGAAAAGGATACTCGCCGACTACTCTATCGGAGTCGATGATCCTGCCATAGGCACCGACCTCGCGCTCAACAGGAAGGACGCCCTCGAATGCATCGTATATCCGGACAGGATCGTGCGCGGATGGGGACATACACAGGAGACATTCCAGATGCTTGACAACACTCCGATCCTTTCGATCGATCTCGTTTCCATAGCAGATTCACTCTTCATTGTTCCTGACCTGAGTCACATCTCGGAAGTGACAGATTCGGAGCACGGATTGTTCTTGACACCGGCAGAAACTCCGGACAAGAAAATCCTCATCGCTCCGGCCAGGAACACCGGCTTCGTGAGGTTTGGAGACGGCATCAAGGCCGGTTCGGATTCTGACGGATTCATAATGACATATGGAACTGAAGATGAATGCATTGCACTCGCTGACCTATACAGGAAATCAGGCAGAAAGCTGATGGAGGAGAGGAAAGAAAGGATCAGCAGGCTCATCACAGATTACAACTACGTGAAGACCAATCTGCCGTCGCTTGACAGCGCACTGAACTGGATCACCATCACCACGGACGAGCTCATCACCGAGCAGCAGGGCAAGGGCATTTATGCCGGCCTGCCATGGTTCAATGAATATTGGGGACGAGACATGTTCATATCATTCCCGGGCGCATGCCTCGTGACCGGCCAGTTCGAGACAGCCAAGCAGATCCTCAAGGACTTCGCCCAGCTTCAGGACACGGATCCCACGTCTGAGACATACGGCAGAATCCCTAACAGGGCGAACCTGGAGGGCATACTCTATAATACTACAGACGGCACCCCACGCTTCGTGATCCAGGCGCTTGAAGTTGCGAAATATTCGGGAGACATAGACTTCCTTCACGACCTGTACCCTGCCATCAAGACAAGCATCGACGCCTCGATAAAGAACTACACCGACGAGAACGGCTACCTCACACATGCCGACGCTGACACATGGATGGACGTGAAGAGAAACGGCATCCCGGGCTCACCGCGCGGCGACAGAGCCAATGACATCCAGGCACTATGGTTCGGCCAGCTTACGGCCGGCAGCGAGATCGCCCGTCTCATTGGCGACACTGCGTCTGCAGAGGAATGGAGCGGCCTGGCGACATTGCTGGCAAGCAACTTCGAGCGCGACTACTGCGCTAAGGATGAGGCTCTTATATATGACCACTTGAACTCAGACGGAACCCCTGACAAGCAGTTCCGCCCTAACCAGCTCTACTGCTTCGAGCTCGTGAACGACGACATTTTCAAGCAGAAGGTCACAAGGCGGGTATGGGAAGAACTCGTATATCCATGGGGCGTCGCATCTCTCGCCCAGTGGGACCCGCAGTTCCACCCTCAGCACGAGAACTGGCACTATTATCACAAGGACGACGCATACCACAACGGTACAATCTGGCTCTGGAACAATGGAGCTGCGATGCAGAGGATGATCGAGTACGGACAGGTCGAGCCTGCATGGGAGCTCTTCAAGAACATGAACAGGCAGGCGTTGAACGAAGGAGCCGTCGGCAGCCTCAGCGAGAATGCAGACGCGCATCCGCGTGAAGGACAGTCATGGGTAAAGCGTTCTGGAACATTCCTCCAGGCATGGAGCAACGCAGAGCACCTGCGTGCATGGTACCAGCACTTCCTCGGCATCCGTCCGAACCTGCTTGAGGGCAAGATCGTGATCGAGCCACGCATCCCGGCAGAGATCACAGACCTTGAAACCAAAGTCAAGATCGGGAACGGCTCACTGCGCTACAGTTACCACAACGGCAAAGTGTCTGTCAAACTTGATGGATGCGACGCCGACCTCGAAATCCACGAGCAACAGGCCCAGCAGGACTCCCCTCTCTTCGAAGGCGTAGGCTTCTGCACTCCAGACCCGCTCGAGAAGTATCCATGCTTCGACACTTATTACGAAGAAGCACTGACATACTAGTCTGGACCGACTTGCCAGTCCAGGCTGACATGCCAGCCTGAGCTGACAGTTCCAGACGGCCCTGACAGTTCATGCTAATCGGTAAGTTCAAAAGCACAAAAACGGGCTTTTCTGTGCTTTTGAACTTAATTTTACCAGTCTAAAACACAAAATAAGCCGTTTTTGTGCTTTTAACCACTTTACGCATACGAAAAACCCCTCTCAGAATGCACTGAGAGGGGTTTTCTGTGGTGTCACCGGGAATCGAACCAGGGACACAAGGATTTTCAGTCCTTTGCTCTACCAACTGAGCTATGACACCATTTTTGTTCCAAAAATTTGTTTAAGAACGACCCATTCTTTTCGTTTGGGATTGCAAATGTAGGCATTTTTTCTTTACCTGCAAATTTTTCTTTCACTTTTTGTCAAAATTTTTGATTTTTCCTTTCCCGGTGGTGGTTTTGGGGTGTTTTATAAATTAGTTTTGTATATTCGCAGTCCTATGAATGAGGTGCTATACATATCCGTCATCCTGCCGCTCAGACTGGAGTGGGAGCCTTGCTATGCGGTGGCTAAGGAGGTAAAGGTCGAGGTGGGAGACAGAGTGAAGGTGAGGTTCGGGGCGAAGGAGTATGTCGGGGTTGTGAGCGCGGTGGATATCACACCGGAGATTGATCCGAAAAGGATCCTTCCGGTCGTATCAATAGAGACAGACCTCGAGAAAATCTATCAGGAGGAGATCAGGCTCTGGAGATATATTGCCGAATATTATATGTGCAGCATCGGCGAGGTCTACAAGGCGGCCTACCCTGCCTTGAAGATCACGTTTGAGGAGGCTCGCGCCACTGCTTTCAAGACCGCCAGAGAGCGCCGGGAGAAGATTCTCCGCATCATGGAGAAGCGCATTGCAAAGATCGAGGAGAGGTTGGGCAAGAAGGAAGAGCAGCTCAAGACTGCCAAGGACGGCACCAAGAAGAAGATTGCATTGGAAGAAGGAGCCGCGAAGATCCGCAAGGAGCTGGAGACGGCCAAGGCGGCGCTAGAGGCAGCGAGAGCCGGCAAAGCCGCACTGGAGGGAGAGGAATCCAATATGAATGTCAGCGCCGACGCAAAGGGAGTAGATCACACCACGCGCCTGACTCTCAGCAAGGCGCAGGAGAAGGCATACTCGGAGGTGAAGGCCGGATTCTCGGCCGGCAAGCCTGTGATGCTGCATGGCGTGACTGGTTCGGGCAAGACAGAAATATACATCAGACTGGCCCAGGAGACCATATCGAAAGGCAAGAATGTGCTTTATCTCGTTCCTGAGATTGCATTGAGCAGACAGCTTGAGGACAGGCTGGAAGAGCATTTCGGAGAGAGGCTTCTCGTGTTCCACTCCGGCATCACTGCAGCATCCAGGAGGAATACTGCGGAATGCATCAGAAACAGCAAGGAAGGATACATCACGCTCGGCACGCGTTCAGCGCTCTTCCTGCCGCATCACGACATAGGACTGATCATAGTGGACGAAGAGCACGACAGCTCATACAAGCAGGACTCCCCTGCTCCAAGATATAACGGTCGGGACACAGCTCTGATGCTATCTCAGATCCAGGGCAGCAACATAATACTTGGCTCTGCAACTCCCTCACTTGAAGAGGCTTACAACTGCGAATGCGGCAAACATGTCCTCGTGGAGTTGAATGAAAGATATCATGGATCAGAAGACGCCGACATAGAGATTATCGACACCAAGGCTGAGAGGAAGAAACGTGGCATGGTCGGAAGTTTCTCCCGCAAGCTGATAGAGCACATCAAGAGGACGCTCGCAGAGGCCGGGCAGGTGATGATCCTGCGCTCGAGGCGCGCATGGGCCCCGGCCCTGCAGTGCGAAGAGTGCGGAGAGCTGGCCAAATGCCCGCACTGCAATGTCAGCATGAGCCTGCACAGGAGCGGCGACATGATATGTCACTACTGCGGCCACAGGATGCGCCACACAGGCACATGTCCTAAGTGTAACGGTCTGCTGAAGCAGCTCGGAGCCGGCACTCAGAAGATAGAGGAAGAAGCTGCGGCATTGTTCCCGGAAGCAAGAGTGGCAAGGCTGGACAGTGACACAGCCCAGAGCAAGAGCTATGAGACAAAGACCATCAAGGCATTCGCCAAAGGTGAGATAGACATATTGGTAGGCACTCAGATCCTTACCAAAGGATTTGACTTCAGCAGGCTTTCATTGGTTGCCGTAATAGCAGCCGACACCCTCCTCGGCCTGCAGGATTTCCGCGCCGACGAGAAGGCCCTGCAGCTGCTCGAGCAGTTCAGGGGCCGCTGCGGAAGACGCGGAAGCAAAGGCATGTTCGTAATCCAGACATCACAGCCGGAACACCCTATATATCAAAAGCTTATCAACAAGGAGGCAAATCCGCAAAACAACACTCTGCTTCATGAAAGAAAGACCTTTAACTTCCCTCCATACTCAAGAATAATCGAGATCACCATCAGGGACAGATTTGAAGACAGGGCAGAAAGGATGGCCCGCTCTCTGGCGGACATTCTGAAGATACACTTCGGCATGAGGCCGGGCGCCATATCCCTGCCGGGCAGTCCGGTCACAGGACCGTACGCCCCGGCCGTCGGCAAGGTCGCCGACCAGCACATCAGATGCATCCGCATCAGCCTGCGCAAGGACCGCCAGCTCAAGGCCGGCAAGCAGGCCGTCGCAGACATAGTCCGCAAGTTTGAAAATAATGGAAAATATGCCGATCACATCGTCATTGACGTGGACCCGGCATAACGACATTTATATGCTCGGCCATGACCTCCATGCGCACCGGAGCCCGTCCTACAACCTCTCCGTCGACTTCAACAGGCTCTGCATCAGCTTCAGAATAAGGAATCACCACCACCTCGCGGCACTTGGCCTGAGTCAGCACGGAAACAGTATGGAAAGTGCCGGTGAAAAGCTTGGGAACTTCCTTCGCTATGACCATCAGAGGTATATCAGGAATGACAGCTATGTCAAGCAAGCCGTCTCCCAGCTCCGCAAGAGGCGTCTGCCTCATGCCTCCGCCGGAATACTTGCCGACTCCGAGAGCAATCGAGAGGTATTTACCTGTAAAGACTTCTTCACCGTCGCATATGACTCTGGCACGCACAGGGACACGATGCCTTATGCAATACAGCAACGCTCCGACATAAAGTTTCTTGCCACGTTTTCCTGCCTCCTTCTTCTTGTTGACGATCTCGCATACACGGGCATCCAGACCGACGCCTCCTATGTTCGCCATATAGGAAACATGCTTGACCACCTCATGGTCCTGTCTGTCCAGGATGTTGACCCTTACAACGTCCTGCTGGCATGTATGCCCCTCGGCAAGAACGTCCACAGCACCACGGACGTCACGCGGAACACCCGTAGTCTTGATCCAGTCATTACCCGAACCCACCGGAAGGACACCCAAGGTGAAGTCGGAAAGCACAGCTCCGGAAGCATCGGATGAAAACACATATGAGGCGATTCCATTGAGAACGTCATGCACCGTTCCGTCTCCTCCGACGGCTACAAAACGCCTGTATCCCGCAGCGCTTGCCTTGCGGCTTATCTCTATGGCATTATCCTCGCCTCCTGTAAACATGGCCTTATAAGGCACTCCAGCCTGCTCCAGCATGACGGCAGCTTTCTTCCAGACGGAACCTGCCTTTTTCGAGGCCGCGAAAACGTTAACGACCACAAGCCATTTATCCTTGACTGCATCCATTTCCATATGACTCTAAAAAGTTATCAACAAAAGTAGTAATTAAACGTTAATTTTCGTAAATTTGCCAAGATTATTTGCTTAATGAAACTAAAATGGGAAAAGTAATTGCAATAGCAAATCAGAAAGGCGGAGTCGGTAAGACTACCACCGCCATAAACCTGGCCGCGTCGTTAGCTGTACTTGAG
>X418_Giraffe__coassemble_12_pt1 | contig 62376 bp, 53 predicted proteins | sample X418_Giraffe__metabat2_high_PE_001 | metagenome-assembled genome bin X418_Giraffe
TCGATGGGAATCTTGGTGTCGCTCTCGTCGGGAGTGGCGTGGTGCTTGCCGCACCAATAAATACCCCTGTGTATGCTTGCAAAAGCATATTCTTGTTATATTGTGGTACTTGAACGGTGCTTTTCAGGGGGACCTTCAAGGTGCGGGGCGGGGGAGAATATAGATTTATCTATTGGTATAATTATTTATATGTAGGGAGAATAGCGACTTGTGGGGACACATGTTTGAAGTGGTACTAAACTGGTACTTGCACATTGTGTACGATTGCAGCCGCACCCTGAACTTAATCATGAATTCTTGACTATGGCAACAACTTTCTTTTTGCGCACGAAGAAGAAGAACGGCTTTGCGCCTGTCTGTGTCCGTGTGCAGTCATCGATCTTGAAGATCAACATCCGGCAGTCTACTCATCTTATGGTGCCGGTTCATAAGTGGAACCTCTCGAGAACCAGCATGTCGTTCCGTGATTTCATCAATACGGCCGAGGGAAGGAGGACCTTTCAGAAGTTGGAGGAAATCAGACTGACTATTGACGAGAGGATCGTCAGCAGGAAGGGCGTCACCGCGGATCAGGTGCGCCAGATCGTGTATGAGATTGTATTCAGGGAGTCAATCCAGAAGCAGAAGCACTATATGACCCTGGAGAAGTATGTCGACCTGTATCGTAATCAGGCGGAGAAGGGGACGCGAAAGACCGCAAAGGGCACGAATTTCTCGAAGGGAACCGTGAAGTCTGTCACCTCTGTGCGCAATCTCCTGGCGGATTTCTTCGGGAAGTCAGGGCGTGTGTATGATTTCGATGAGATAGATTTCGAGTTCCGTACGAAGTTCCTGGACTATCTCTATAATGAACGCAGATATAATGTGAACACGGCGGCCAAGTGCCTGAATACTCTCGCCACGATCCTTGCGGCTGCCGAGTCGGAGGGCTACCACAGCAACCGAAAGTGCCTGGGAAGGAACTTCCGGGCACGGAGGAAGGATGTGGACAATGTCTACCTGACGAAGGATGAGCTTACAGCCATCAGGGATGTGGACATATCGCACCTTTCGAGAAACCATGAGTATGCAAGGGACATATTCATGGTGGGAGTCTATACAGCCCAGCGGGTGTCTGACTACAACAATATTGGCCCCGAGAACATCATCAGGGATGCTGAGGGTAATGTGATCATAAACATAAGACAGAAGAAGACCGGGGCCAATGTGTCCATCCCTGCAAAGGAAGAGCTGAAGGACATCATGGAGAAGTATGGGTACTCTCTTCCGCATATTCCCGAGAAGGCGATCAACTCCTGCATAAAGGAGATCGCAAGGCTTGCCGGGGTGGAGGAGGCCGTGACGATAGAGACCACGTCAGGCGGAGTCCCGACCTTGGAGACTCATCCGAAGTATGAACTGGTCCACACCCACACGGCCCGAAGGACCGGGGCCACTCTGATGTATCTTGCCGGCATGAATGTCTTCAATATATGCTCGGTCACGGGGCACAGCAGCGTGGCCATGCTGAAGAAGTATATCAAGGCTGACGAGATAGACAGGGCGCGCACCATCAGCAGTGACGCGGCTTTCGCCAAGTGGTAGGGCCCCTCTCAGAGTCTGATGGTGCGGGTCCGGCCCTGAGGCAGGGAGATGACTGTCGTCTTGTCCTTGTATACGATGGTGAGGGTGTCCTGCCAGCCTCCTGTTATGGTCATTTCTACAGGGCTGCCGTCTTTCCATGTGAGGCCGACTGTCGCTCCGCCGCGTACCTTGAAGCCTTTCAGGCTGCCGTCTTTCCATTCGGCCGGCAATGCCGGGAGTACGTTTATGAAGCCTTCGTGGCTCTGCAGGAGCATCTCTCCGATGCCGGCGGCTCCGCCGAAGTTGCCGTCTATCTGGAATGGAGGGTGTGAGCAGAAGAGGTTAGGGTAGGTGCCGCTGTGATGAGCCGGGCCGGTCGGGGTCGGCTGCAGGAGGCTGCGGAACAGCTTCAGGGCGCGGTCGCCGTCACCGAGGCGTGCCCAGAAGTTCTGCTTCCATGCACGGCTCCAGCCGGTGGCCTCGTCGCCGCGTCTGTCGAGTGTGACTCTGCATGCTCGGGCGAGCTCGGGAGTCTTGGTCGGAGAGATCTGATTGCCCGGATGCAGTCCGTACAGATGCGATACATGCCTGTGGTGTATGTCCGCTTCCTGGTAGTCCTCCAGCCATTCCATCAGGTATCCTTCATCGCTTATGCGGTGTGGCGCAAGGCGGCCGAGGGCTTCTGAAAGCCTGGCGGCGACGGTGCTGTCGACCTGCATGCCTGATGATGCAAGGATCTCTGCAGCCTCAATAGTATTGGTAAACAACTCTCTTACAAGCTGGTTGTCCATTGTCGGCCCCATACAGATGCTGACCTTCTTTCCGTCGCATATGAACTCATTCTCAGGAGATGATGTCGGACCCGTGACAAGGTATCCTTTTGAAGGCTCTTCCATCATTGTCGAAAGGAAGAACTTAGACGCTCCTTCGAGCGCAGGGTATGCTCTTTCAAGGTAGTCAATGTCTCCGGTGTATGCATAATGCTCCCACAGATGGGCGCAGAGCCATGCGCCGCCGGTGTTGGTCGCTCCCCATGAAGGGTGCTCGCCAGGAGCAGTATAGTTCCATACGTTGGTCATCATATGCTGCACCCATCCTTCCGCGTCGGGGCCGTAGAAGTCCTTGGCTGTCTTCTCTCCGCTCGGGATGAGGCTCAGCACCAGCTCGGTCAGAGGCATGTGGAGTTCGCTCAGGTTGCCCTGTTCGGCGATCCAGTGGTTCATCTGTACGTTGATGTTGGTGTGGTAGTCTCCGTTCCATGGTGTCCAGAACGTGTCTGCCCAGAGGCCCTGGAGATTAGGCGGCAGGCTGCCCTCGCGTGTGCTGCAGATCAGCAGATAGCGTCCGAAATTATAGTATAGTGAGGCGAGGGCATTGTCGGCTGCGCCTTCGGCATAGGCCTGCAGTCTTTCGTCAGTCGGCAGGCCTTCGCTGCCTGCGCATGAGGCGATGCTCACGCTTGCCCTGTCGAACAGCTCCCTGTGTGCCTTGATGGCCTTCGTGTGCATCTTTTGAGGTCTGCAGGCGGCCATCAGGAGCTCATAGGCCTTGGTCTCATATCCGTCACCTTCGAAGTAGTCTGTCGCTGCGCTGACTATGATCCATGCCTTGGCGGCGTCCTTGACGGCAATTGCATTGGCGTCCTTGATGACATTTGTCTGACCTCCCTCGGTAATTACTCTGGCATAAGCGGCGTATTTCATTCCTTCTATGCCTTCCGCTCCGCTGTCGAGAGTTCCGTACATCTTGAGGAGGCCGTCTTCAGTGGTCTCGAGCGTACACCTTCCTGCCCTGTCGAGATATGCATGGAAACTGATCTTGTCTGGTCCGTCGGCTTCGATTTCCATGACCATCACATCGTCCGGGCGCGACACGTAGCACTTTCTGGAGTATCTCGTGCCGTTGCGTGTGAATGACGTCCAGGCTGTGGCGGTCTCCAGGTCAAGGCCTCTGGAGTATCGGGCAGTTTCCGCTTCGCTGTCATATGAGAACTCCACGGTCAGCTGTCCCAGCATTTCGTAGCTGCCGTATGTCCCGCCCCCTGTCGGCTTGTGCGGCACGAATCTCTCATACATGACCTCCTGCGCCTCTGCGTTCTTTCCCTGCTTGAGCAACTCCCTTATCACGGGCAGGCTTTCCGCTGCGTCAGGATTGGCATAATCGGCCTCGGAGCCGCTCCAGAGCGAGATTTCGTTCAGGATTACTCTCTCTTTCTCCACTTCTCCGTAAGGCATCATTCCCATTCGGCCGTTTCCGACCGGAAGGGTCTCTTCCCATGCCTGGGCGGGGGAGTCGTACCATAATGTCTTTTCAGGATCATGTCCGTTCTGCGATGTGCATGCCGCGAGGATGAGTGCGGACGCTATGGATAGGGCTTTTCTCATGGATTCGTGAAATGATTGATCTTGTCACAAATCTATTGAAATATTGCTATATTTGCAAGTTGAGGAAAATTATTTGACTATGAGGAAGAAACTTGTCAGAGCACTTGGATCGATAGCAGTGGTATTGCTGCTGTCCGGAGTGATTTCAATCTTGGAATACCGCAGGATGAGCGACTATGTATCAGAGCTCATCGCTTCCAATATAAAGAGCATCGGCCTTTCACAGAGACTGGCGGACATCACGCAGGAGTATGACCAGCAGATGCTTGCAGTCGTGGTGACCAATGACATATCTCTTATGCCGGACTTCGACCTTGACGACTTCAATGCCCAGGCGGATTCGCTCAAGGCTTCTATCAAGTCGCCGAAGGCTCTTCCTATGGTTGATACGGTAGTCGTGTCTTTCGATGCATACATGAGGACATCCATGAAGTTTGACGAGGTCTTTCTGGCAGACAGTGTCAATACGGGAGAGTGGTTCTTCGGCACTCTTCAGCCACGATACACAAGCTTCCGTGATGACATCAACACTCTGAATGAGGCCATTCACGAAGACCTGATAGCGAATTCAGCCAATTTCGACGCGGGATTCTACAGGAGCATCATCCCTGGAGTGGTGTCAGTGGGCGCCGGTCTGCTTCTGATCTTCCTGCTCATGTATTTCATCATTGCCAACTATGTCAATCCTTTATATAGAATGTCTGACGGCCTGGATGCATACAAGGCAACGGGACGCCGGTACACATATACGTTCGAAGGAGATGACCAGCTTGCGAACATCAATGCAGGCATAACAGATCTGATGGAGGAAAACCAGGAACTAAAGAAGAGGGTCAAGGCGCTGAAAGACAGGAAATAACGTATGAACATCAAGTCAATATCACGAAACGTGGGACTGGCTCTGCTCGTCAGCGCGCTGTTCATGTTCCTGTCCCTTGCCGTATCCATAATATACGGCATGGACTCGGCATTCACGCCATTGCTCATAAGTTTCGTCATCACTCTCCTTGTCGGCGCGTTCCCTTTCATCTTCGTGAAGAAGGCGTCAGCAATGACCCTGAAGGACGGGTTCCTCACCATAGTCCTCTCATGGATACTTTCATTCATATTCGGAATGCTTCCGTATGTGCTTTGGGGAGGGGAGTTTACACTTGTAAATGCCTGGTTTGAAAGCGTTTCCGGATATACTACGACGGGATCTACAATCCTGACTGACATCGAGGCTCTGCCGAAGAGCCTCCTCTTCTGGAGGTCTTCGACGCATTACATCGGTGGCCTGGGAGTCGTGGTCTTCCTGCTTCTTGTCCTTCCGGGAGCCAGTCCATACCGTCACAAGCTGACTACTATGGAGATGTCGTCGCTTTCCAAGGAGGGGTACAGGTACAAGTCCAGCAAGACAGTGACGATCATAGCCAGTGTATATCTAGGCTTCACAGTGACATCATGCCTTGCCCTGTGGGCGGCCGGCATGCCGTTCTTCGATGCCATCAACCATGCCTTCAGCCTGGCAGCCACAGGTGGTTTCAGTACAAGGAATGCGTCTGTGGGAGCATTCGACTCGGATGTCATCAATGTGATATTCATGTTCTTCATGATCGTGTGTGCGATGCACTTCGGACTCATATACGCCGCATTTGCGACCAAGTCGCTCAAGCCGATGAACAACACCGTTGTGAAGTATTACATCGGCTCCATCATAGTATGCTCAGTCTTAGTGATGTTCTCTCTGATGACACGTGGAGGCTATCAGGACTGGGGAGAGGCGGCGATGGATTCCTTCTTTACCGTGATAAGTTATATGTCGACCGCAGGCTTTGCCATATGCGACAATTCGATGTGGCCTTGGCTTGCATGTCTCGTGCTGGTCTTCGTTTCGTTCCAGTGCGGATGTTCCGGCTCGACTACAGGTGGTATCAAGATCGACAGGATCCTGATAACCTTCAAGGCTGTGGGTCATGAGCTCAAGCACAGGCTGCACCCGTCAGAGGTGAGCCATGTGCGTATGAGCGGTCAGCACCTTTCGGACAGTTCGGTGATGTCGGTCCTGATGTATATCGTGACTTATGTGTTCCTCATAATTCTGTCCATATTCCTCGTCATGCTCTGCGGCGAGAGCGCTGCAGATGCGGTTTCAGGCGTGATCGCTTCCATCGGTTCGGTCGGACCTGGACTTGGCGAGCTGGGCAGCATGGACTGTTATGCGGCTCAGTCATCTGTGGCTAAGCTCATCTATGCATTCGATATGTTCCTCGGCCGTGTCGAGATATATCCTGTGCTGATTGTCGTATCAATGATGTTCAGGAGGAACAGCTGATGGGAAGAAGTGATTTCCTGTATTCGGCATTCACTGGCCGCCTTCAGCACGAGCCGACTCCATGCCAGGATGCTCTTCTGAGAAAGGTTGCTGATTTTGTCAGCACTGACGATGACGACATCCTTGTGGTGAACGGCTATGCCGGCACAGGTAAGACCACGGCCATATCTTCTGTCATATCAGTCCTGAAGGAGTTCCAGACCAAATGTGTGCTGCTTGCCCCCACGGGCCGCGCCGCCAAGGTGCTTTCGTCATATGCAGGCCAGCCGGCATATACAATCCATAAGCATATTTACAGACAGAAATCTGTCGGTGGAGACGGATTCGGTCAGTTCTCTCTGGCACCAAACAAGGACAAGGAGACTCTCTTTGTCGTGGATGAGGTTTCTCTGATAGGAATAGAATCAGGTCAGCAGCAGTCCACTACGAGCTTCGGATCGGGCAATCTTCTTGACGATCTGATTGCCTTCGTGCGCTCCGGTGTCGAATGCAAGGTCATCCTCATCGGTGATTCTGCTCAGCTGCCTCCTGTGGGGCTTGATGCCAGTCCTGCGCTGCTGCATGATTACATGGCCATGATGGGCGGCACCGTCTTCGCGGAGCTCAGGACGGTGGTGCGCCAGCAGAGTGAGTCCGGCATTCTGTATAATGCGACCATGATACGTACGCTTCTTTCCGAGCTGGAGTATGGCCCGGGGGTCATGGACCTGTGTGACCTTGGGCTTGAGGTGGAGCAGTTTGATGATGTGGAGCGTATCGGCGGGGGAGACCTGATCGAGAAGATATCTGATGCATATGCTCGGTATGGGGAGGACGAGACCATCATCCTCTGCAGGTCCAACAAGAGGGCGATCAAGTATAACCTCGGCATCCGTTCGACGGTTCAGTTCAAGGAGGAACGTCTTGTCAGGGATGACAAGCTGATGATAGTGAAGAACTGCTATCAGTTCCTCGATGGAGTCGAGGGTATGGATTACATAGCGAACGGTGACATAGCGAAGCTGGAGAAGATATCCCGTTTCGAGGAAAGATATGGCCTGCACTTCGCTGAGGCCAGGATCTCGTTCCCTGACTATGACGACCAGGAGATAACTGCCAAGGTGATTCTCGACACCCTTGAGTCAGAGAGCGCATCTCTGACCTATGAGCAGTCAAACATGCTCTATCAGGGTGTGAATGAGGACTACTCACATATAACGACGAAGAGGAAACGCTATGAGGCGGTCCGTGAGGACAAATATTACAATGCACTTCAGCTCAAGTATGCCAATGCCATCACCTGCCACAAGTCCCAGGGAGGCCAGTGGAGGTGCGTGTTCATAGACAACCCGTTCTGGCAGGAAGAGCTGACGGCGGACGACCTCAAATGGCTATATACGGCCATGACCCGCGCCACTGAGAAGGTCTACCTGGTGAACTTCAAGGACGAACTCTTCGCCGGTTGATTTTAAAAGCACAAAAACGCCCTTATTTGTGCTTTAGAAGCCAAAAATGACCTCCAAAAGCACATAATTGCCGTTTTTTGTGCTTTCGACCAAGCAATGAAATAAATGATGATCAGATGAAATACAAGGTTTTACTTTTGACTATGCTCTTCGGGCTTGCTTCAGCATTTTCATATGCCCGGGAGTTCAACCCGATACCACGTGCGTGGAAATGGCTTGACAACGACGATGTGATGTTCACATATGACGGATCATATGCAGACAGCTCTGCTTTTGTGGTCAATGCCCGTACCGGCAAGCGTACCGAAGGGGTCAAGGCTCCTTCGAAATATGCTGCTTTCCCGGTGAATCCGGCTGGTGCTGTCAATCTTACATATTCTCCAGACTCCACCAAGCTGGCGTTCACCCGCGACAACGACCTGTATGTGGTGGATATCGCCAGCGGAGCAGAGACCAGACTGACCTTTGACGGATCGGATGTCATTCTCAACGGCTATGCATCATGGGTGTACTATGAGGAAATATTCGGCCGCCCGTCGCGTTACAAGGCGTTCTGGTGGTCTCCGGACAGCAGGAAGATCGGATTTTACCGTTTCGATAACAGCCAGGTGCCGATGTTCCCTATATACTCTGCATTCGCCAACCCGTCAGCCGCCGCCTCTCAGTCGCAGAGCCCTCGCGTGACGGATCTCGCCCTTGGCGGCTCCCTCAGCGAGACCCGCTACCCGAAAGCCGGCCAGACCAATCCTCAGGTCCGCATCGGCATCATAGACCTGACCGGGGATCTCCTCTGGGCCGACTTCGACCCCACCAGGGACCAATACTTCGGCATCCCATTCTGGAGCCCTGACAGCAAGGAATTCTTCATAGCCCGCATGCCGCGCCTGCAGAACACCATAGACCTCTATGCAGTGAACGCATCCGACGGCACCAAACGCCACGTCTACAACGAGACATACAAGACCTGGCTCAACTGGTTCGATGGCGTAGTCTTCACAGACAGAGGACTTTACATGGCCCGAGAGTTCGAGACCGGCTGGCAGCAGATCTACTTCCTTTCATACGACGGCAAGGAGTTCCGCCGCCTCACAGACGGTCCGAACTGGAACGTCGCAATCATACGCGTTGATGAAAAGAAAGGAGATGTATACTACACGGCCAAGCGTGACGCTGTCGCAAAGCAGGCTCTCTACAGGGTGGACAAGAAAGGCATCATCACGGCATTGACAGACCCTGCATATAATGTCACAGGCGTGTCATTCTCTCCTGACGGAAAATATTTCGCTGCTTCATACTCCAATCTGACAACCCCGACCAAGGTGGCCGTCTTCCCGACGTCAGGGAAGAATATCCGTCAGGGTACAGTGGTGGCAGACCTGCAGGGACCTGATTATGATGCGTCGAAGTATGCATTGGGTGAACTTGTGTTCATGACCACCGAAGACGGATTCAGGCTTCCTGCAACGATAGTGTATCCTAAAGATTTCGATGAGTCGAAGAAATATCCTGTGCATGTTGACATCTATGGCGGTCCGAACACCCCTATGGTACGCGACAGATGGGTGACTCCGAATGCTGTCAATCAGTGGTATTCCGAGAACGGTATCATCCAGATAACAGTCGACCCACGTGCCGCTGGCCATAACGGCCGCGCCGGCCTCGATATGATCTACAGGCAGCTCACCGTGTGGGAAGTCCGTGATTTCTGTGCATGGGCAGACTGGCTCAAGACCCTGCCTTATGTTGACGGAGACAAGATCGGAGTCGAGGGATTCTCGTTCGGAGGCACGATGACCTCGATGCTCCTGATGCAGGCACCGGACAAGTTCCATTATGGCATCGCCGGCGGAGGTGTATATGACTGGGCGCTTTATGACTCACACTACACGGAGCGCTATATGGACACTCCTCAGAACAATCCTGAAGGCTACGAAGTGTCAAAGGTCCTGAATTACGTCTCGGGCTATCCTGTGGAATATATGAGCGTGGAGCCCGGATCTGTAGAACCCGTCATGCTCAAGCTGACCCACGGCACCGGCGACGACAACGTCCATCATCAGAACACCCTTCAGCTCCTCGATGCCCTCCATCGCGAAGGAAAGAAGTTCGACTTCATGATCTATCCTGACGGCATGCACGGCTATCGTGGCTATCAGGGCGACCACTTCCTAAAGGCCAACCAGGCCTTCTGGCTCAAGTACCTCAAAAGTGAATAGCGCTATCCTATTGGATATTAGGGAATATTGACTATATTTGGTGAAATTTTATCACGCTTTAATATGAAAAGACTTCTTCCCCTTCTGCTTTGCGCTGCATTTGCAGTGTCTTCCTGCGGACTTCTCAATATGGCGACCCGCACAGCAAACCAGGCGTTGTATTCCGGTCCGTATGGTACAGTGGTCAATCCGGTGGTGGCTGCAACTTCTGCGATCGCCCCTAATCCTTCCAAACTTACAGCGCAGGAGGATCCGGGTACAGGTCTGTATGGATATCTCAATGAATATGGAGTCTGGGTGATAGCGCCTGCATATGAATATGCTGTAGACTTTAATTCCGACCTTGGACTTGCAGTAGTCAAGCCTGTCAACGGCCGCTGGGGCGCCATCAATGTATATGCCCAGACCGTGATCCAGTTCAACTTCCGTTCGAGGTATGACGTGGAGTCGGCGATGAGAAGTATCCAGAAGGGCAGATATCTCGGCATAGACCTGTGGGAAGAACAGGATGCCGGAACTGAACTCTGGGGATATCTTGACTACTACGGCAACTGGTACATCCAGCCTCAATATTGGTATGCAACCGGAATGAACGACCAGGGTCTGGCAGTCGTTCAGTTCCCGACCGAACTCTGGGGAGCGATAGACAGGAAGAACAACATCATCATCCAGCCGAACTTCAAATCCCGCTACGACGCGGAATCCGCCCTCAGATCCCTGATGAACAGATAAAATAGTGCCAGCTCTGCTGGTGAACAGAAAAAACAGCACTAAAGTTCTGGCCTCTAACGGCCTGAGCTGCAGCGTTTTACGCGAACCTCGTGCTCCCCTTGGGGAGCACGAGGTTCGCGTAAGCGCCTGACAGGCAGGCGCTTACGCGCCAGGGGCGCCGGTGTGCGAAAGCATTGCAAAGTTGCGTTGAATGACTATATTTGTTGAAAATATATGATGTTATGGAGAAGGATGGAATTTTTCAGCTGGCGGAGAGGTATGTGAACTGTACGGGGAGGTCGGTCTTCCTGACAGGGAAGGCGGGGACGGGAAAGACCACGTTTCTCCGATATGTGACCGAGACCACTTCGAAGAGGTATGTCGTGCTGGCACCGACCGGGGTTGCGGCTATCAATGCCGGAGGCAGTACGATCCATTCGTTTTTCCAATTGCCCCTATGTCCATATCTTCCTGATGTCAAGGAGCTTGTGACGGAATATCAGATGCCGGAACGCTACAGGAGCCTCCGCAAGGAAAGGCAGAAGATAATACGTACTCTGGATCTGTTGATCATCGATGAGATTTCCATGGTCCGTGCGGACCTGCTGGATGCTGTGGATATGACGCTCAGACGTTATCGCCATAATGAGAAGCCGTTCGGAGGTGTACAGCTGCTGATGATCGGTGATGCCCAACAGCTTTCCCCTGTGGTGAAGGAGAATGAGCGTCAATATATGAACCAGGTGTATCCGTCACCATATTTCTTCCATTCCAAGGCTCTGCAGAAACTGTCATATGTCACCATAGAGCTTCAGAAGGTGCATAGGCAGAAGGATGCTGAATTTCTGGAGATTCTCAATGCCGTCCGCGAAAACTCTGCGACAGAAGGCGTCTTGAGGGCATTGAATTCGCGCCTGCATGCATATGAGGACGATGGCGAGACCATCAGACTGACGACGCATAATGCACAGGCAGACAGTTTCAACGCCATGAAACTCGATGAGCTTCCCGGTGAGCTCCGCCAGTTCGAGGCTGATGTCCAGGGGGAGTTCCCGGAAAATACATATCCGGCAGACCATGTGCTGTCACTGAAGGAAGGCGCACAGGTCATGTTCGTGAGAAATGACCCTGACGGCGCATACTATAATGGTAAGATAGGAAAGGTGACTGCTGTCAACTCCAATGCATCTGTCGAGGTGGAATGCTCCGACGGAACGACGGTGTTCGTCGGTCCTGTGGAGTGGGAAAACATGCAATATGGTCTGAATGAGGAAGGGGAGATCATGCCGGAGGTCATAGGAACATTCAGACAGCTTCCGCTCCGTGTCGCGTGGGCTATCACTATACATAAAAGTCAAGGCCTGACATTTGACCGGGTCATCATAGACGCCTCTGCGGCGTTTGCCTTCGGCCAGGTCTATGTGGCCCTGTCCCGCTGCCGCTCCCTGGAGGGCATATCTCTGGAGTCTCCGATAAGTGCCTCCGGCATATGCTCTGATGCGGATGTGGCATCTTTCAACAGGGCGATTCCGTCGGTCGAGGTCGTGTCCGGCAATCTGCAGGAAGAGGAGAGGCGCTATCAATATGACGTCCTTTGTGAAATGTTCAGGCTTGATGAGGCCGTCAAGCTTCTTGACCGCTACAGAGTGGCATGGTCCGGCACTGTGGAGAAAGTCTATGGAACGGAGTATGCGGGCCTGATGTCACGCACCCAGGTGCTGGAGGATGCCCGTGGCGTTGCAGCCAAGTTCGAGAAGCAGCTGAAGTATATCCATATGACCCATATGCCGGAAGAGTTCATGAACGAGAGGGTCACCAAGGCAGCCGGGTATTTCTATCCGATTCTTGAAGAGGTATATGAATATGTATGCAGATGCAGCCGGCTGTCGATTGACAACAAGGATGTGAAGGCGAAGGCCGGCGAGATTTCCGAGCAGCTGCTCATATGCCTTGACATCAAATGCCGGGCACTGACTTGTGTGAAGGAAGGACGCTTCACGGTGGATGAATATGCGCGCATCAGGACAGAGTGCAACCTGGAAGATCGCAAGACGAGGAAGGCTTCATCAAAGGTCAAGCTGGAAGCGGTTCCTGGATCGGTCAACGAAGATCTCAGAGAGAAGCTGATGCAATGGAGGATGGAACGCTTCAAGAAAGACAATGTTCCGGCCTACACCATCATGCACCAGAGCACATTGATGGCGATAGCCTCCATCATCCCGCACACCAGAGAGGAACTCCTGGCCATCAAGGGCTTCGGCGAAGCCTCATACAAGAAATACGGCGAAGAAATCCTCGCCATAACAGCGGAGTATTGATATTATCTTCTGCGCTTCATCGCGCCTCTCATTATGTTTCCTGCGTTGGCTCCCATCACTGTCTTCATCATCTTGCGGGTGCCTTCGAACTGCTTGATGAGCCTGTTCACCTCAGGAAGCGACGTTCCTGAACCGTCTGCTATCCTCTTGCGACGGCTGCCGTTGAGGCAGTCAGGATGCTCTCTTTCGTATGGAGTCATCGAAAGGATGATGGCCTCGATGCCCTTGAACGAGTCATTGTCCATGTCCACATCCTTGAGCGCCTTGCCCATGCCCGGAATCATCGAAGCGAGATCCTTGATGTTACCCATCTTCTTGATCTGCTGGATCTGGTGATAGAAGTCCCAGAGGGTGAACTGGTCCTTGGCCAGCTTCTTCTTGAGCTCGCGGGCCTGAGCCTCGTCGAACTGCTCCTGCGCCTTCTCCACGAGTGAAACCACATCACCCATGCCGAGGATTCGGTCTGCGATACGTGAAGGATGGAATACGTCAAGCGCCTCCATCTTCTCTCCTGTGCTGACGAACTTGATAGGCTTGCCTACCACCGCCTTGATGGAGAGCGCCGCACCACCGCGGGTGTCACCGTCCATCTTGGTGAGCACTACTCCGTCGAAGTCAAGCCTGTCGTTGAATGCCTTTGCTGTCTCGACAGCGTCCTGACCGGTCATGGCATCTACGACGAAGAGAGTTTCGGTAGGGTTGAGGGCCTCCTTGAGAGCGGAGATCTCATCCATGAGTTCCTGGTCTACGGCAAGACGGCCGGCTGTATCGACGATCACTACCGAGTATCCCTCAGCCTTCGCCTTTGCGATGGCGTGCTGAGCGATCTGGATAGGATCCTTGACGCCTTCCTCTGCATATACTTCAACTCCGATCTGCTCTCCGAGCACCTTCAGCTGGTCGATAGCTGCAGGACGGAAATAGTCGCAGGCTGCCAGGAGTACCTTCATGCCTCTCTTGCTCTTGATGTTGAGAGCGAGCTTGCCGGAGAATGTGGTCTTACCGGAACCGTTAAGACCGGCAACGAGCACTACAGCAGGACTGCCCTTGATGTTGATGTCCGAAGAGTCGCTTCCCATGAGCGCGGCGAGCTCGTCATGGACGATCTTCACGATCATCTGCTGAGGCTTCACGGCAGTGAGCACGTTCTGTCCTATGGCCTTCTTCTTGACCTCGTCGCAGAACTGCTTGGCTATCTTATAGCTGACGTCGGCGTCCAGGAGGGCGCGACGGATGTCCTTCATTGCTTCCGAGATGTTGATCTCGGTGATTTTTCCTTCTCCCTTGAGGATCTTGAACGATCTCTCAAGTCTTTCGCTTAAATTCTCAAACATATAATTTTACTTTTCTTATTCAATAGTTCCCTCGGCTATGCTCGGGATGACAGCAAGGCAAGTTCCCTCGGCTATGCTCGGGATGACAGCAAGACAAGTTCCCTCGGCTATGCTCGGGATGACAATGTGAAGTAGTCGACTGCTTCGGCAGCATCTTCGAGCGAGTCGCTGAAGACTGACGGAGCGAGGTCCTTCATGTTGTATCTGCTTGCCATCACCTGGCCGTAAGCTCCTGTGCTGCGTATCGCCATCAGGTCGCCACGGACGCTCAGCGGGAGCAGGCGTCCTGCGCCCCAGACGTCGCTGGACTCGCAGACCGGACCCACGATGTCGTATGCCTGATGGGTAGGGTAGAAAGTCCTCTGTGATGCCGAAAGGTTCTCGATCTTGTGGTATGCACCATAGAGTGCAGGCCTTATGAGGTCGTTCATGCCGGCATCCATTATGAGGAAGTTCTTTGTCTCTCCGCTCTTGACGAAAAGCACCCGCGACATCAGCGTGCCGCACTGCGCGACAAGCGAACGTCCCGGCTCCACATGCACCTTCTGGTCGTCTCTGCGGACGATGTTCTCTGAGATGGTCCTGAACCATGTCCCGAAGTCCGCAATCGGATTCTCGTCAGGGTCGTCATAGTCCACTCCGAGTCCTCCTCCGAGGTTTATGTTGCTGACGGTCAGTCCGTTTCTTTCAAAGTAAGCTACGATCTCGTTGACTCTCCGGCACTCAAGGGCAAAGACCTCGTCAACCCTTGTGATCTGCGATCCGATGTGGAAGTGCAGGCCGATGAAGTTGATGTGTTCGCTTTTCTTGAGTATGTCTATGAGCTTGTCGAACTCGTGCTGCGAGATGCCGAACTTGTTCTCATAGAGACCGGTGGTCACATATTTATGTGTGTGGGCGTCGATGTCAGGGTTTATCCTGACCGATACATTGGCCTTCAGGCCATGCACATGCGCCATCTCGTTAATGACGTATATCTCCTGAAGTGATTCGCAGTTGAACGCCTCTATACCGAGCTTCAATGCATTGTATATTTCCTTGTCGCTCTTTCCGACTCCGGCATACACGATCTTCCCGGCAGGGAAGCCGCATTCATGCGCATGGAGCACTTCGTTTCCGCTGACGCAGTCTGCTCCGAAGCCTTTTGAGCTTATATATTCCAGAAGCCTGCGCTCTACATTCGCCTTCACGGCGTAGTGCACCATGATGCTATGCTGCTGAGCGAGTTCCGAGGCGGTGTCCACCGTCCTGCGGAACAGGTCCATGTCATAGTAATAAAAAGGAGTGGCGATTTTGTCCAGCTTCTCTATAGTGTTGATATCCAGCATCTTTTGATAATAAATTGTGCTAAGTTCCGTCCGTTTTCCGAAAATGTCCGAAAAACGATTGCAAAAATAGCGAAAAAATCCGTAATTTCGCAGAATATATGACATCTACGCAACAACTAACGTAATAAAAATATAGCAAAATGAAAGGACTTATTTCACAGTTTATCACTCATCATTATCGTCATTTCAACTCTGCAGCCCTCGTAGACGCAGCAAAGGCATATGACGAGCACATGAACAAGGGCGGAAAGATGATGCTTGCAATGGCAGGCGCCATGTCTACCGCGGAGCTCGGTCTCTCTCTTGCAGAGATGATCCGTCAGGACAAGATCCAGATCGTGTCTTGCTCGGCAAACAACCTTGAGGAGGATATCATGAACCTCGTGGCTCACAACCACTACTACAGGGTTCCTAACTACCGTGACCTTACACCAGAGCAGGAGAAAGAGCTCCTCGAGAAGCATATGAACCGTGTCACAGACACATGTATCCCTGAAGAAGAGGCATTCCGCCGCCTTGAGGACCACCTTCTCGACGTATGGAACGAGATGAAGGCTACAGGCGAGAGACTCTTCCCTTGGGAAGTGATCTACAAGCTCCTCCGCAGCGGCGTTCTCGAGCAGTACTACGAGATCGACCCTAAGGACAGCTGGGTGCTTGCAGCATGCGAGAAGAACATTCCTATCGTGGTTCCTGCATGGGAAGACTGTACAACGGCAAACATCTACACAGCACACTGCATCAGCGGCGAGTTCGAGCCAAACATGATAAAGAACGGTATCGAGACCATGATCTTCCTCACAGAGTGGTATCGTGAGAACTGCGGCGGACAGGGAGTAGGCTTCTTCCAGATCGGCGGCGGTACTGCAGGTGACTTCCCGATCTGCGTCGTTCCTATGATGGCTCAGGACCTTGCATGGCCAGATGTTCCGCTCTGGGCATACTTCTGCCAGATCTCTGACTGTACCACATCATACGGTTCATACTCAGGTGCAGTTCCTAACGAGAAGATCACATGGGGCAAGCTCGACATCGACACTCCACGCTTCATCGTAGAGTCAGATGCTACAATCGTGGCTCCGCTCATCTTCTCATACGTACTCGGCTGGTAATTTACCCCAAAACAATATCGATCCGGCACTCATGCACAAGGGTGCCGGATTTTAATGATTCTTAGCCTGTCACGATGTCCGGTCTGCTAAATATCGTCTTCAACATAGAGCTGTCGCTTGTCATAGCGGCGGTAACGGCGTTCATTCTGGCATTCCTCCTCTTTCTCATCAATGTGCCTAATACGGAGTATTCGCGCAAGCTGGCAAAGACGAAGAATACGATAGCGATGTGTCTGCTCGCGTGTTCTGTCCTCTTCTATGTGTGCCTGCGCTATTCCGGCATAGATAACTACGAGGTGTTTTCTTCTCTGATGATGTTCATCGTGACGGCAATGTCGTCTTCAATCCTATCGTTCTCGCTCACCAATCTCCTGGAGGAGGGCGACAACGACAAGTTCTACATCAATGTGGCAGCCATAGCCATCATGAGTTGTGTACTCATGAAGGGATTCTGGATGGAGAACGGCTGGGCCCGTACTGCCATCATTGCATTGGCCATAGTCCTTTTCATCATCAACTGCATCATCCATATCCTCATCTTCCACAGGACTTATATAAGAAGCCTCAATAAGATCGAGCAGTATTATGACGAAGAACAGGACCACAAGCTCAAATGGATACGCTTCTGCTATGTCATCATGATGCTGACGCAGATGTTCATCCTGGTCTATATGCTTCTGCCTCACGGCTTCATGAAGATATATGCCCTGTGGTATGTGCTCTTCATGCTGTATTTTACAGCCAATTTCATATCGTTCCTCGGCAGTCACAAGCTCCTTCTGGATGCATTCGCATACAAGACTCTCTCCGGTCAGGAGATCATGGAGAGGATCGAACGCAGGAAGAAATTCAAGCAGGGCAGGGATGGAGCCGCAGATCAGACGGAACTCACTGACCCTCAGCTGGTGAGACTAGAGCGCGCTCTCCAGAAATGGGTGCAGGAAAAGCGTTTCCGCGAATACGACAAGACACGTGATCAGATAGCGAAGGAGCTCAATACGACCAAGGAGATGCTGCACCTGTATTTCACTACGAAGGTGGGCATGGACTTCAAGACATGGAGGACCGGTCTGCGTATTGAGGAGGCAAAGAGGCTTCTGATAGAAAATCCGGAGATGTCGACAAACATAATCGCCGAACTTTCAGGGTTCAGCGACAGATCCAATTTTCACAGGCAGTTTACAAAGATTGTGGGCTGCTCTCCGAAGCAGTGGCGCGAGACAAACGGTAAGTCAGAATAGACGGTTCACTGAAATCACCTTCTTCCAGTATGGTAATCTTGTCACTGAGACCTTCGAAGAGGCCTCCGTTTTCTTCGCCGTCTATGTCTGTGAGTGTCAGACTGATTACAGCGGGATATGTCTCAGGTGCAGACAGTATGGTTGAGAACCGTCCCTTGTCGGAAGAGTAGATGGTGACAGGGCTTTCGACAGACTCCCATTCTATCAGGATTTCCACATGGTTGACCGGAGCATCGCTCTCTGCGTCGATTACCAGTCCTTCAAGCCTGATCCCGTCATCGAAAGAATTGTCATATGTCGCCTCCTTCGAGCAGGAAGCGAGCATGAGGGACAAGGCCCCCATCAATATGAATGTTCCCGCTTTCATCAGTTGCCTTTCTTGTTGAGGTGGAAGTTGCAGTCGTTGACAACGAACAGATTGTCCTGAAATGAAGGACCGTCCCAGGTGACTATGATCTGCTTGGTCTGGCTATCATACATGCCTTTCTTGTCTGACGCCGTTACAGTGCATATAAGCGCTTCCTGTGCTCCCTCCGAGTTGATGCTGAAGCGTCCCTTGCTGTCGGTATGGACTGTCTCGGAACTCACTGTAGACCCGCCGGCGTTGTCAAGCACATAGGCGTTGAAGTCTATTGTGATGTCTTCCAGTATGTTTCCGGAGGCATCCATGACCTGTCCGGAAATCAGGATCTGTCTGTCGCGCAGAGGCTTTGAAGCCATGCCGTCTTCAAAGTCCATGGCGACACTGCATGAAGATGCCGCAGCTGCAGTCAGCAGCAGCGCGACAATGAAATATATGTGTCTGAACCTTCTCATGCGACGCCGCAAATTTAGCAAATATTTCTTGCATGCAATTTCTAAATCAGTTAAATTTGCGTATATAACTAAAATTGTTTAGCTATGAAGAAGTTTTATTTTGTGATTGCAGCAGTCGCTGCGATGTTCATTGCCACTGAGGCTTATGCACAGCTTGGCGTCGGCGTCGGATACAACCATGGAATTACAACTGAGAGAGTGAGTGGCGAAACTGAAACAGACGGTCTTGATGGCTTCTATGTCGAAGCCACATATGACCTGAACCTTATGGACAGAGGATGGGGCTCTCTCGCACTTCAGCCGGGAGTGAGATTCTCATATATGGGTGAGTCTGACAGAGATGAAGTGCTTGATGTGCTCGTCAAGGAGTCATTCAACGAGACATATTTCGATGTTCCTGTTCTCGTGAAGTATTCATATGAGCTGGGTACGGTGAAGCTTAATGCATTCGCAGGCCCGGTGTTCTCCTTCGGTCTTACATCTGCGTCGAAGGTAAGTGCAGATGACTATATGTTCAAGTATCACAACTACACAGGCAAGACTGTGACAAAGGGTGAGAGCTCTTCTGCAATAGATCCTGACACACATCCTGAGTACGGACGCTTTGATCTCAAGCTTGGTCTTGGTGTCGGTGCCACCATCATGGAGAAGTTCAATGTAAAGGCCGGCTATAACATCGGAATGCTCAACAGATACACAGGTGAGCAGGTAAAGGACTACAGATATACAAAGCACACAGGTGTGTTCTATGTAGGCCTCGGCTTCAACTTCTAGTCGAAAGACATCATTTCACGATATGACATCCGTGCCTGTAGGTGCGGATGTTTTCTTTTAGCCTGTCCTGCTCGTCGCTCGGAAGCGCCCAGTCGAGAAAACGCTCCCTGATGTAGTCCACAGCCTGCTGTGACGGGTGGCACATGTCTTCCGCATAGAAACGGTAGTCTCGAAGTTCGTCCATCATTATTTCATATGCAGGGAAATAGTCAAGGCCGGCTCCCATAGACCTTATTATCTTGTCCACGCTCAGAAGCAGAGCGGCCTTGCTGATCTGGTTGCCGTGCGCACCGTCTTTGAAGTGACGTATAGGGCTCACGGTGAAAATGAATTCCTTGTCATGGCAGAGTGTGACGATCTCGTTGAGCATGGCCACCGTCTGGAGCTCGTCGAGGAAGATTCTCTCGAACTCGGCAGCATTCCTTTTGAGGCAGTTTGACACTATCCTGTCCTTTTCAACATGCCTGAAGCACCAGCTGGTGCCGAGGGTGATGATGACCTTGTTGCATTCCATGAAGAATGCACGTGCCTCCTGCAGTCTGCTGTTTGCATTTTCGAGGAAATCTCTCTCGGAATCTCGTGCAAATGACGTGTGATGGCTGAATGAGCAGACGCGTCCGTCGCCGGCTCCGATGCTGACGCAGTCCTCCGCCGTGAACGGGTCGCCGCTGATCAGCCGCCTGATGCTGGAGAGTATGGATGCCGGATTGTATAATGTGCCGAAAGGATTGACGCATACCTCGAAGCCGAAGTTCTTCAGCTGGGTGCCTATGCTGTCTGAAAAACAGCTTCCGAGCATCATGATCTTGTCATTATATGATATGCCGACATTGCATCTTTCGTCGGTCACGGGGGTCTGCAGTTTCATGGTGAATCCTTATTTGTGCAAAAATACGTGAAAAGTGCTATCTTTGAAAGATTTTATACCTGAAAATATGCTGACCTATAGAAGATTATTCATATTCATCCTGCTCGTCACGGCCTTTGCCTCCGTCTCTGCGGCCAGAGACAAGTCCGTCAAGTTCGCCTATGATGTGGACTTTGAGATGAATTTTGACAACAGGGAGCTCTACAGGAGCGCCTTCTCCCGCTCGATGACCATCTTCGGAGCCCGTGTCACTCCGTCAGTTGGCCTCGCCATAGCCCAGCCGGAGGCGGATGCCGACCATAAGGTCATGATAGGCGTGGACGTGATGAAGGACTTCGGTGGCAGGACCGACAATCTGATCAATGAGCTTACACTGTATTACAGACTCCAGAAGGATTTCGGTGAGACCGACATGACGATGTATGCCGGCATATTTCCTCGCAAGAAGACCGATGGGGAATACTCTCAGGCGTTTTTCTCTGATTCGCTGACCTTCTATGACAATAATCTTGAAGGACTGTTGCTGCAGTTCAACCGCCCGAAGGCGCATTTCGAGGTGGCGTGCGACTGGATGGGACAGTACGGCAATGACAGCAGGGAGAGGTTCATGATATTCTCCAGCGGAGAAGGCAGGCTGGCCTCCATGCTCTCAGCAGGATATTCTGCATATATGTATCATTATGCCAATTCAGACAGGCACAAGGGCGTGGTGGACAACATTCTCATAAACCCGTACATCCGTCTTGACTTCGGCCATATGATGGACATGCAGAAGTTCTCCATGCGTTTCGGATGGCTGCAGGGCCTGCAGAACGACAGGGAACACTCCAGCGGCTATGTGTTCCCGGGAGGAGGGGAGTTTGACCTGGAACTGCGTAACTGGAATGTGGGAATACTCAACCGCATGTATTATGGAACTGACCTGATGCCGTATTACAACAGCAAGGACAATACAGACACAAAGTATGGCCCGTCTCTTTATATGGGTGATCCTTTCTATAGGGTGTATGACAACGGTACGACAGGCCCTGGACTGTATGACAGGCTCGAGGTGTTCTATGAGCCTGACATCAAAGGATCGTCGAAATATCTGAAGATAAGGCTGGCCGCCATATTCCATTTCAACGGCCAGAAATACTGCGGCACCCAGCAGATGGTCCAGCTGAAGTTCAACCTCCAGGAACTGCTCACCCGCTAGATCTCCTTAAGGTCCACAAGGCCGGAAAGCACAGCGTATACGGTCAGTTTGCCTATGGACCTGGTCTGAAGCTTCTCGCAGATGTTGTTTCTGTGGAAGATGGCTGTCGGAGTGGAGATGTTCAGCTGCTGTGCTATCTCTTTGTTGATGAATCCCTTGACTATCAGTATGAGGACTTCCTTCTCGCGTGGTGAAAGTTTGTCCGTCATGCTGATGTCGTTGTCGCTCTTCCTTTTGAGGTTATCGTCAAGCTCCAGCAGGGCGCCTATGATTTCCTGCTCCGGCATCGTGCTGTCTACCGTCCTGAATCCTGTTCTGGCGAATGCCTCGCCATGTCCCTGGCAGATCACTGTCGTCTGAGGCTTGAGGGTCTCGAACTCGTCCGCATCGGCGAACAGGATGTCGGCGCTGACGAAGAAATGCACGAAGTGCCTGTTCGAGTCGCGTATGAACTCTATGATGTTGCTGTAGCAGTATATTTCGACCTGGTCATATATGTCCTTCAGCATGCCTTGAAGCGACATTCTGCTGAGCGTATTGCTGTCTATTATGGCGAAGCAGGGGGTCATGTTTTATGAATTATAACGGACTGCTCGTGGGATTGGCCACATTTCTTGTAATAGGCATGTTTCACCCTATAGTAATCAAGGCTGAATATTACCTTGGTGTGGTGGCCTTTTCTTCATTCTGGAGCATCCTTGAGCTCTTCCATCAGCGTGAGCGGGTGCGCAAGGGATGGTTCCCTGAAGGTCCGGGACACCGCAAATAGTTATTCGACATATTTCACCTTGCTCCAGTCACGAGGCTTTGCTTCGGGACTTTCTGCTGCATATCCCAGTCCGATGCAGATTATCGGAGTGTAGCCTTCGCTGAATCCGAGCTTTGCCATCGCCTCCGGAGAGTTGACGAGGAATCTTATCGGGCTTCCGAGGCATACGGAGCCGACTCCGAGTGACCATGCCGAGAGCATGATGTTCTCCGACAGCAGCCCGCAGTCTATAGGTGAGCAGTCATATGACGGGTCGTTGGCAATGAATACCATGACAGGAGCATCTCTGAAGCATCCCTTCACCATCTCTGGCTTTGCCTCAGGGTTTGATGTTGTCATCATGGTCTGGATCTCTTCCATTACTGCAGGATTGTCCACTATGCGCACTTCCCATGACTGCTTGTTCATGCCGTTAGGGGCGTTGATTCCGCATTCGAGGATGGTCTGGAGCGTGTCGCGAGACACGGCGACCGGCTTATACTTGCGGATGCTGCGTCTTGACATGATGTTCTCGATGACCTGGTTTTCACCGGTTGTCTGCTCTGCCTGCTGGCAGCATGAAGCGGCAGCGATCAATGCCACGCCTGCCGCGATGATAGAGTAAAGTTTCATAGCGTTCTGTATTTCAATCTCTCAAATATAGCAAAAATCGGCAGTTGAGGCAAAAACCTTCTTCAATTTGGACAACTTTTGACCTGGGGCCGTGGCGTTTTGTCACATAATTTGCTTGTGTGCAGGCAAAATGACTGCTATGCCTCTTCTTACTCTCAATGAGCTGGAATCCATTGCTCCTGTCTTTCGTGGAAAAGCAGGCAATGCCTTTGCGCGTCTGCTGATGAATGCGCTGGCTGTAAATAAAGTCAATGACCTGTATGACCGGAACTCTTTGCATCGTGGCCCGGCTTTCGCCGAGGCCGTGCTGAAGGATATTGGAGTGCGATATGATGTTCTTCATCCAGAGCGCCTCGCATCGCTTCCGGACGGCCCGTTCATCACGATAAGCAACCATCCGTATGGAAGCATTGACGGAGTGATGCTTGTCGATCTGTTCGGGCATCTTCGTTCCGACTACAAGGTTATGGTGAACCGGTTCCTCTCACGGATAGAGACTCTTGGCGACAATTTCATCTGTGTCACGCCAACGGGCAATGTGAAGACGGCACCGACCAGGGAGAGCATAATGGGCGTCAAGGCCGCAATGGAGCATGTCAAGGCCGGACATCCGCTCGGGATATTCCCGTCAGGGGCGGTGTCGGACCTCAGCCTTAAGGAAAGATGTGTCAGGGACCGGGAATGGCAGGAGGCGGCCATCCGGCTGATAATGAAATTGAAGGTCCCGGTGCTGCCTGTGGCGTTCATGGACCGCAATTCTGATTTCTATTATTCGCTCGGACTCATAGACTGGCGTGTCCGTCTGCTCCGTCTGCCTTCTGAAGTCTTCAACAAGAGAGGCAGGCGTACAAGGATCGTCATAGGGGAGATCATAACTCCCGAACAGCAGTCGCAATTCAAAGACATGGACGGCTTCAGGGCATTTCTGAGGTCTTCGGTATATAACCTTGTAAATGAAGATACTTATGGGAAATAAGGCAGATGCAGTAAGGATTCAGACATCGGTTCTGAATGCTCTTGAAAAGAAAGTGCTGGTGTGGCTGGCCCAGAAGCAGCCCCGCTGGATGACATCGGATATCCTGACCTATATAGGCACGTTCGGAGCCTTGGTGATCGCGGTGGGATATGCTCTGGCAGGGAGGAATATCAACTTCCTGTGGCTCAGCTCGCTGGGCTTTGTTATCAACTGGTATGGAGATTCGCTGGACGGCACCCTGGCAAGGGTCCGCAACCATCAGCGTCCGATATATGGATATTATCTCGACCATACGATCGATGCTGTCAATGAAGTGATGATATTCGTAGGCGTCGGGCTGTCCGGTCTGATGCATTTCACGCTGGCTCTGATGGTTCTGGTCGTATATCTCCTGCTTACCATCAATGTCAGCATCAATGCCCATCTTAAGAAGGAGTTCAGGCTGACATACGCCAAGATGGGACCGACAGAGTTCAGGATCATAATGATCATAGTCAACACGCTCTTCGCCCTGATCAGGCCTCTGAGCGAGTTCTCGCACACATTCGTGCTCTTCGGTCATGACCTGACCTTCGCGGCTCTTGACTTCGTGGGAATCTTCATTCTACTTGTGCTGTCGGTGATATATGTCGTGACTATCATAAACGATGCGAAGGGCTACGCCAGGATAGACCCGCCGCACAAGATGGACTGACGCCATGTGGAGGACTCTGGTCAGATTTCTGAAGTATTCCGGGACAAGTCTGGTCGGCACATTGGTCGATACGCTTGTCCTCTGGGTGCTTTCTGACCTGGTCTTCACGAAGGGGTATTGGGGCGAATACGTGGTCTCGCCGGCGATATCCTTTCAGTGCGCTGTCATAACTAATTTCCTGATATCCTATTTCTATGTCTGGAAAGACAGGGAGAAGACAAGGAATCCGTTTCTGACATTTCTGTATTATGACATTTCCTGCACGGCAGTCTTTCTGCTGCGTCTGGGATTCCTGTTGCTGGTGGAGCGCATCTTCGGCTGGGATGTGGTCATCTGCAATCTTGTTGCGATGTGCGTGACGGGGATCATCAATTTTATCTTGAATAATCAGGTCATATTCCGAAAAAGACACTAATTTTGTCCGATTAAACATTAAAAGGATTATGGTACAGTTAAGCGAAAGAACATATTATGTAGGTGTCAATGATTTTGACAAGGTGCTCTTCGAGGGATTGTGGCCGCTGCCATATGGCGTGAGCTATAATTCATATATAGTTGCTGATGAGAAGGTTGCGCTCATAGATACTGTCGAGTGCGGATTTGAGGAGGAGTTCCTGGCCAATGTGAAGGAGGCCATAGGCGAGCGTCCGATAGACTATCTCGTGGTAAACCATATGGAGCCGGACCATTCTTCGCTCATTGCATACATGCTGGAGAAATATCCTCAGATGCAGATAGTGGCCAACGCCAAGACGGTTCCTATGCTCAAGGGATATTATGGAACACCGGAAGACAGGATCACAGTCATTGCCGAAGGCGGCAGGATAAGCCTCGGCAGCTGCAGTCTCAGCTTCCATATGATCCCTATGGTGCACTGGCCGGAGACCATGGTGACATGGCTTGCGGAGGAGGGAATATTGTTCTCGGGAGATGCCTTCGGCACATTCAAGGCTGTTGACGAGGATGTCGTGGACAATCCTGATACATTCGAGGAATATCGTGACGAGATGATCCGTTACTATTCGAATATTGTCGGAAAGTATGGCAATCCTGTGCAGACAGCCTTGAAGAAGCTCAGCGGTCTGGATATCAAGAGGATATGCAGCACGCACGGTCCTGTGTGGCAGGATTGCATTCAGCAGGTCGTCGCTCTCTATGACAAGATGAGCCGCTATGAGGTGGAGAGGGGAGTATGCATAGTATATGGTTCGATGTACGGCAACACAGCCGCTGCTGCTGACGCCCTCGCTCTCGAGCTCGAGGCCCGCGGCATTCCATATGCAATCCATGACCTGGCATGCAACAACGCCGGTGAGCTCGGTGTCTCGGGTGCTCTTCGCGATGTGTTCAAATATGATACTATCGTGGCGGGATCTCCTACATACAACAACGGCATCTTCCCTCCTGTCGAGACATTCATGAAGGCCCTTCAGGCTCGCGCCATCAAGGGCAGACGCTTCTATGCGTTCGGCTCATACACATGGTCGGGCTCAAGCGTCAACCAGCTCAATGCCCTTGCGGAGGCTATGGGATACGAAATCCTCGGCACAGGCCTATCGTTCCCACAGGCATATACCCGTGAGAAATGCGATATGGCTGCAATAGCTGACCTTCTCGCCTAGAACCGGCAGAAGGCATCAAACAGATCCTTGTGGCTTCCAGGGAACACGACGTGGTGGTTGCCGATAGGATTCTTCAGGAAATATTCGGAGCAGACGGCTTTTCGTTCTGCTCCGTTTCCTTTTATCCGGAGCACTGTCTGAGTGCGGCAGAGGTCCTTCTCCGAGCGGTTCTCAAGCAGCTCGGCCTCGCAGCAGAACGCCCTGGTCAGGTCTCCCGAGACCTTCAGGACAGTTGCGTCACCGAGAGGCATCTCGCCGCAGATGGCCACGCCGATACCGGACTCGAAATGGGTGTTGAATCCATATTTCCGGACCATGTTGAGCGGGATCGTGCAGTGTGCCAGGAGCATCTCTCCAGTCTCCGGGTCTATGCGTGAAGGGTTGGCCTGAAAGCCGCTGACTCCTGTCAGGGCGTTGCCTATGGCCATGGTCATCAGCGTCGGCACGTCGCCTTCGCATCCTGCAGGGAATCCCTCTGCATTGAGGATGGCGAGGGCAAGGCATCCTGTGTTGCCTATTGAGTCAAGCAGGTCGAAGCATCTGATGGTCAGGCCTGAGAGGTTGTGTCTCTTGATGATGTTTCTGAGAGCCTTGTAGATTTTGAATGCTCCCTCAGCATACTGGTGCAGGGCCTTCGGAGCCTTCGCCTCGAACTCGGCCTTCGCCTGCTCCGCAGTCTCTCCGAGGTTTGCTGTCGATGCCTTGTGATATTCGGTCACCACATCGTTGATCGGGATGTCTACCAGGGTCACACCAAGGTTCTCAGCGTATGACGGTCTGTCGGCCACGCTGGATATCAGCCAGTCTGACGGCACTCCGACGATGCCGAGCCTTATGCCGCTGAGCCTGCTGCGTGCCTCCTGCACCTTTGCCAGTATGCGGATCCTGTCTGCTATGTATGGGGTGCTTCCGTGGATGATTTCTCCTGTGCGTCCCTGCTGGTTGAGGTAGGAGAGGATTTCCATTGAGGCGGCGAGCGAGTTGCTCTTGCCTGATGTGAGTATGCGGATCGGACCTTCCATTCTGCCCATCACTTCCTTGAAAAGGCCTTCTGTGCCTCCTGTACGGACATATACTATGTCCAGGTCGTGGCTTCCGTAGTCTGAGAAGTCAGGGCCCCTGAAGTCGAATCCAAGACCGAGTTCGGCTTCGATTGCCGATATGAATTCTGCCGAAGATGCATTGACAGCCGCCTCATTGTGCAGCGGCGAAGTCAGAGTGTAGAGTCCGATGTTCATATTGACGAAGATTTAGAATTTCCTCAAATTTACCAAATTCATTCCAAAATCAAAACTCTCCACCCCGTCAGACATGCCAAAAGCACAAAACCGGGCCTATTTGTGCTTTAGAGTCCTGTTTCCAACGCCAAAAGCACAAAACCGGGCCTATTTGTGCTTTAGAGTCCCATTTTCAATGCCAAAAGCACAAAACCGGGCTTATTTGTGCTTTAGAGTCCTGTTTCCAGCGTCAAAAGCACAGAATTGGGCTTATTTGCGCTTTTGAAACTGCTTTGAAACTTCAAATCCACATAAACCAGCAATTCTGAGGATTTAACAGCCCCCATGTTACTGAAATCCTCGTATTGAGGTAAAAACGTGGATTTAAAAAGCTCCCCGACTCAACTCCATCGAGCAGATATCTCCATTCGCTTCGCCCATTCGAAATGACAGGTCTGCCTGATGCCGAGCTCTCCGTCATCCCCGGCTCCGACCGGGGATCTCCATTTCCCAGTCCTGGCTCAACAGGATAGCGATTTGATGTTAAATGTTAGAATGGATCCTCGAAAGAGTATGGTGGTGATCTTGAACAGAATCTCAAAAATGACAGTTGGCAAAACGGGGGATTAGTGTTATCTTTGCACTCTTGTGTTTATTGCAACTGTCATATCGATTCTGCTGTCGGCTCCGGTTTCTGACGTGGAGCTGAAAGATACTCTTTCACATTCGATGGTGGAGAGTTCGGCCAAGCAGGCTCTGCCTGTGGAGAGGCTGGCTTCTCCTGTTTCAGTGGTGTATCTTGACGAGCTGGAAGGCAGGTACATCGATTCGCCGAAGAAACTGTCTGCGATAATCCCGAACCTGCATATTCCGGACTATGGCTCGGCTATGACCTCGTCGATATATCTCCGCGGATTCGGCTCCAGGATGGAGAATCCGGTCCTGGGTCTGTATGTGGATGATGTCCCCGTCCTCAATAAGAATGCATATGACATGGACATGCTCGACATCCGTCGCGCAGACATGTTCAGAGGCCCGCAGGGCACTCTCTATGGCAGGAACTCGATGTGCGGAGTGCTGTCGCTGAATACGCTTTCGCCATCATCATATGAAGGCATCCGTGCAGGCCTGGAATACGGCTCCGCCAATTCGGTTACGGCGCGGGCATCCATATATCGCAAGACTTCCAAGGGACTGGCAGTCGGCGCCGGTGTGGGATTCCGTCATTCGGACGGGTTCTATACGAATGCATACGATGGAGGCAAGTGTGACCCGCTTGACGCGGTTTCGTTCAGGCTTCGCCTTGAGAAGCAGCTCCGCCCGGACCTTTATTTCGAGAACATTCTATCGGCCGGAGTCCTGGCCCAGGGAGGATGGCCATACAGGCAGTATCTGCCAGAGACCGATGAACTGCTCGAGACTTCATACAATGACCATTGCGGATATAAGAGGCTGAGTGTGACAGAGGCTGTAAAGCTGCGTCTTGAATCGGCCAATTATACACTCAACAGCATATCTGCGCTTCAGATGCTCTTCGACAGGATGGACCTGGATCAGGATTTCACGACGCGTTCAATGTTCACTCTCGCGCAGATCCAGCGTGAAGGCGCTCTGACGCAGGAACTGGTCCTCAGGCCGAAGGAGTCATGGAAGAAGGATTGGTGGGACTGGCAGAGCGGAGCGTTTGCCTTCTGGAAGTTCAACAGGATGTCGGCTCCGGTGCATTTCAAGCACGACGGCATATCAGACCTCATCCTCGGAAATGCCAATGCAAACATTCCGGAGGATGTGTCGGGCGGCTATGATGCTCCTCTCGCCATCAAGGAGGACAACTTCCCGATAGGCAGCGAGTTCGGTATCCATACCTTTGGAGCAGCTCTATATCATGAATCATATTTCACCTTCGGCAAATGGCTCTTCACGGCCGGGTTGAGGCTTGACTACGAAGGCAACATGATGAGCTATTGCAGTGACGCTTCGATCAACTACCGTTTCCTGCCGACGATGGACGACTGGAAACAATATGAGACTATATATAAGGGTGAGGTCGGTCAGCATTATTTTGAAATGCTCCCTAAGGTGTCGGCTTTATATGATTTCGGGACTATGGGACGTGGCGTGAAGGCCCGTGCCTTTGCCGTGGTGTCCAAAGGCTATCGCAGCGGAGGATTCAACACCCAGATATTCTCTGACATCCTGCAGAACATGATGATGAACGGCCTGATGGCCGATCTGGGAGTATATCTCGATGATCCTGGAGTGGCCGTGACAGCAGATGACACGGCCTATCGGCCGGAGAAGACCTGGAACTATGAGGTCGGCGGAAGCCTGGATGTAAACAGGGGAGGGCATCGTCTTTCTGCTTCTGCTACAGCTTTTTACATAGCATGCCGCGATCAGCAGATCACCCTTTTCCCTCCGGGTAAGTCCACAGGACGAATGATGGCCAATGTCGGAAGGTCGCGCAGCATAGGCGTGGAAGCCTCGGCTTCATATTCATATAAAGGGCTTGACCTTTCAGCTTCATATGGCTACACGGACGCCCGTTTCACGAAATATGATGACGGAAACAATGACTACAGCGGCAACCGCATACCGTATTCGCCGGAGCATACGGTGAATGCGAGGGTGGGGTATACGCTTGGGTTTGCCGGTGATGTCATGCGCGGCTTGTCTGCAGGGGCTGACTGCAGCGCTGTCGGAAGGATTTGGTGGGATGAGGCGAATGCGCTGTCAGAGCCTGTCGTGGCCATGCTTGGCGTTGATCTGACTTTGGATTTCAAGTGGTTTGATCTGAGATTCAGGATGGATAATCTTCTCAATGAGGAATACAATGTGTTTTACTTCAAGTCTGTCGGCAATTCTTTCTTCCAGAGAGGAAAGCCTATGAGATGGACTGCAGGTATAAGAATTAATTTATGATGAAAAGAATCACACTGATTTTTGCAGCGGCCCTTGCCCTGCTTTGTTCGTGCGAAAAGCCCGATACGGTCATTGATGACCAGTCTCCGGAATATTCAGGCAGGATGACTGTCATTTATGAGAACAAGCCTTTTGACCAGGACAATGTGAAGGTTCTCGTCGAATTCAATGAAGACAAGACTGCGGTGGACATACAGCTCTGCAAGGTGAAGTTCGTGCCTGCAATGCCTGTGAGGATAGACGTGACCATCATGGACGTGCCTGTGACTGAGACTGAAGAAGGAGTATGGGAATTCTATGGCGACGGTATCACTCCTTGGGCCATGGGAGGCTCGTATGACGGCTATCGTGCTGATGAGTTCAGGGGAGCAATCACTGACGACAGCCTCGAGTTCTCGCTCGGATTCTATAACACCAAGAAGAAAGTCAATTATCCGACCACGTATTCCGGACGCTTGTAAGTGTCAGGTCTAATTGTTATTTTTGTGTGATATTTGCAAAACTGAAAATCTAAATAATATACATTATGTCTCTTATTGATAGCATCATCGCGCGTGCGAAGTCAAACAAGCAGCGCATCGTTCTCCCTGAGTCTCTCGAGGAGCGCACACTTACAGCGGCAGACAAGTCTCTTGCAGACGACATCGCTGACATCATCCTTATCGGTAATCCTGACGAGATCTTCGCCCTCGCTGACAAGCTCGGTCTGAAGAACATCGGCAAGGCTACGATCATTGATCCGGCAACAAGCGAGAAGACTGCAGAATATGCAAACCTCCTCTATGAACTCCGCAAGAGCAAGGGCATGACTCCTGAGCAGGCTGCAAAGCTCGTTCTCGATCCTCTCTACTTCGGCTGCCTCATCATCAAGAGCGGTGATGCTGACGGTCAGATCAGCGGTGCTCTCTCTACAACAGGTGAGACTCTTCGTCCGGCTCTCCAGATCATCAAGTGTGCTCCTGGCATCACTTGCGTCAGCGGTGCGATGCTTATGATCACTCAGACTCCTGAGTATGGTGAGGATGGAGTTCTTGTGGTTGGTGACGTTGCTGTGACTCCTATGCCGGATGCATCACAGCTTGCACAGATTGCTGTCTGCACAGCTCAGACCGCAAAGAGTGTGGCAGGTTTCGCAGATCCACGAGTAGCAATGCTTTCATTCTCGACAAAGGGCTCTGCAAAGCATGAAGTTGTAGACAAGGTTGTCGAGGCAACAAAGCTTGCCAAGGAACTTGACCCTGCACTCAAGGTTGAGGGAGAACTCCAGGCAGACGCAGCTCTCGTGCCATCAGTCGGCCAGAAGAAGGCTCCGGGCTCAGAGATCGCAGGTCACGCAAATGTCCTCGTATTCCCATGCCTCGAAGTAGGTAACATCGCCTACAAGCTCGTCCAGAGACTCGGCAACGCCGATGCAATAGGTCCTATCCTCCAGGGCATAGCCCGTCCGGTAAACGACCTCAGCCGCGGCTGCTCAGTAGACGATATCTACAAAATGGTAGCAATCACAGCGTGCCAGGCCATGGACGCAAAATAGTTCAGGCAACTATTTTGCATCCATAAGTCAAGAAAACTGAAAGTTTTCGCAGACCGGCCCGGGCAGGGCCGAAATGCCCCCTGAAAGGGGGCTGTCACTCAGTGACTGGGGGTTGAGATAACCTCAAGAAAACTGAAAGTTTTCGCAGACCGGCCCGGGCAGGGCCGAGACATATAGACCAAGTGCAAAATGTCCACAAAACTGCACTTGGTCTATTGTTTTTTATGGGGACCGAGTGCAAAAACATACTGGAACTGCACTTGGTCTATGTTTTTTAGAACTGGAAGTAGATGAATGCCTGCATGTCGGCGGTGATGAACTGGTAGATCACGAACACTGCTGCGACAACTACGAGGAGCATCACCGGTATCGGCAAGAGGGCGAAGTTGATCCTGTACCACCTCTTCCAACGGCTCGGAAGCCAGTGGATGATCATTCCGAGTATGATGAGTGTGAATACTTCCCAGTAGTTGGCGATGATGTCGGGAATCACCTCCGTGTTCCATCTGGATCCTATCTGGTTCACCATGTTCTTGGCTGTGCTCCAGGCTTCCATGTTAGCTGTTTCAGGGTCAAGATTGCTGCCGCTTCTGAAGAACAGACGTGTGAATGTGATGAATACGAATGTCTGGATGACGCCCCATACATATCCCAGTTTCTGACCCTTCTGGCCCTTGCACAGATGATAGACATATCTGACTGCGGTGCCTGCAAAAATCACCAGCATCCACACTGTCAGGAGATTCCATATAGGAAGCGGATAGAAGTGGCGGACTGCACACAGGGTGGCGGTGATGACCGTGATGAAGAGCATCTTGAGATGCCAGCCGGTCTTCTTCCAGAGCTGGAAAGCGATCATACCGACACCGTTCAGACCTCCCCATATGATGAAGTTCCATGAAGCTCCGTGCCATAATCCTCCGAGGAGCATGGTGATGAATCTGTTGAGGTTTGCAATGATGCTCTTTTTCCTTTCTTTGCTGAAGTGGGAAATCACAATCACCAGCAGAGCTATGCCGACGAATATCAGTGACACAGCCCAGCTGCTTGACAGGATGGCCGCGATTATCGCAAAGAGCACAATCCAGAAATATGTGCCGAAAGAAGCTTCCCTATTGCCTCCGAGCGGGATGTAGAGATATCCCTTCAGCCATCGGCTCAGGGACATGTGCCACCTTCTCCAGAAATCCTGCGGATTCGCTGCCTTATATGGCGAGTCGAAGTTCTGAGGCAGGTAGAATCCCATAAGCATTGCCACTCCGATTGCGATGTCAGTGTATCCTGAGAAGTCTGCATAGACCTGGAGGGAGTATCCGAAAAGCGCTGTGAAATTCTCGAATCCCGTGAACAGCAGCGGGTTCTCAAACACCCTGTCAACGAAGTTCACGGCAATGTAGTCACTGAGGATTATCTTCTTGGCAAGACCGTTCAGGATCCAGAATATGGCAATTCCGAACTGCCTGCGTCCGAGATGGAAGTTCTTGTAGAGCTGTGGTATGAAATCGCTGGCCTTGACTATCGGGCCTGCGACAAGCTGCGGGAAAAAGCTTACATAAAATCCGAAGTCCAGAAGATTCCTTACCGGCTCTATCTCCTTTCTATATACGTCCACAGTGTAGCTGATGACCTGAAATGTGAAGAATGAGATGCCGACAGGGAGGACAATCGAGTCGACAGAGAACAGTTCTTTGCCCGCAATGATGTTTCCTATCTGTGAGAATATGTTGACAACCTTGATTTCCAGACCGGTGATGCTGTGTATGAAGTCTGCGAAGAAATATGCATACTTGAAGTAGCATAGTATCGAGAGGTCTATGGCAAGGCTGAGGATGAGCCAGGCCTTCCTGGCGCCTTCCTTCTTTGATCTGGAGATCCTCTTGGCTATCAGGAAGTCTGAGACAGTTACGAACAGAAGGATCAGCAGTGACAGTCCGCTGGTCTTGAAATAGAAGAAGACGCTGACCAGGAATAGGAATGCGTTCCTCAGCAGCCTTTTGTTCCCGATCAATGTTAACACCATGAATACCACTGCCAGGAAAGCCCAGAAGTAGAACTGCGTGAACAGCAGAGGCGAATTGGGGTCAAATGAAAATATCTTCTCCATTATTCTTCGAACTCTTTCCTCCAGAGGTAGTATTCATAGTATAGCTTGAATGACTGCATCATCATCTCTCCTGTCTTTTCCGCACCGCGCGTTGTGAAATGGATGTGGTCGGAACCTGCCAGGGCAGGACGTGCGTTCACCCATGTGGCCATGGAGTTCTTTCCACCCATAGCACCGAAAATGTCCCAGTAGGCAGCCCCTTCAGAGGTCGCCATGCTCCTGAGGGAGTCGACCAGTTCCGGGATTGCCGGATATGTGCCAGGTCTTCCCATGTCTGAAGGACCGATGAAGACGAGTCTGGCATCCGGTGCCAGGCTCTGCACAAGTCTTATCTGCTTTCGTAATGTGGTGCAGTACTTGGATATCTGTGCCGAGTTCTTTATGCTTGGCACTCTGTTTCCTCCATACTGCAGAAGGATCAGCTTCACGTTCTCGTCTTTGTAGAATCTTTCGAGCTGGCCTTTGTTCATCTGGGTGAATATCGTTCCCGAGCATCCTCGCATCGGTGCGTTGTCTACTGCCACTCCGGTCTCGTTGTCCAGCAATACTCCATAGATGTCCGCTGCAGCTGACAGCTTCACGTTCGTGCGGACAGAGCTGTCCGGAACACTGAATACTGCTCTGACATAGTCTTCTCCGGCAGGGAAGGAGACTGTGCTGCCGCCGCAAGAGATGCTCAATCCGTTACCTGTGGTGTTTCCTGCAAGGACCGTTACCTGGTTGAAACGTCTGACCTTGGCTGTCTTGGACGAAGACTGGCGATATGTCAGCGATGCAGGACCGGAAGTGCGGATGAAATCTGCATATGGACCATATTTGTTCCCTCCGTACCTGTTGCCGAACAGCATGTATCTGATGCCTTCGTCGGAAGCGCCCGCCGCTGAGCTGAAGGTGTAGTACTTTCTTCCCGGCATCATTCCCTGGCCGTCACCTCCGAACATGTTCTGAAGCGTGTCCCTGATCACGTGAGTAACTCGGTCGATTTCAATCTGGGAGTCTCCATAGTGAACGACTCTCACCTTGCTGCTGTCAGCCTTTTCAAATGCGGTGAAGACGGTGTCGAAGAAGGTGTAGTCATCCTCCGGCAGGTAGAACCTGGTCGGACTTGTTGTGAAGAATCTTTCGAAGGTCTCCCTTTGTGCGTCTGCGATCGCCTTGTTGTACATCTCGAGGAGTTCCTCGGGAGATGGCGTGTTGATTTCCGGCTCCTTCTCCTCAGTGCCGAGAACGTCTTTAAGCGAGGCGAACTTGAAGGTAAGTCCGCCGACCTTTACGCCCTCCTGCGGGAAAAAGTGGCTGATGACCCCCAGCGCGCTGATGGCCGAAAGAATGAATATAAGGATATGGTAACGTTTCACTTCAGGGTTACTTTTGATTCAAGCCTGCAAAGTTAACCCTTTTGATATAAATATCAAATGAATAGGTTCTATCCGACGATGTATTTGCCTGCTTTAGGAATCTTCTGGAGAAGAATCGAAACTATTGCAGTGCATGTGAAACCGATAATTGCTGATGCCATTATCTGCACAGGTGTGGTCCATATGCCGAGGCAGCCGTCAAGGCCGAGGCCGAGGTGGCTGCGGAACCAGCCGCAGACCGGCACGAGGACCAGCAGGTGTGACAGATATATGCCGTAGCTGGCCTTTGACACAGGAAGCAGCACTTTATTGTAGAATCTGCCTTCAGACTTGCATTTCTTGAATATGAGCACCCATGCGACAGTCATGAGGACGACTCCGATGGTGTCGTTGCACCATGTGGTCTCCCACCAGACAGCCTTTTCTACAAGTCCTCCGACCGGGAATGTGCCCTCGGCTGTCTCAAGGACACGTCTGAGGAATCCACCGAATGAAATCGCAAATCCTGCCAGATATGCCGGGATGGCAATCGCAAGTGTCTTCTTCCATGACAGTTCTCCGACAAACTTGCGGAAATAGAGCCCGAGAAGCAGATATCCGACGAATCCGCTGATGTAGTAGAATGTACCGTATCCGTTCCAGCTGGCCTCACCCCAGAGAGGGAACAAGGTCTGCCTTGGCAGGCCTGAAGGGCCATATATCACGGCGAACTCGCCGCCTGACAGCCAGTCGCGGAGCAGAGGGATGAGTGTGGTGAAGAGCCATATTCCGAGATACACCTGCAGCTCTTTCTTCCCGACCTTTTCAGCCCAAGGGGAGAGCAGAGGCATCAGCATATATACGCCTATGAGCATGTATACGAACCATAGATGTCCTGCTGCATAGTTGAAGTTTATCAGGAGGTTCTTGAAGTTCTCCACAGGCTCGCCCCATACGAGGGCATATACGACGGTCCATAGCACGAACGGAATGAGAATCCGCACCGCACGCCTGCGGAGGAACTCTCCGGCAGAGTAGTGCAGAGGGAACTGCAGGTAGCTGGACGCTATGATGAACAGAGGGACGCAGGCGCGTACGAAAGAGTCGAAGAATGATGACCAGATGGCATCTGTCTTTGTAAGTATGAGTGAGCCGTCTCCTCCGAGGTAGAAAGGCTCGGTGCTGTGTACTACGATGACCATGAAGCATGCGACCACCCTCATCCAGTCGATCCAGATCTCTCTGGTACGTGAAGTCTGCGTCATAGTTTAGTTGTTGAATGAACTTATATATCGGTCGTATTTCTCTTTGTATATGTCTGCGATGGTGATCATCATCGCTGTGTCGTAACAGTCTCCGAAGTCGGGGTCGAATGTGGTTCCGAATGTCTTCATGGTCTCAGAAAGACCTATGTACGAGTGGATCAGTGGCGGAATCACGTCGCCCATCGACTTGACGAAGTTGTTGAGTATCTGATAGTCTTCCTTGTATCCTGCTCCCGTGAACATCACCTGGAAATATTCCTCCTGTTCTCGGGTCCATCTTTCCGGGTTCTTGGAAGTGAGCAGCCCCTTGCGGTCGCCGAAATGCTTGTCAAGATAGTATATCATCGCCTTGCGGCTGAGCTCCGGGCTTGAACTGTAGATGGTCACCTTGCCTGCAAGATATTTTACGCTCGGGTCGGTCGCCACGATGCCGCCGATGCCGTCCCAGAGGTTGTCAAGCGCGAAGAGAGCCTTGCGTCCTCCAAGAGCAGACTGATATTTAGGCTGCACGAAAGCGCGGGCCATCTCGACGCAGTATGGGAAATATTCATCTATGAACTCCTGTGAGAAGTCGAAGAGATGCTCGGTGTTTACATATGGCTGTCCGTTTTCATGGAACTGGGCCATCTTCCACCTTGTGAATCTGTAGCCTCCGATGATCTCCTCGTCCTCGGGATTCCATACCACCAGCTGGAAGCATGCCTTGTCCTCCAGGTCGAAGTGGTCCAGGTCGCACTCCGTGCCGCTTCCGCCACCGACGGCGCGGAACGACACCTCGCGCAGGCGTCCGATCTCCCTCAGCACATTCGGAGCGTTCTCGTTGTTGACTATATATATTTCATTGTTTCCTCTGTTGGTGTTGCGGAGGAATGTCTCCTGGTTCAGCTCCTTTTTAAGGAGATGAACCTCAATGGGTTCTATGATTGGAACTGACATGGTTTCAAGTTTACATGTTTGGAAGGCATCCGTTGCCCTCTGAAAGCTTCTGCACTACATCCTTGACGTCTGCAGCCCACTGCAGGTCGGTCTTCGACTTGTCGAATGCAGTATATGGGATCGGCTTGCCTATGGTAATGACGAATTCCTGTCCTGCCTTGTTGAAAAGCTCGTCCACGAGGAATATCATTCCGAGGTTGAACTTCAGTCTCAGGAACTTGCTCAGCTTGCAGAAAAAGAAGAATCTCTTGGAGTTGAATCCTGAAATATGGAGCGGGACAATGTCTCTTTCATACTTGCGGGCCTGGGTTATGAATGTCTTCTTCCAGGGCAGCTCTGTCACCTTGCCGTCAATCTTCCTTGCGCAGAGGCCGGCAGGGAAGATGAGGACCTGAGAGTCCGAGTTGAACATGTCGGCCACCTTGACACCAAGGTCACGGCTCTGCTTTGAACTTACCACATTCACAGGGATGAAGAACTCCTTGAGCGGCTTCAGATGCCTCAGGAGCTGGTTGGTGAGCACGTTGAACACCTCTCCGTAGAGATTGTTGAAGAGCGATCCGATGATCAGCGCTTCAGGACCCCCGAGCGGGTGGTTGCATGCAAACAGGTATTTCTTGTCAAGCTTGAGATTCTCCTGGCCGCGCACCTTATATGTAATGCCTATATATTTAAGGGCCTCTTCGAAGAATCCTGCACCGCAGTAGTGCTCGGCCTTCATTATGCAGTCGTTAATCTCATCCTGATGGATGCGTCTCTTTATGAAATTGATGGCGAAGCGGGGGAGCTTCTTCATGAGCTTGGGTCCCAGCACTTCCTCCACCCTAAGCAGATATTCGGTTCTGTCCTTTGACATAATTCTTTCTGATGATTAGATAAAACATTACACCTATGCCGATCCATGCAAACAGCACGACGCGGCTCTGGAATGAGAGATAGCCCGGCATTCCCGGAACGATCAGCAGCGAGAGGAAGAACAGCGAGAAGATGCATCCGAGCCAGCCTGTCCACATCTGCAGCCTGTCGCCCTTCTTTCTTGCGATTATTGCGGCCGAAGCTGTCGTGTATGCGAAGACTATCGCTGCACCGACGCTTGTCATGTCTACAATCCATAAGAGGATCTCCCTGCCGAACCATGGCGCGAAAAGGCTTGCGCACATGACGAATATGATAGCGTTCTTCGGCGTGCCATATTTGGGCGACAGCTTTGCGAACCATTTCGGAAGGCTTCCTTCGTTCGCCATGGCGTACATAAGACGTGAAGTGGAGATGTAGAATGCATTCATTCCCGATACCACTGCACAGAACATTGCTATGCCGAGAACGCTAAGTCCGACCATGCCCAATGTGTTGCGTACTACATGTCCGGTCGGCCAGTTAACGCGGTCTGCAAGCAGATCTTGCCAAGGCTTCAGGCCTACTGCAGTCACGGCGCATACGGCGATGTAAAGTATGGCAGCGACCAGGATAGCAGAAATCATGATACCGGTTGACTTCTTGTGGCTGAAGTTATATTCCTCGGCACTTTGCGGGATGCAGTCGAAGCCGATGAACGCCCATGGGGCCATGGCCACGATACTGAACACTCCCTTCCACCATCTTCTGCCATCCGGGAATCCGGGCTCGAGGTTTGACCAGTCTGACATTCCCATCACGAGGAAGGTCACGATGCAGATGCAGCCTACAAGCGTCAGCGCTATGGCTGTCTGCAGCCACGCCGCCTGCTTGATGCCTCTGATGTTGATGACGGCCATTATTATTATGAATGCAGATGCCAGTATCACTTCTCCCGCATATACATCCCATCCTGCGATCTGATATAGAAGTCCCTGCTGGACTATGCCAGGGAAGAGGAAGCGGCTTATGAGGGCGAGGGCCGTCGCGTTGAGCGGAATGAGGCTCCAGTAGGCGAGGATCATTCCCCATCCGCAGACGAATGCATTCCTTTTGCCGATCGCTTCCTTTGTATATATGAATTCGCCTCCGCTGAGAGGGTATTTCCTGATGAGATAGCCATAGCTGAGTGCTATGATGATGATGAGCAGCGCCCCTATCAGCATTCCGGCCATGGTGCCCAGAGGACCGGCTTTAGGCAGGAATGCGCTTCCGGGAAGCACGAAGCAGCCCCAGCCGATGATTGCGCCCAATGCAAGTCCCCATACGTCGATGGGGCGCATGTCCTTCTTGAAATTTCCGTTGCTTTCAGACATGTTGTGGTGTGGTTTAGTACTAATACAAAGCGCTAAGTTACAAATTCTTTGTAAAGTTCTACCTTTTTATATCTAAAAGTGACCTTTTTATTACCGGAGCAGTCGGCAATTAATTTAGAATAATTCAAAATAAGTTTGCAGTTCGGATAAATTTGACTATATTTGCATTGGAAAATGAAAACTAAAATCAATCGAATATGTTAAGCCAGAAATTACACAATGCCATTAATGCTCAGGTCAATGCCGAGCTGTGGTCAGCCTATCTTTATCTTGCAATGTCTCTTGATGCAGAGGCGAAGGGTTACAAGGGAGTAGCGAACTGGTTCTACATCCAGTTCCAGGAAGAGCAGGCACATGCGCGCATCTTCATGAACTATCTCAATTCCCGTGATGCAAAGGTGGAGCTTCTGCCTATTGAAGCAGTTCCTGCAACCTGGGATTCTGTCCTTTATATGTTCAAGCAGACTCTCGAGCACGAGAAGAAGGTGACATCTCTCATCCGGAATCTCGTTGCAATCGCAAAGGAAGACAGGGACTATGCATCGGAGAACAGACTGATATGGTTCATCGACGAACAGATCGAGGAGGAGGAGTCTGCGCGCGAGATGATATTCAACCTTGAGGCGGTCGAGGATAATAAATATGGTATGTATATGCTCGACAAGGAGCTTGCAGCCCGAGTGTACAATGTGCCTTCGCCGCTTGCGACAGCAGAATAGCGGGAAAATTTGGTATAATCATTTATTATAACTATATTTGCAGCCCATTTTGGAGGATTGAGTCCGCTGAAATGGGCGCAAATTATTATTAAACAATTAATTACAAAACAAAATGATTAAACAGTACGAAACCGTTTTCATTGCTACTCCCGTTTTGTCTGAGGCTCAGATGAAGGAAACGGTAAAGAAGTACGTCGACTACATCGTTGCAAAGGGCGGTGAGATCGTGTACGAAGAGGACTGGGGTCTCAAGCAGCTCGCTTACCCTATCCAGAAGAAGACAACAGGATTCTATTATCTCATCGAGTTCAAGGCTGACACTCAGGTGATCGCAAGACTCGAGACTCAGTATCGTCGCGACGAGAGGATCATGCGTTTCCTCACTTTCGCAATGGACAAGCACGCAGTTGCATATGCTGAGAAGAGAAGGGCTAACAAACAGGCTAAATAAGGAGGACTAGAATTATGGCACAGAACAATGAAATCCGTTATCTTAACCCTCCTACAGTAGAGGTTAGAAAGAAGAAGTACTGCCGCTTCAAGAAGGCTGGTATCAAGTATGTTGATTACAAGGACGCAGAGTTCCTCAAGAGGTTCCTCAACGAGCAGGGTAAGATCCTTCCTCGTCGTCTCACCGGTACTTCACTCAAGTTCCAGAGAAAGGTGGCTCAGGCAGTGAAGAGAGCAAGACATCTTGCACTTCTCCCATACGTAACAGATCTTTTGAAATAAGGAGGACAGCAATATGGAGATTATTCTTAAGAAGGATGTGGCTAACCTTGGCCACGCAGACGATATCGTCAATGTAAAGACAGGATACGCTGTCAACTACCTTATCCCACAGGGTTTCGCAATCATGGCGACACCTTCTGCAAAGAAGGTACACGCTGAGAACCTCCGTCAGAGGGCTCACAAGATCGCTAAGTTCGTTGCAGACGCAGAGGCTCTCGCAGCAAAGCTCGCAGAGACAACTGTAAAGGTTGCGGCAAAGGTAAGCGAGACTGGCAAGATCTACGGTTCAGTTACTACGGCTCAGCTCGCTGAGGCTCTCGTAGCAGCTGGTATCGAGGTTGACAAGAAGGATATCACAGTAGCTGAGGCTGCTAAGGAGCTTGGTGTATACGAGGCAACTGTAAAGTGCTACAAGGACATCAAGGGTACCTTCAAGTATGAGATCGTAGCTGAGTAATTTTAATATTACCGAATAAACAAAGAAGGCGACTGATATCAGTCGTCTTCTTTCGTGTTTATATGGATGTGACGATCGGGCAAGTATAAATGCTTACATGCACATTATCAGGAAATACATTATATTTGCCTGTAATATATCATGATTTGTGACAGAATGGTTATGAAACAGGACTTCAATATCATCAGAATAGAGACTTCCATGGATATGGGAATCGGCAACAGAAGAAAGGATTGGTCGTACATTGAGGCTGAGGAGTTGTTTCCGGGAGGTGTATACAATGTCCATGATCAAAGTCTGACAGTTGTATCCATAGACGAAAACGAAATTGAGTTCACCTATTGCGGAAAGACATTCCATGTCAACCGTCACTGGCAGGTACTCGGCACACCGGAATTCGGTATACCGAATGAGCGCATATCGATTCAAGGCAGATATGTGTTCTTCTTCAGCAAGTCTGTCAGCGAGGAGTGTGAGTGGTCTGACGAGCATCTCGGTGAACTCGTTGAGCAGATGAACAGGAATAATGAGAATGGCCTTCTTTGGAAGAACATACCACTGGTACGCGAATTCATCCATGAACTCAAGGACGTGGCACCTTACAGGTCGGAATGCATCAACCCTACATATAAAGCACATTACATTTCCTGCATACTGGATAACGATTATGTTGACAAGAGGGAGACTCCGCGTCTTTTCCAATCACTGTGCGAATTCTACAGGGTGTGCGTTGACTATGGTTGTCGTGATGATTATGATGATTTCCTTAATGAGAAGTTCGACAAGTATTACTTCCGTCAGGTGGACCGATGGATCTACAATTTAGCATGGATAACAGACAATCCGAAAAGCAAGATTGCGCTTGACTGCTGGAACGGATTGGGAGGAATGCTCAAGGTCGATCCTGTTCAGGCTACTCCAGAATGGGAGGATGTCATCTATGAGGTTGAAAAGGAAGTGGACGAGCATCTGAAGGACGAGCCTCGCGGAATGGGCTTCTGCTTCGGCTATTGGAGCGCAAAGAGGGCAGCCCTCGCACGCCGAGGTATCGAATGGCGAAGTCCTTCAGCGATGAACCCAGGTGTAATGTTTGACTGATTATGGCAATTAAGATGTTCCGGGGAGACGAATCTCTTGACGACGAGGACGATCTGGATGACGACGGACGTTTCGACGCATGGGCTTGACCTCAAATGAAAGTATCTGAAAAAGGGTCTGACGTAATGTCAAACCCTTTTTTGTGTCCGGTATCGAGTGATTATTCACCCTTGCTCTTTGACTCCTCTTCGACTGTCGGAGCTGAGTCTTTGTATTTGAAGCGGCGGATCTTCTGGGTTGCAGTCTTCTCGAAAGGCTCTTTCATCACCTCTACAGAGCTTACCTGCGAAGTCTTGTTCACGTTCTTGTTCACCATCTTCTGGATCTTCGCCTTCATGGCGTCAAGCTTCTCGTAGAAGTTGTCCTCTCCTTCCTTGTCCCATTCGATCATGTTCTCGTCAAGCTGTACCAGTGCCACCAGGCGTCCGTTTCTCTCGACGACGATGGACTCGTTCACTCCATCGACATTGTTGATCACGCTCTCGATCTCCTCTGGATAGATGTTCTCTCCCGAAGGACCGAGGATCATGTTGTTGTTGCGTCCCTTGATGAAGTAGCGTCCCTTCTCGTCCATTACTGCAATGTCATTGGTGCGGAACCATCCGTCCTCTGTGAATACGCTCTTTGTGCGGACAGGATCCTTGTAGTATCCGAGCATCACGTTCGGTCCCTTTGCGACCACCTCGCCTTCGCCTGTTTCAGGATTGACGTTGTGGAGCTTGAGTCTCACGTTGTATACGGGATACCCGAATGATCCCACTGCTCTCCAGCCGTTCATTGCATAGCCAAGGAGAGGTGAAGTCTCGGTAAGACCATATCCGATGGCGTAAGGGAAGTTCGCCTTGAGGAGGAATGCCTCGACTTCGGGATCAAGCTTCGCACCTCCGATGCCGAAGAATGAGATGTGACCTCCGAATGTCTTCTTGAGCTTCATTCCGATGATCTTGCACATGAGACCGTTCATGTTCTCGTTCATCCAGGTGAGGGTGCGGCTCTTCTTGATTGTAGGAAGCACGCTGTTTCGGTATACTTTCTCGATGATGAGCGGAACGGAAAGGATTGTAGTAGGCTTCACGATCTTCATGGCCTTGAGCAGCAGTGACGCCACCGGCGGCTTAGGAAGATAGTAGACGGTCGCGCCGCAGTACATCGGGTAAAGCATGCTGAGGGTCATCTCGAGAGTGTGGGCCATTGGCAGAATCGAGAGCCATCTGTCCTTCTCTGTCCTCTTGCATGAGTGGTAGCAGGTGATTACGTTTGATGTCAGGTTTCTGTGACTGAGCACAACGCCTTTTGCACTTCCTGTAGTACCTGAAGTATAAAGGATGGCAGCTATGTCTTCCGGAGTCGGTACTCTTGTCCTTCCGTCGCATGTGAACTTGTCGTCGTCGGCCTTTATCACCTCGAATGTGTCGATGTCGATGACGAGGGTCATCTTGTCGCGGCACTCCTGACTTACCTTTGACGCAAGTCTCTGTGATACGAAGATCACCTTGCTCTCAGAGTGGTTGAGGATGTTTGTGACTTCATTCTCAGAGCTGTCAGGAAGGATCGGGATGGCGATTCTTCCGAATGGAGCAATACTGAAGAAGGCCACGGACCAGTTAGGCATTGACTGCGAAAGGATCGCAACCTTGTCTCCTGCTCCGATGCCATATTGTGTCAGCTTCTTCGAGAGGCCGTCACACTTTGCTTTGAGTTCACTGTAAGTGTAGCCACCTTTCTTGGTGTCGTACCACTGTGTGTACTGCTTCTTTGAGTACACAGTGGTGGCGTACTCGTATAGTTTGGCGAGGGTGTCGACATACTTCTCCCTCATCCTCTTCATACGCTTGTAAAGTTGTAGCATAAATATATTCAGATTTTAGTGAGTAATGTACATTTCAGGGTGCTTGCCGACAAGGTGCATCTCCTCATACATGGCCTGGATGCGCTCCATGTCCGCTCTTGCGTCGTCTGTGAGCTCGACCTTCTGACCGCGGCTGATGCGCTTTGTGCCCCAGTCGAAATATCCCATGTATACAGGGCATCCTACCTGGCGTGCTATTGTGTGGAAACCTGTCTTCCAACGCTTCACAGGCTTGCGGGTGCCTTCCGGAGCAAGTGCGAGGTGCACAACGTCCTTCTCTTTCATCTCCTTGATGACGCTGAGGGCTACATTGCTGCCCCTTGACCTGTCCACAGGAATGCCTCCGAGCTTGCGAAGGAGCCAGCCGAGCGGTCCCCAGAACAGTTCTCCCTTGATCATGCAGTATGGCTTTCCGCCAACTGATTCATAATACAGGTATGAAATGACGAAGTCCCATATCGATGTGTGAGGCACACCGAGGATGATGCATTTCTTTTCAGGGGCTACAGGGTCGACAGCAGTCCAACCCAATGCGCGGAGCAGCCATCCGCAGAATTTTCTCCACATAGAATCTGTCATTATGAGGCCCGTAGGGCCGTGATAATCTAAATGTTTACGTCTTCCAGTTCCGCTTCGCTTCGGAGGTTCTGGCGGATGAAGTTCTGACGGTCGATGGTGTTGTCACCCATGTAGAACTCCATGATCTCCGCGATCGACTCCTCGTCGCTCAGCTTCACTCTGTCAAGTCTCATCTTCTCTCCGATGAATTCCACGAACTCGTTTGAAGAGATCTCTCCGAGACCTTTGAATCGTGTGATCTCCACACCGGTCTTCATTTCCCTTACGACCTTGTCCTTCTCTTCGATAGAGTAGCAGTAACGCACTTCCTTCTTGTTCTTGACCCTGAAGAGGGGAGTCTGGAGGATATGCACATGTCCGCGGCGTATGAGGTCCGGATAGTATTTCATGAAGAACGTCAGCACAAGCATGCGGATGTGCATTCCGTCGTCATCGGCATCGGTTGCGACGATGATCTTGTTGTATCTGAGGTTCTCCATATCATCTTCCACGCCAAGGGCGTTGATGAGGAGGTTCAGCTCCTCGTTTTCGGCAACTTTCTTTCTGCTTTCCTTGTAGCAGTTGATCGGCTTGCCCCTGAGGCTGAACACGGCCTGTGTCTTTGCGTCGCGTGCTTTGGTGATGGTTCCGCTTGCAGAGTCTCCCTCGGTGATGAAGATGCTGGTGAGCTCTGCGAACTCCTTCTTCGCTGCAGGAAGCTTGTCGTTGTAGTGGATCTCGCAGTCGCGGAGCTTGCGGTTGTAGATGTTGGTACGCTTGTTCCTCTCCTTTGTCTTCTTCTGGATTGTAGATATCTCCTTTCTCTCCGTCTCCGACTCGGTTATCTTCTGCTGGAGGACAGGGATTATCTCCTTGTGCATGTGCAGATAGTTGTCAAGGTTGGTCTTGATGAAGTCGTTTACGAAGCTTCTGATGGTCGGACCCTGGTCGTATGTGTGGCTTCCGTCCTCGTTCTCGATGTCGGTCTCCCACATGTATGTCGAGCCGAGCTTGGTCTTGGTCTGGCCCTCGAAGTTAGGCTCCTGGATCTGTATGCTTATGGCTCCGATGATACCCTGGCGGATGTCCTCGGGAGCGAAGTCCTTCTTCGCGAATGTCTTGTAGAATTCCTTGAGTGTCTTCGCCACACCCTCGCGCATGGCGGCGAGGTGGGTACCTCCATCGCGTGTGTTCTGTCCGTTGACGAAAGATGCTATGTTCTCTCCATAGCTGCTTCCGTGTGTCAGGACGATCTCCACATCCTCACCGATGAGATGGATCGGCTCGTAGAGAGGAGTCTCCGACATGTTGTCCTTGATGAGGTCGAGAAGACCGTTCTCAGACTTGTAGGCAGTGCCGTTGAAGTTGAGCGTCAGGCCCTTCTTGAGGTATGAGTAGTTCTTCATCATGGACTCGATGATGTCCATATGGAAGGTATAGCCGACGAAGAGATGCTCGTCAGGGATGAACTTCACCATTGTGCCGTTCTTCTCCTTGGTAGGCTTCTGGCCTGAATCCACCAGCTTGCCCATGCGGAACTCTGCGAATGAGCTCATGCCGTCTCTGTATGCCTCGACATAGAAATGCTCCGAAAGCGCGTTCACCGCCTTCAGACCCACTCCGTTCAGACCTACGGACTTCTTGTATCCCTTTGTGTCATATTTACCTCCGGTGTTCAGGACGCTCACCGCCTTGACCACAGAGTTGAGCGGAATGCCTCGTCCGAAGTCCCTTACTGTCGCCTCCTTCTCTGTCACAGTGATCTGGATCTGCTTTCCGAATCCCATTGAGAACTCGTCGATGGAGTTGTCCACGACCTCCTTCAGGAGCACATAGATGCCGTCTCCCTGGTCGTCTCCGTTTCCGAGCCTTCCGATGTACATTCCAGGGCGCTTGCGGATGTGCTCCACGCCCTCCATCGTCTTGATGTTGTCGTCAGTGTAGTTTACAATATTAGTGTTATCAGTTGCCATACCTTATAATAAAGACATAATCATGCAAAGATAGCAATTTTTGACGAAATGGCGTCCTGTCATTTCGAAACTTCTCCGAAATGTGCCTTCTGGGCGTTTGTAGTCATGGTTGTTTGTAATTTTGAAAAAGAACTCAAATTTGCAGGCTGAAAGATTCTTGACCTCGCTTGAATTGACCGGAACCAAGACTGGATCGGCGACTTCCCCAAGTACATCCTTGTATGAAATTGGTTCGTCGGTGTCCATCTCATCCAATAATGGATTGGGTTTCTAATGGAAGTGTGGTGCATTCAGTGTGACCTATTCTACTCCAGTGTTGCGCGAATCAGTTCCAATATGAATCCTGGTATTAGTCGTTTCACTACTATTACTAAAAGTGAGACAATGGTCAATAATGGAAGAATATCCATCTCTACAGATGAACAAAAGGATGGAAATGCTGCCCAATGTTGTCATAATTATCCTAAGGATAAGGAAAGTCAGGATATTCGCAGACCCCACTTGAAGTCCGGTGTTGTCCATGAAATCCATCCTTCCTGTGGACAACAATGTAGCATCTTTGCAACGAGGCTTACCATTGTGGGTGGGGAGGCCGTGGTTACCGTCCGACATTAAAACCGGCAAAAAGTTGTCTGACGGTGCCCGAAATAGATCATTTTGATGCACTTTGGATACCGTCCGACAGTAAAATGGCCAAAATAGTGTCGGACGGTTCGAGAAGATACTTATGTCAACTGAAAAGAAGATAAAAAGCCGATCCATTAGGGTCGGCTTTTTATCTTCTATGTGGGGTCGGCTTCTGTGCTGTTATTCCTTGATACATCTTACCGGGTCGGCTCCTCCCATGTCTGACACATAGAGCATATATAGATAGTCTTGATCGCTCTTTACGCAGTATTGCAGGAATCCGAATGTGTCACCCAGAGTGTAGCCAGGATAGCTGCCGTCGTTTCCGGTTCCGTAGAATACACTGTTAGCAGCTCCGTAGTATCCGGTTGCCGGGTACCATATTGTCGCATCGCTTCCGAACTTTCCGCCGAAGTTTATGCCTCGGTTGGTGTAGTCGAAGATGTCTCCGTTGATCCTGTACGATCCATATGCCGTCACCCAATATCCGTTTTCACCGGTTGGAGGAATCTGCCATCCGGCAGGACATGGATCATATATTGTCTTGTTTTCAGCCCAGAGCGTCTCGTCAGTTTCATACATCCACTCATTGCTGTTACCGTAAAGCATCACGGTAGGATGTTTCGTTGCATAATCTATGGTTCCGGTCGTCGCTGTAGATGCTTTGGCCGCAGGCCATGTCATGGTGGCCTTTGCCATTACAGGAGATGTGATGCTTGATGAACCGAGGAACGGATCCTTTCGTCCCCACTGATACATAAGTCCGAGTGCCTTCACGTCTCCTGGGGTTGCAGATGTGGCTCCAAGGTTGCGGTCCATGACTGTACCGGCGCTCCTGTAGTAAACCTGCTCGGCAGGCTGGTCGGTCATCCATATATGCCATGACCAGAGAATGTTGCCGGAAGCGTCCTTGACAGCAATCAGGACATTGCCTTCGTTGAATGTGTCGTTGGTCTTGAAGTATACCTTGCCATCCTGATACAATGCGCCTCTCATAAGGTCGCCTACATCAGGGGTGGTCGATGTTCCGAAGGATTCCCATACTACGTTTGCCGAAGATGCGCTTCCTACTGATGTAGTGCTGTTGCCTTTCACGGCAGAGATGCAGTATGTTCCAGGCTCTGTCACAATGTAGCTGTTGGCTGTTCCGCCCTCTGAGAGGTTGACAGCTCCGTCAATGGCGAAGTTGTTTTCATATCCTGTCACTGCCTTGGTCGTGAATGAGCTTACGCCGCTGTATACAGCCTTGCCATTGTTCACTGTTTCAGTAAAGTAATAGTAGGTCTTTTCCGGGAACAGCTGGTCTACTGTCATGGTATATGAACTGCCGCTGAAGCTGGTCCTGGTTACGCTGCCCATGTAGTTGTAGAGAGTCAGGTTGCTGCTAGTGCCGTAATATATCGTCACCTTCATGTCCACGCCTTTGTTCGTAAATGTACCATAGAACAAAGCCGAGTATTCGTAAGTGCTGCTGAGCTTGATGGTGACACCGTTGCCGGCATTTGCGACAGATGCCTGAGGGATGGTCAGTGTCTCGCCGCTGACTATATCGAGGTAAACATAGTCACTGTCCCATGACACGCCTGTAAACAGACATGATGAATTGCTTCCAGACGGTCCCTGCGGACCCTGTGGACCCTGCGGGCCCTGGTCACCAGTTGCCTGGCCGACCATTGTCCATGATACTCCGTTGTCATATGAAATCCACCAGTTGCCTCCCTCGATCTTAAATTCCGGAGTAATGCCGTCCGCACCGTCATTGCCGTCTGCTCCATCTTCTCCATCAGCTCCAGGGACTCCGTCTGCGCCGTCTTCTCCGTCCGCGCCGGTGGTAGGGATCTTCTTGCCCTCCGAGTCGAGCAGCCACTGTCCGTTAAGCGTCCAGTAGTATTTGCCGTCAGTGTCCTTGCTTATGCCGATCTGAGGCGTCTGGCCGTTGGTTCCATCTGTTCCGTCGGTTCCATCCACACCGTCCTTTCCGTCTTCGCCGTCTTCACCATGGTATATGATTATCGAACCGCTCTTTGCGAATGTGATGCTGTATCCGATGACCACGCCATTCTCAGTCACTGGAGTCACTGATGTCACATAGTCATTGTTCTCTAAAGCTGTGACAGCTGTCTGAAGTGCTGATATGTTGGAGTTCATCTGGTTGACGAGAGCCTTGAGATCCTCAAATGCCTTCCATGTAGGAACCTTGATCTGTGTGCCGTCACTGAGTGTGAAGAGAACATAGTCCGGATTGCTTGAATCCACATTATTGAACATCGCATCACCGTCAACTCCATCCTTTCCGTCTTCACCGTCTGCACCATCCTTTCCGTCCTCACCGGTAGCCTTTCCAAGCTGCTTCCAAGTGCTGCCGTTGTCATATGATACATACCAGTATCCGTTTTCTATCTTCAGCTGTGGAGTGACTCCGTCCTTTCCGGCTGCTCCGTCGTTTCCGTCAGCACCCGGCTTGCCGTCAGCTCCATCCTCACCATCAGCGCCTGGCTTTCCGTCTGCTCCGTCTTCACCGTCCTTGCCTGTTGTCGGAATCTTGTTGCCTGAGTCATCAAGCAGCCACTGGCCGTCAAGAGTCCAGTAGTAGATTCCATCGGTGTGCTTCTTCACTCCGATAACCGGTGTGTGGCCGTCAGCTCCGTCTTCTCCGTCAGCTCCATCCTCACCATCTGCGCCTGGTTTTCCGTCAGCACCGTCCTTGCCGTGATAGATGGTGACAGCACCGCTCTTCGAGAAGTTGATCGTATATCCGATGACAACTCCGCCTTCCATGATCTGGTTTACAGAAGTCACATAATCATTGTTCTGCAACGCATTCACCACTGTCTGCAGGGCTGTGACATTGCTGTTGATCCTGTTGACAAGAGTCTGGAGATCTTCGAAAGCCTTCCATGTAGGAATCTTGACCTGTGTGCCGTCGCTGAGTACGAACAATACATAGTCAGTGTTGCTTACGTCCACATTGGTGAACATCGAGTCTCCGCTGAGTCCGTCTTTTCCGTCCTCACCGTCCTTACCGTCCTCACCGGTAGCCTTTCCAAGCTGCTTCCAAGTGCTTCCGTTGTCATATGATACATACCAGTATCCGTTTTCTATCTTCAGCTGTGGAGTGGCTCCGTCGTTTCCGTCAGCACCCGGCTTTCCGTCAGCTCCATCCTCGCCGTCAGCTCCATCCTCGCCGTCAGCGCCTGGCTTTCCGTCAGCTCCGTCCTTTCCTGTTGTCGGAACCTTGTTCCCGGCGTCATCAAGCAGCCACTCACCGTCGATGGTCCAATAGTATACACCGTCAGTATGCTTCTTCACTCCGATTACCGGTGTGTGTCCGTCCTTTCCGTCAGCTCCATCTGCTCCGTCAGCTCCGTCGTTACCATCGGCGCCTGGCTTCCCGTCAGCTCCGTCCTTGCCGTGATAGATTACAACTGTGCCGCTCTTTGAGAATGTTATGGCATATCCTACAATTTCTCCGTTCTCGATAACCTGGGTCACTGAAGTCACATAGTCGTTGCTCTCCAAAGCGCTCACTACGGTCTGGAGTGCTGTGACATTGCTGTTGATCTGATTGACAAGAGTCTGAAGCTCCTCAAATGACTTCCAGGTAGGGATCTTGATTTCTGTACCGTCGCTGAGTACGAACAATACATAGTCAGTGTTGCTTACGTCCACATTGGTGAACATCGAGTCTCCGCTGAGTCCGTCTTTTCCGTCCTCACCGTCCTTTCCATCCTCACCGGTAGCCTTTCCGAGCTGTTCCCATGTCGCTCCATTGTCATATGATATATACCAGTATCCTTCCTCTATCTTGAGCTGCGGGGTGATACCGTCCTTACCGTCTGCTCCCGGAGCACCAGGTTCTCCCGGTGCACCTGGCTGGCCGTCCGCACCATCCTTACCGTCTTCTCCGTCCGCGCCCGGTGTACCTGGCTGGCCGTCAGCTCCATCCTTACCGTCTTCTCCGTCCTGGCCAGGAGCTCCGTCCTTGCCTGTTGTCGGGATCTTGTTGCCTTCCTCATCAGTCATCCACTCGCCATCGAGAGTCCAATAGTAGATGCCGTCAACATCTTTCTTGACGCCGATTACAGGCGAATGTCCATCCGCTCCGCCATTCAGACCGTCCTTTCCGTCTTCACCGTCCTTTCCATCTTCACCATCCTTTCCGTCTGTTCCATGGTAAATGGTGATAGGATTGCTTTTAGAGAAAGTGATGGTGTAACCGATCTCAACACCATTCTCCATTATCGGAGTGACGCCAGTGATGTAATCGTTCTCCTGCAGGGCATTGATGATGGACTGCAGTGAACTGATATTTGTGTTCATGCGTGTGCATAAAGTCTCGAGGGTCACGATTCTGTCTTCGTGCTCTTTCAGCTCGTCCCAGATTGCTGAATCATCGAATTTTGCGCATGCAATCACGCATGCTGCAAATGTGAGAAATAGGATAAGTTTTTTCATTATCTGATAATTATCTGATATAACAAACAAATTTCGCAAGAAATATCTTCCTAGACAACATTTTCGAGGCATATTTTCTTGTCTTTTCTGGTCCGCTTGCTTCATTGCCTCCTTCCGTTGATTGTCCATATTGACGGATCGCTTGCAATAAGATAGTCTGAAATGCAGATGCTGTCTGTGCCTCCAGCGCCTGTATGCGCTCCTCATGGTCGCGCAGCTGCTCGAGGATTTCATCCAGGTTGGTGCAGGAGATTACTGACATGATGGTTATTATGATGGCTGCAAACTTTTTCATATGGCTTAATTTCTCACGCGTATGTCGCAATTATAAGTGTGTCTTGCAATATGTTTGGTGGATTTCGACAGCAGGCATGTTACTCAAGCGGCTGATTGTCATCACAATCCTTGCGGAAGAATCACGCAATTTTTCTGCAAGGATCACTGTTTTTATACAAAAATGCCGTTGTTCAGCCTGGAATAGGAATCCTCGCAGAAAAAAGAGGCATTTCTTCTGCGAGAATCTGTGCTCCATCTCAGTGCGCCACCTCTGTGCTCCATCTCAGTGCGCCACCTCAGTGCTCCACCTTGCTGCAGGGTGTCTCTGGCTTATTGCAAAGGGCTTCCAGTTTCTAGATGCGCTGCCAGTGGTCGCAGAGCTGCTCGAGGATGGCTTCGTGGTCGAAGGTGCTGCAGGACGCCGGAGTGAAGACTGCAGCAAGGATTATAGATGTCAGTTTTTCGTCATTCTGTAATCGGTGGTCGCAATTTCGTAAAAATATTCTGATTGCCAAGGCAACATAAGAAAATTATGCTTAAATTAGCCGAAATTTTTCCGAATACAGCAGATGAGACGAAAATGGATTCTAACCCGTATCTGCGCAGGCTTGTTGCTGACAGCTTCCATGTCGGTAACATCCTGCATTAATGACATGCAGACTCACGGGAACGGCCCTCAAGAGGTCGGAATATATATAGGAGACGCTGCGACCCGTACAGTCATGCAGCCCAACGGCTTGTCGGCCTCGTGGGAGGCAGGAGACAAGATCTCTTTATGGGCGGTATCCGCATCCGGAGCCAATGTCCTTGACAATCAGCTTTTCATGTCATACGGTCTGGATGGTCAGGCCGGATATTTCACGTCGACCCTCCAGTCGCCGATGCCCGACGGTTCATACACCTATCTCGGATGTTATCCTCAGCCGGTTTCAGCAGATGGGCACAAGGTTACCTTCATGATTCCGTCCATACAGGATGGAAAGGTGTCAGGCGGAGCCGACATCATGGTGGCGTCACCGGCACAGTCCGGTCCATTGAAGGCAATCACTTCCGAGGCTTCTGCTGACCAGGCACTGTCAATGAGAATGAACAGGATGCTGCATCAGTTCAGGTTCTACATCCCGGAGGAATTGGTCGCAGTCGGTGATGAAAAGATTACAAGACTTCAGCTCATCTTTCCGAGAAATGTTGTCGGAAAGATTGCCTTTGACCTTGCAGATCCGTCTCAAGGCGGTGTCTTGTCGGATGCCGGCAATGTCCTGACTATCGAGATGCCGGACGGGCTATCAAGATCGTCAGGAGGCGTCGAACGGTATGCATGCGTGGCCTTTGCCCCTACAGCTTTCGCATCAGGCGAGCTTATGACAGTGAAGGCATATACAGACTCCAAGATAGCAGTCGTGGATCCTATAGACCTGCGCGCAAGGGATTTCAAGGCAGGACATTCCACTCCGGTCCAGCTTCTGGTCAAGGAGATCAAGGACTATCCATATCAGTTTACGGTGAAGGTGTCGCTCAACAATCTCGGCGAAGGAGTGAATACCATGATCCTGACAGCTCCGAGCGGATGCAGGTTTGCCGACACCCAATCAAATGTGTATACATATTCTCCGGGACACAAGATCACAGTCGGAGAGGAGATCGTGTTCAGATTCGAGGATGTGGCCCAGTTCAATGCATTCAGCGGAAAGACTCTCAACATAACCTTCGACAGCGACAATGCATTGACATCGACGTCAGTGGTGCTTCCTGACCTCAGCATGAAAACATCGGCATCGGTGTCAGTAGCTGTCCCTTATCTGTTCAGCGAGGACTTCTCAGGCATCCCGGATTTCAGTGACGGACACGATGCTCCAAGCACAGGAATGAATTCGGACACATATAAAGGCATTACAGAGCTGTCGTCCCTGACCTCTTATCTTTCAGGATGGTACGGAACACGCATCGGCGGAAAGAACGGCACGTCAATCCGCATATGCTGCCGTTATGAGAACGTCCTCAGCGGAAAGGCATATTATAAAGGCAGGGTATATACTCCGTTCCTTTCCAACATCAAGGAAGGCCGTGATGTGAAGATAATGGTGTCTTTCAAATATGGCAGCAGCATCAGCGAGAGAGACCCTCTCTTCGGAAGCCCTCCGAAGGCCAGCCCTATGCTTTATTTCGGAATCAACACCCAGGATCAGGTGATCAATGCTGACGATACAGACCTGATAGGAGGAGTCATTTCGGGAAGCGGATACGGTAATGCCGTGCCTACATCGTTGTCACCGATGGCCATCAACGGCGAGGCCATGGCCACCTCGGGAGGTTCGTATACCTCATTTGCCGGAACGAGGACTGTGACTATAGAAGGCATTGACAATCACATGCGTCTGGCGTGGATTGTAAGCTCTACCAACACATCCGGCAATACCAACGGAAACTACTGGCTCTATCTCGACGAGATCAAGGTCAGGATTGTAGAATGATAATTATATAAGGAAACGATATGAAACGATTAATGATTGCGCTGGTTTTGCTCTCGGCAGCATCCTGCTCCAGGACTCTTGTAGGAGGAAAGGGACAGGTGAGCTTCGAGGTCATCAGCGAACAGTATGTGTCGGAACAGACCAAAGGCAGCGTGTCGGAGTACACAGAACTGCCTTCCGGCAGCGATTTCACCATCATCTTAACTGATGCATCCAAGTCATCGGTTTGGGAAGGCATGCTGGATGAGTGGGACACTGAGGCTCTATGGCCTGAAGGATTCTACTCTGTGAAGGCTTTTTATGGAGACATCGAAGACGAAGGCTTTGACAAGCCATATTTTGTCGGAGAAACAGAATTCAAGGTGGTCAATGAGCAGACATCTGCGGTGTCCGTTCCGGTAAGTCTCGGTAATACGCTGGTCAAGGTAGGATGCTCGGAACTGTTCAAGGACTATTACACCGAATATGCCTTTGAAGTGTCCCGCGACGGCATGGAGATAGTTACCTTCGGACGCGACGAGGAAAGGGCTGCATTCGTGGACGGTTACAAGCTGACCCTCAGCGGAACACTCGCGAGAGAGGGAAGGCAGCAGTCATTCACCAAGGACTATTCGGGACTTGAGCCTGCTACGGTCTATACCTTCTATTTTGACATAGATAACGTTGGAAGCGCCACAATCAAGGTGTCATTCAATGATGAGGTCGAGACGATAGATCTCGGAAATGTGGAACTGAATTAACAAGGGAATATATATGAAAAGAATTGTCATACATGCGGTTGCGGCTGCCATCTTATTGTCGGCGTTCATGGCTTGCCAGAAGACTCCGGTAAGCAGGACAGAAAATCCGGGATATCTCTCATTCAACGGATTTGCTCTTGAACTGGATGAGGAGGTCGAGACTAAGGCGGCTCCAGCCTCCGGTTCATATGTCGTGTCCATCATTGACTCTGAGGAGAATGTAGTGTTGAAGAAGACATATGCGGAAATTCAGGAAGATGGAGTGCTTACACTTCCTGGCGGACAGTATACTCTGGTGGCAAGGTCAGAGGATTTGGATGTGCCTATGGCTGAGTTTGAAAAGCCGATCTACGGCACGTCACATCAGTTTACCATTGTCCCTGCGCAGACAACGGTCATAGGAGAGCTCGTATGCACTCTTCTTCAGTGCAAGGTTACGGTTACATATAGTGACGAATTCCTCGCGTCTGTGACAGGCGAGTGTTCTACAACCGTGACTCTCACTGCCGGCCATCCTCTGAAATATTCTCTTTCAGCAGATGGAACATACGAGCAGAAGGCAGGCTACTTTGCAGTCAATGGAAATACCATGGAGGTGATCTTCAACGGAAGCATTGACGGAAAGAACCAGAAGATGCCTAAGGTGTTCACCGGCATAGGTCCGAAGCAGTGGCGCCAGGTGCATTTTGTCAAGAAAGTGAACCCTCAGGGAAATGCTACATTTGATATCGTGATCAATGATCTTGTCAGTGATGAGACTCTCAACAATACGGTATCTGCATCAGATGAGACTATTCTCGGCGAGGATCCTCAGAAGCCTAAGGGAGACGGAGGCATAACCCTGGTTCCTGATTATGCCGCAGGTTGTGATGCTGAAATCACTGACCTTGCGAACATGGTGATCGTGCCTGTTGAAACAAGAGACATGGTAATAAAGCTGAAGGCGACCGTTCCGGGCGGAGTAAGGAAGTTCACAGTGGACATAGCTTCAGACAACCAGTATTTCAACAATGCTGTTGCCGAGGCAGACGCTACCAGCCTTGACCTGATCAATCCTTCGGAGAAGAATGCCGTCATCTTCACAGTGGTTCCGTTCCCTCATGGAGAGGAACTGCTCGGCAAGACAGAGATAGACTTCGATCTGAGTGCGGCTCAGGATGCCATTGTAGGATATCCGGGTACTCATACGTTCACAATGAACATCATGGATAACGAAGGCTGCAGCAAGCTTATTCCGGTAACAATGATCGTAGAGTAGGGAGGCAGGTTATGAGAAGAAGACTATTATATTTGCTTTTGCCTCTGCTTGCATCGGGAATCGCCTCGTGCAACAAGCAGTTCGAAGAGGCGGAAAAAGGCATGGGAGTCCTTTGCGTCGATATGGACCTTGATGTCCAGACGCGTTCTTCGGACGCATTATATGACAATGCGCTTGTAAACATATACAAGGCAGATTACAGCGGCCTTGTGCGCTCTTACAGGTATTCTCAGATCCCGTCACCTCTATATCTCGTGGCAGACTCATACCGCGTGGATGTCACGGCAGGCGAAGCTGCGGAAGATGTTCCGCAGGCTGCCTCATGGACAAGCAAGAGCTATAAAGGCTCGCAGGAATTCGAGATAGTCGCAGGTCAGGTGACAGATGTCACTGTCGAGGCCGGCATAAGCAATGCGGTTTCCATGGTGAGCTTCGATCCTACTGTGGCAGAGAATTTCAGTCCGGGATACATGCTGTCCATAGGACTTGGCGAGACTGCTGTTCTTGAATATGGTGCAGAGAAGTCTGGGGCCGAGGGCTATTTCATTGTAGACGGTCTTATCGAACCGGCTCTTGAATGGACTTTTACCGGAAAGCTCGCAAAGAACGGAAGCGATTTCGTGAAGTCAGGCCTTATCGAGAATGTCCAGCCAGGCAAACTCTATAAGATGAATCTCATCTACACCGTGACGGATGGCGACCTTTCGTTCAGCCTTTCTGTAGATACTGTGGCGGATGTGTATGATGATACCATCATATTCGAACCAACATCGACAGGACTTTCAGCGTCGGCACCATATGAGATATGGGCCGCTCATGCGACAGTCCACGCTGACGTGGATCCGACAGACAATGCCGGAGCCAAGGTACAGTTCTCATATTCCTCAGATGGAACAGAATGGAGCACGGTCGATGGCGTCAACGATTCCGAGGGAACATGGAAGGCTGTCCTCAAGGGGCTGACACCATCTACCGAATATACTTACATGCTCCTGATAGACGGCGTCCAGGTCGGAGATGCGATGACATTCACTACCGATGTGGCTCCGAAGATTCCTAACGGCAGCTTCGAGTATGTGAGTCTTGTGTCAGGAGAGAGCTATTACAAGTTCTATGACCCGTCATGCGGCGTTGCTGACGGTAAGACGATGTTCTGGGGATCAGGTAACGGAGAAGGCTCGGAAGGAGTGAAGGGATCGGCAAGCATGGGCGTGATCATTACGACCATCGACACGCAGAACAAGATCGACGGAAATCAGTCTATCCTCGCTCAGAATGCCGAGAAACTTGGTCTCCTCACTGCGGGAAACATCTTCACGGGGCAGTTCGCCGAGCTCATCATCGGTACTGAAAACGGAGGAAAGGTGAACTTCGGACGCCCATGGACAAGCAGACCTTCAGCCTTGAAAGTATATTGCAAGTACAACTCTGGTACCATGGATATAGTGAACGGCTCTCCTGAAGGGGTGTCCCTGGTCAAGAACCAGACATATGATCGTGCACAGATCAAGGTGGCTGTAGGAACCTGGGACTACAGGACCTATGGAGGAACAAAGGCGAGTCCGGTGCAGGTGAATACAACAGACAAGAGTTCGTTTGTAGACTTCTATACGGACGCCAGCACCATTGCAAACGGTGATGTGATCATTTATAATGACGGATATGTCATCAATAACGGATCCAAGGTGTCTGCGGCGACAACCGGCTGGATAGAATACATAATACCGCTTGACTACCGCAACGAGGTGACATATCCGACGCATATTGTAGTGTCGTGTGCAACATCTCAGTTCGGTGATTACTTCTCGGGATGCAGCAGCTCCAAGCTCTGGATCGATGCAATGGAACTTATTTATGAGTAAGATGATACGTAAGATATTTATTTCGACTGCAATGCTTCTGCTCTGTGCGTCATTCGCCTCGGCACAGCATTATGACAGAGGGTACAGCAAAGATGCTTCGTCTCCGTTCCTCAAGAAGGGTACCTGGATGGTTGGTGGAACGGCCCGCTATTCTCAGCATATTAATACTGATTATGACTTTCTGGTCATAAGTGACATCAACTCGACCGGATATGATATCTCAGCAAGTCCTAAGTTCATGTATATGCTGAAGGACAATATGGGAGTGGGACTCCGCCTGTCCTATGACCGCAGTATGCTTGACCTCGCTTCTGCAGACATTTCCATGTCTGACATCGCAATGAGTGCGAGAGACTGCTACCAGATCCAGCATAAATATGGCGCGCATGGCTTCTACAGGGCATATATACCCCTGGGAGGAGCAAAGCGTATAGCAATGTTTGCCGACCTGCTTTTCGGAGGATATTATGAGCAGGGCAAGTCATACAATGCGGCAGGTGCATATCCTGACGGTACATATGACAAGGCATACGCCTTGGAGCTTGCTGTGGATCCGGGAATCGTAGCCTTCCTTACCGACAGGCTTTCTGTCGAACTGAATGTCGGTGTTTTCGGCATCAGCTACCGTTGGAACAATCAGATACACAATCAGGTGGACACCGGTCATCTTGACACCGCGTCTGCCGGCTTTATGGTTAACCTCCTCTCCCTTGGAGTGGGATTGTCATATTATTTCCTGTAATGAGAATGTATAGAATATTTACTGCAGTATGCCTGATGCTGGCATCTGCTGCCGCCTTTGCCCAGAATGACGGCAAGGCTCGTGAGACCATAGTGCTCGGAAGGGAGATAATGCCTAAGGACAGCACCAGGACTCCACGTCTGAAGAACAGGCTTATAGCGCCGAAAGGGGAGTGGCAGTGCGGACTTTCCGTGATGTATGCAGACTTTTCCAGCAACAACTCGGAGATGATGCTCCTGGTTCAGGGACTTAATGCCAATGCATCCATGCTTAGGCTGGCACCTGAGGGTGCATATACCTTTGCTGACAACCATGCCGTAGGAGCACGTTTCCAGTATACCAACATCAATGGCATGATAGACTCGGCTACTGCCGATCTGCTCGGCAACCTCAGCATGGATATCAGTGAGGTCAGTGCGCTCTCGCGCTCGATGGGCGGATCCATATTCCAGAGAACATATGTGGGCCTTGACAAGAACGGCCGTGTCGGTGTATTCTGGGACTATGTTCTGGGATATACAAGAAGCAAGACCCAGTTCGGAAGCTCCGTGTCATCATATTCAATGAATGACAGGATCAGCCTCGGCTTCGCCCCTGGCATCGTATATTTCCCTATGAACAACGTTTCGATCCAGGCCTGCATATCATTGGCCGGTGTTTCATATACCAATGTGAAGGTATACGAGAACGGACAGCAGGCGGGCTCACGTCAGGCATGGAAGGCTCACGCAAGCCTCAGCCTTCTGGATCTGAGTTTTGGACTTACAGTGCATTTGTAGAATGAAGAAGATACTGACATGTTTGGCTCTGGCTGTGTCCATCCTGACAGGATGCATCGACAACGACCTTCCTTATCCTGTCGTTGTCCCCAACATCACATCGGTTGAGGTCACAGATGCAGACAGGGTGGATATAGATTATGAAAACAGGACTGTTACTGTCCATATGCCGGAGACCTCTGACCTCAGGAAGGTGGAGATCCTTTCGGTGGTCGTAGACCAGGAAAAGGCTGTCATATCGACTGAACTTTCCGGAGTCCATGACCTTACCACTCCTATGAGTTTCACCATCAGCACATATGATGACTATGAGTGGACCATCAAGGCTGTGAGGACAGTGGCGCGTTATTTCACTGTTCAGGGACAGATAGGTGCAAGCGTTGTAGACGCGGATAACAGAAGGGCTGTCGCCTATGTAGGCAAGAGGGTGAACCTCAAGAAGATAACTGTAACCTCGCTCAAGCTCGGACCTGAAGGCAAGACCGAGTATTCCATGCAGATGGGCCAGATGAAGGACTTCTCGGAGTGGATCGAGGTGGATGTCACTGCATATGACATCACTGAAACTTGGCGTCTCTTTGTCGAGCAGACTGACGTCGTGGTCGATATAGTCAAGGTCAATCCTTGGGCACGTATGGCCTATGTGACTTCTGCCGGTGAAGCGGGCAAGGACAATACATTCCGCTACCGACTCAAAGGTACGGAGGAATGGATGGAGGTGGATCCGGCTGACATCACTTCTGACGGAGGAAGCTTTGTCGCGCATATAAAAGGTCTTGAACCAGAAACGGAATATGAGGTCATGGCTCTCAGCGGAACAGATGAAAGTCCTGTCAAGGAGTTTGTCACCGAATCTGCAGTTCCGATCCCTAACGGAAGCTTCGAGTATGTCAGTCTTGTGACGGGCAGTACGTATTATAAGTTCTATGATCCTTACTGTGGGGTAGAGGATGGATCATATATGTTCTGGGGCTCTGGTAACGGAGAAGGCTCGGAAGGTGTAAGCGGTTCAGCAAACATGGGAATCGTCATTACATATGTCGATACAGAGGACAAGGTGCATGGCAATCAGTCAGTAAGGGCTCAGACCAGCCAGCTGGCAGGCATTCTTGCCGCTGGAAACCTGTTTGTCGGTCAGTTTGCCGGACTTGTAGGAACCAGCGGCGGCAAGGTCAATTTCGGCCGTCCTTGGACAACGCGTCCGACAGCAATGAAGCTGTATTGTAAATATGAGACTGGTCCTATGGACATTATCGGCAAGACCCTTCCTCCAGGAATCTCTCTCTCTGGAAGTGATTATGACCGTGCCGAGATCAAACTGGCTCTGGGAACATGGGATTACAAGAAATATGGCGGTACGCCAGACAGTCCGGTGCATATCAATACGACAGATGCAAGCACATTTGTGGATTTCAGCACAGATGCCAGCACCATAGCCAACGGCAACCTCATCATCTACCATGACGGTTATTCGCTCAATGGTTCGGACAAGGTGGATTCGGAAACAGGTGTCTGGGTTGAATATACGATTCCTCTGAACTATCACGATCTGGATGAAATCCCGACCCACCTGATAGTATCCTGCGCTGCATCACGCTTCGGTGACTACTTTACAGGATGCAGCAGATCTAAACTCTGGATAGATGCTGTGGAATTAATCTACTGATTCCACAGCCGGCGTCAGCCGCAATACAAAATAGCTGTCAGACAAACAGCATGGCGAGCAGGCCGGCCGCCACAGCAACAGCGCAATTGATGAGCTTCGCCCAGGCGAAGCTCTTCTTGCTTTCTGCAAGAAGCGGAATGGATGCATGTCCGTCCTGTGATATGCTGCTGGCCAGAAGAACAGGGAACGGTACGACTCCCGCAGCGAACAAAGTCACGAAAATGAGGTGTGGGCCGGACTCCGGAATTATCCCTATCAATGTTGCAAGAAGAATCATCAGGACGGTGTTGTCAC
>X418_Giraffe__coassemble_13_pt1 | contig 62312 bp, 61 predicted proteins | sample X418_Giraffe__metabat2_high_PE_001 | metagenome-assembled genome bin X418_Giraffe
CAATAGTGTCGGCTACAAAGAGGACTATGAGATGTTCTCGATGGACTTCGAAGAATTCCTCTGGGCAAACGGATATAAAGAGGATTTCATAGAAAGCCTTTACATGAGCATGCGTGAGGTAAAGCCGCTACCAAGTCTTCAGACAGACATTCTTTTCGGTCTTTTCCGCGATTATGTGACAATCGGTGGTATGCCGGAAGTTGTCAAGACATTCGTAACGAACAAGAATTTCAGTGGCACACTCGCTATTCAGAAGCAGCTTCTCAAAGACTACGAAGAAGATATCACTAAATATGTAGAAGGCCTTGACAAAGCTAAAGTCAAAGCTATATATAATCACATCTCAACCTTCCTTGCAAAAGATAACAAGAGGTTCCAGATTACCAAGATCGGAAAGAATGCACGCAACAGAGATTATGTTGGATGTGTGGAGAGGCTTGCTGATGCTGGCGTAATCAACATCTGCTATTGCCTCAATCAGCCGGAACTTCCGCTCAAAGGCAATTATGATCCAAAACTCTACAAGATATATTTCAAGGACACAGGACTTCTTATCGCATCACTTGATGAAGAAGCTCAAGAGGACCTCAGAGCCAACAAGAATTTCGGAACTTATAAAGGCGCAATCTATGAGAATATCGTAGGTGACATGATGGTAAAACAAGGATACGACCTTTATTACTACCACAGTGACAAGCCTGCACTTGAAATGGACTTCTTCGTAAGAGACGCAGATTCACTCATTCCTGTAGAAGTCAAGGCAACTGATGGAGCCACAGCTTCCCTGAACAACCTGCTGAAGGAAGACAAGTATCCAGACATCAAGTATGGAATCAAGTTCGGCTACAAGAATATCGGCTTCAACGGCAAGTTCTACACCTTCCCATACTTCCTTGCCTTCCTCCTCAAGAGATTCATTGCAGAGAGAAACAAATAGACATGGAAATCACCACACTGTTAGAATATTCTGAACGGTCGCAGCTTAGGGCATGGCTGAAAGAGAATCATTCCAAGGAGAAGGAGTGCTGGGTTGTCATGAGCAGGAGCAAGACTCCCCCCTCGCCGCAAGAATAGTCATTGGACAAAACTCAACATGGATAGATGCATGGATCTTGAAGATCGTGGTCTCATGACACCGGCAGGAAGACGAGCTTTTGAGAATGCTATAAACCTATAATGATGACACATATGACAAAATATATAACAACGCTGATAATGTCCCTTTGTTGCATTGCAGCTGCAGGACAGAATAAATGCAACATTACAGGAACAGTAGTAGATACAAAGGGCGAAGCCATTTCGTATGCTTCGGCCGTATTATATGACCACGGCAAAATTGCCACAGGAGGAGTAACAAGTGACAATGGCAAGTTCATCCTAACCGTCGACTCTTCATCAAAGGAGTTTGAACTTTCAGTAGAGTTCATCGGATATATCAAGAAGGTGATGAACATCTCCCCTACCGGACGAAGTCTTAATCTCGGTAATATAATCCTCGAAGAAGACACCCATCTTCTTGATGAAGTCGTCGTGACTGCAAGAACAGAAGCACAGAAAGCATCATTAGAGCGCACCAGTATCAATGCATCAGCAAATATGGCATCATCCAAGGGCTCAGCAATAGATGTGCTCAGCTCCGCGTCATCTGTAACTATATCCAACGATGTAATATCAATCAGGGGCAACTCTAATATCCTCGTATTAATAGATGGCATCCCGACCACTGTCAGCGACTTATCAGCTATTCCTGCGGCCAATATCAAGAACATCGATATCATCACTAACCCTGATGCTTCTTATGACGCTGGAGGAACAGGTGGTATAATAAACATCGTCTCTAAGAAAGGAACCACCAAGGGATTCAGTGGAGTAGTCGCTGCAAACTACGGATTCAACCACTTCGTAACCGGCAATGCTGCATTCACTCTCAATCGTCCAAAAGCTTCATACAGATTTACATACAACACAAAATTTGAGGACGACGTAGTCAACACTACACTCGACCGCACGCTCCACCTTACAGGAAGTCAGACCCTTCAGAAGATGGAAGCCACAAGGTATACCTACAACAATAATATCGGCCTAGGAGCAGATTTCAGAATCAACAGTAGAAACACTCTGAATCTTGACCTGAAATGCATCATCCCGCGTCTGAATGTCAGCCAGAACCTCCAGAATACATTCACAGGGGACGGTGTAGACAAGACTGAAAGCAGACACAACGACGTTACATGGAACAGAGAAAATCTCGAAGCCATAATCGCATACAAGCATATCATAAAGCCCGAAGTATCAGATATTTCTTTCAAGGGATCCGTATCGAAGATTTGGGGACACAGACCATCATACTACCTCCTTGAAGGTAATGAAGTCAGCCGCTCAAGCTCTGGCGGAAGTCCGTTCATAACAGCACTTCAAGGGGACTATAGCCACAAATACCAGGCAGGTACTCTAAGCGCCGGTGCAAAGATCACCTATAGAAGCAATGACATATATCATCAGTTCTACTCTATGGAAAACGGTGAATGGAAGTACTCGGAGCCGCTTAGCAACGACCTTTTCCATACTGAACTTGTACCGGCAGCCTATGTGATGTTCGCATCCAAAATCGGCAAAAAGTTCTCATATAAGGCAGGTCTGCGAGGAGAGTTCAGCACTGTAAGCTTGAGCAGCAAGCATGAGAAACTGCAGGAAAGAAACAATAATTTCTTCCTCGCCCCATCTGTATCCGGAACATATAAAGTCTCCAGCAGCGATGAGTTAGCATTTGGGTTCTCGCGTAGAATCGGCAGGCCGTCATACCCTCAGCTCAATCCTTACATGAGCATGGTGGACGCAACAACATACGAGCAAGGAAACATGAATCTGGCTCCTGAAAAATCGAGCAAACTTGACCTCAGCTACAGTCATTCGGGCAAATCATTCAAGATTTTCGCTGATGCATACCTGAACCACACTGCAGGATACATATCACAGATCACAAAGTTCCAGGATGAACTTCTGGTGACGACATACATAAATGCAGAATCCGACCTTAAGACAGGCCTGGATCTTTCTCTTACTGTAAGTCCGTTCAAGTGGTTGAATGCAAGCTTAAGCGCCAACACTTACTATGTAGATACCAAAGGTAGCTTTGAGGGAGCAGAGATTGATAACAGAGGTTGGTCAAACAACAGCAACATCCTTTTTGACATCGCATCAGGAAAGACAACAGACATCCAGTTGCAGTACTTCCTCACAACTCCTCAGTACTATCCTCAGTTGACCACTTCCCTCACTCATTACATGAACATCGGAGTCAAGCAAAGACTCCTGAAAGGAGCAATGAACATATCTCTCCTTCTTACTGACGTATTCAATACATACAGATGGGAGGTTCATTCATACAACAAGGTATTCGACCTCACAAACCTCAGCACACGCAAAAGCCGCATGCTCTGGCTTGGCGTGACCTATAATATAAACTCCTTCAAGCAGAAGAAGGCACAGACCAAATCGGAAGACGACAGAAGTCTGATCAAGCTTGGATTATAAATTTCGTGGACAAAAGGGGGACAAAATTGAAATGCAAATTTTGACAAAACCCTACATAACAATAAGTTAGGCTAACCAACTAATTCCTGCATCGTGAAGTTATTCAATTCTGACAAATTTCCGATATTATCTTGACATGATGCAGATGAGAGCTCGAAGCATGAGTGTTCTGGCCCTTCGATTCCTATCTGAACCTCCAGCTGTCGATCTTCAGGTCTGTGCCTTTGAAGAGGAAGCAGAGGTCGGTGGTTGATGCAGGGCGGGCGGCGAGGCGGACCTTGGTTGCAGACATTTCAGGAGATGATATGTCCATTGCCGCAATGAGGGTGCCTTCGGGCGTGTTTTCGCGTACTTCCAGGCGGCCGGTGCCTGTTGCGTTGATGGCGAGGGTGCGGGCCTTTCTGCTGAACCCGACGCCACGGACGAGGATGGAGCCTGTCGCGTCGGTATATGCCACCATATTACCTGTGTCGCCATATGCCTCGAACTTCACGTCCTTCGTGCCGGCTGTCGTTTCCATCTGCTGCAGACTGAACGGGTCGAGGGCTGCGATCTGCTGCACGCCTTCGTATGTTGCAGGTATCATCGGGATGGTCAGGGTGTTCTCGTCCACCGGTATTTCCTCGACGCTTACGTTCCTGTATCCGCCCTTGACACCGAGGTTGTGACGTAGGCTCATGCTGTGGTAGAAGAGGTACCACCTGCCTTTGTATTTGTGGAGGTGGGTGTGGTTGTTGCTGTAGTCGAAGCCGTTCTCGCCGGGATTCTTGAAGTAGTTGTCCCTATATACCCATGATTCTGTGACGAGCGGGGTCCTGGTGGTCATATAGCTCATGCAGCAGCGGGTAGGCGCAGGCACGTCCTTGTCCCAGTCGGTGTGGTCCTGCCAGTCGATGTTGTAGGTATATACGTATGTGTCGTTGATATAGTTGAGCTCGCTGGCTTCGAAGAGGTAGCTCGTCGGGATGTGGGCTGCACGGCTTGCGAGGCTGGTCATGTCCTTGCCGAGCTGGACAATCTTGCCGACTCCGCCGCCACCGAAAGCGAGCCAGCCCGTCCCCTCGTCATCTATCACGACACCGGGATCGAAAGGATGAGGGCAGTCCTCGGCACCCGGAGTCTGCCTGTCGACCAGACTCTTCTCAAGAGGGCTGCTCCATGGGCCGACGGGCGATGTCGCGGTCAGCACGCCGCAGCCGTTTCCGCTGTTCGAGAAATAAAGGTAGAAATGGGTCAGGCCGTCTTCCTCTATCCTCGACGTGACAGACGGAGCCCAGGAATTGTATATCCATGGGGCCAGTTCCTCGACATTGATGATCCCGTGCCATGTCCAGTTGACCATGTCCTCGGTGGACATCATCGCCAGCGACTTGATACGTTCGTATGTGTTGTCCGAATCGGGCCCCTTCTCATCGCATTGCTGCTGGTCATTCGTGGCATAGACGTACAGTCTGCCTTCGTGTTCGACGGCCGTCGGGTCAGCAGTGAAGCTGAAGTCGACCAAGGGGTTGGCAAGAGTCTTTTCGAGCTTTGCTGTACCGGTCCAGTCGGCGGTAAGGATGGCTTCAGGCACTTGCTGCGCGCAGGCTGTCAATGCAGCCGCGAGGACGAGGAGTATGGGACGTTTCATAAGCGGTAATTATGTGGATTGTGCGACAGACGAGTGTATTTACATATGATTGCAATGTCGACACCATCAGCAAGCATGGCAGTGGCAATCTCGGCATTGCGCCTGGGCAAAATGGTGTTTGCGTAGTCGCTTTCTGCGTACAGACTTCTCATATAGCTCTTTATTCCTCTGGCCGTAAAGTTATTCAATTCTGACAAGTTATACAAGAGCCTGAAGAATTCTTCGTCGAAGAATGCGGGCGGGGCGTCAAGTTCGTGCATGAAACTTATCCGTATACTCAGGAGAAAGATCGAAACTCATAAGGAGTAGATTATAGTTCCACGGTTGCATAGTAAATCTTAATTTATATGCCTTATATACCTAATAAAAGACAATCTTCTAGTGCAGATTCTCACCAGAAAATATCATCGTTACTACTAAAATTGTTGGATGTTTGCTTTATTCTACAAATTTATGCTTTTCTTTCAAATCAATCAAATCATTATTTGTATCCATAACCATATCATAACATCGAGCAAAATCGCACTGCTTTGCGCAGCACTTTGGCTCAAGCCACCATTACATTTGCCCCAAACATAAAACTCAACAACTATAGGACTATTAGATTTCTTGCTTGGAGGCGATGATTCCTTTTCCGATGGTGGTCGTGACTGGGACCGAAGCGTGTTTGATTCAGACAGATTCCGCAACAACGGCAGCGGCAACTGGGTGGACTGGGAGGATGTCAGCACAGGAAGGTACGATGGTGACGGGTTTGAGCATCCGAATCATGATGAAGATGGAGAGTGGTAGTTATGGAATATCTTTCAAGCTATACGATCTACAATGAGGTCATCGACGGCATGAACGCGATGGGCATCAGCAGGGATGAACTTGCAGCTAACCTTCAGATGACTCTTGACGAACTCGACGCTCTCCTCACCCCTACCCGTGACTACACGATCTCTGAAATCAGACATCTCCTCGGCGGTGTCTATCTGGACATCCGTGTTGACATTGTACCGGAATGATTCTTATCTCAAGCAGTAGATATATCGCAAAATATTCGCTATTTTTGACATTCCGTGAGGGGGACAATTGTCCCTCCCACCAAATCTTACCAATAGACATTAAACAACAATCCATGGTCGGCAAATACAAAGTCATAACCCTCTGCGGCAGCACGAAGTTCAAGGAGCAATATCTGGAAGCACAGAAGCGCCTGACCCTTGAAGGCAACATCGTCATATCCGTCGGTCTGTTCGGACACAGCGGAGACGACGAAGTCTGGACCGAAGGCACCAAAGCCATGCTCGACGATATGCACAAACGCAAGATCGACATGGCCGACGAAATCTTCGTCATCAACGTCGGCGGCTACATCGGCGAAAGCACCCGGGGCGAAATCGCCTACGCCAAGTCTCAGGGAATTGCTGTGAGGTATCTGGAATAATACTAAGATTCAAAAATCCCCATAAAGGTTGTAGAGTTTCAACCTTTTTCTATTTATAAAGCGGCACTTGCCAATTTCCCTCCGGTCAGTCGGCAACCTTCATCAGATCCTCAAACTCTCGCTGAACCCCACGCACACATAAAACGCCCACAGGGGAAGAATGATCGCCTTCGCTACCGCAGTGCGGAGTGGACACTCAGCACTCCGTGGCCCGAGAGATTCCAACTTCGCTGGCATTTAAGGCTGCACCTCGGAAATGTAAGCAAGCTTCCATTCCTCTCGGCTTGCACTTAAATTATCATAATCCCCTCAATATTTTGCAATTCCAATCAAAATAGCATAAATTCACACAACTAAATCGGAATTTGTATGTCAAAATCACAGTCTCGGATATTATTATGTCTCTCTTTGGCTCTTCTCGTTATGTGGGGATGCAAAGAAAAGACTCCTCCTGCATTTTATGATAAAATGCAACTGGCTGAACTGCCGTTGGAAGCCAGATACCAGGGGAATGGTCCCGAGGAATCCGTCGATATTGAATTCCCTGTTGACAGCGTGGCCGGGACTATAATCGTCGTGACATACCCGTCATCAATGCTATCATCCGATAAGATATTCCCTCTGGTAGTCGTATGCAACGGATCAAATACAAATGCTGACCTGTTTCTGCCGATGATGCATCATCTCTCATCCTGGGGATTTGTGGTGGCAGACAATATGGATGAACAGACCGCAAGGGGGAATTCAATAGTAGCCATGCTGAAAGAAATCCTTATTCTTGCTGATACTGAGGGTAATCCATTATACGGGAAGATTGACCCTGAGAGGATTGGAATAGCAGGTTATTCCCAGGGGGCGGTTTCTGCGATGATGGTTTCCACGCAGTCCGACGTTTCGGAACTTATCAAGGCAATTTACCTATGCAGTTTTCCCCAGCCTGAGATTGGAAAGAACCTGCAATGGGGGGAATACGATATGGCAGACGTCCGCGTCCCCATCCTGATGTTTCTCGGCACGGGATGGGCCGAAAACAATGTCATCTGCCCATTCGAAATATTCCAGCAGAACTTCGACAGGATTCCGGATGGAATCCCGGCTGTTCAGGCGCGCAGGACAAATAAAGTTGACCACGACAGAATGGGCGCGGAGGGTGACGCCTACATGACGGCTTGGTTTCGCTATGTCCTGGATTCGGATAAAGAGGCAGAAAAAGCCTTCTTTGGTCCCGATGCTGAAATCCTCAGAAACGGCGACCGCTGGCAGGATGTCAGAATCAAGACTTATGGGCTTGAAAAGTAAAGTTCCAGTTTATCTTCTACACTGAAAGATAGCGGGCGGTCTTCGACTGTTCGCACGCCTGTTCGACGTGCGAACTATCAGAACCTTCAGAAAGGAATTTACAAAGAGAGCATACACTGCAATCACACAAGTATTTCATTCTTGTCTTAGCATCAAAGATTAATCAATCTATTCTCACCATCCCAGCCAGCTGCACAAAATAGTCATTTGACCAGATGTCCAATTCTTTCGGATTGCGCACGAACGGCAGAACATCTGCCTTCACTTGCCTGATATCTGCTGTTGCAAGACGCTCAATAAGCTTCTCTTTGAATAGTTCTGGAGTGATTTCCTCGTTATTGAACTGCCTGCAGCGTTCTACCAGATGAGTGAAATCAATTGGAACATTGTGACGAACATACCATTCAAAGTCGTACCAGTCACGTCCTTTGACTCTATTCTTCCAAGTACGATACACCAATGCGTGCATCTTGCCGGCAAAGAGATCTGGAAGTGTGAAGCAGCGGGTCATAAATGAATGTGGCTGAAGCAACAGCTTCTGTTCCGTCTTAAAATTCAATGGTGGACAAGTATCAACTTCAATCTTTATTTTAATTGACTTCTCGGTCTGAAATGTCACATCATACACATCGGTATTGTCCTTAAGGAACGCAGATTCCACCTTTCCAAAATTCTTTTTATCCTTTTTCGTTATTTCAACTTCACGGCCTACCAGTGCGAATGCATCTATAATCGCAGGAAAATATTTAGTGAAATCGAAATACTCATCTTGAGTAAGCAACGAAAAATCCATATCCTCACTGAAACGCTGCAGGCCATGAAAGATCCTCAGACAAGTACCGCCATAGAATGCCGCCTCCTCGAAAAATCCTCCAGCATACAGACCGGCAAGTATAACCTGCTGGTTCACTTCAAATATAGCATTTCTCTTATGCTGTTCCGTCGTCAGATCATAACGGGAAAGCATATTATCAAATATCTCATTTTTCATCGTTTCAGGAATCTTAAAAGTGTCGAAATTGAATCAGCCTTTTTGCCGACTTTGATATATTCTTCAAATACGGTTGCATCCATCTTATAGAATTCATCCATATCCATGCGGATATCTTGTTCAAGATATATCTCCACATCCTTCATATATCGAAGATTGACTTTTGAGGAGTTGGCAATCAAATCACATAAAGCCTTTTCGGGAGATGCCATAAGGAACGCATAATCGCCCTTGCGGATACTCCGCACTCCTACCGAAAATGCCTCTCTTGATATATACTTGTAGTCATAACTGCCGATTGGAGTCTGAAAGCTTCGCGAATGCTTTACAGTCATCGACTGATGGACATATACAGCGTCAGGGATAAGTCCATAGTATCGCAATGCCGTTGACATCGAAATATACGAAGGCGCATAGAGATGATTGGCAATCAACTCACTCGAAAGGGTCTTTCCCGAATGTTCCGGATTGACTACATAAAGACCTCTCTTCAACCTTATTATATAGCCATTCTTCTCAAGCCAGCCAACCTTCTTATCCGGTGACTTGAGTTCAGGATATAACGATTCGATGATGGAAGTCGTTACAGGGACAGGCCCTATTTCACTTAATTGTCTATTCATATCGCAAATATAGCAATAATTTGAACAATAAAGGATATATAATTTCTTTTTCTATTCAAATTCTTACCATTATTTGATTTCAGACAACTATAACAGATTGCGTACCGTCATCTTCTCACACAAAGCTCACCGGTAAAAAATAATTGCAAATGCCGACAAATATCAGGGGGGGGGTATGAATAAGCCTAAAAAACGCCAGATTACCACTTGATATAATACAACAACTCACTATAATTGTAAAAATGTGTGCTCCACTGGAATTTCGAATAATACGATATTTGTACTGAAATTTTAAAAATTTGTTGGAATCGCGTAGTTAGTTCTTTCGGCTACAAACAGTTAGTACTTTCCGCATCGGCAAATAAATTTCGAACACCCACCAAGCACTGATATTGTAAATAACAGACATTCAAAGCTCCTCCATTTACTATAGTAATCGAAGTATATATCATAGATATATACTTCATAACATGCATGCACACTGCCATATATAATTTATATATGGCAGTGTGCATGAGCGAAATCGCAACTTGTCTAACTAATACAAATATACAACAATTATTCAAACCTTATAGATCTAACTAGCTAAATTACATCCTTTCTAATGTAATTTATCACTTATTGCACATTTTTATATCCGATATGATGCAATTTCATAAAATTTGCTAAATTTGCATCAGATAAGATGTAGTTTTATGAAATCGTTACTATCTGCAACACTCAAAACACTCCGTAAAGAATACGGTCTGACACAGGAGGATCTCGCCCTCAAATGCGGTGTAGGTCTTAACTTCGTGCGTCAGCTTGAGCAGGGGAAACCTACTCTCAGAATGGATAAAGTCAACCAGGTGCTCGCCATGTTCGGCTACGAGTTGGCACCCGTAAGATCGGAAGAACTCAATGAAAAGAGCTGAAGTGTATTACAAGAATAGTCTGGCCGGAATCTTAACAGAAACCGATGCAGGCTACGAGTTCTGCTACATCAAGGATTATCTTGAATGCAAGAATGCTGAACCGGTGAGCCTTACGCTCCCACTGACTGATAAGCCATATCATTCAAATGTCCTATTTCCATTCTTCGACGGACTCATTCCAGAAGGATGGCTTCTTGATGTTGCACTAAAGAATACCGACATCAGTTACCTTGACCGAATGTCTTTGCTCCTGCTCTGCTGCAAGGATTGTATCGGCGCAGTGAGTGTTGTACCTGTAAAAGAATAGAAGCCATGAGTAAATGCCTATACTGTTATAAAGAGCTTGCAGACGGCGAAATGGACTTCCACAAAGGATGCTGCAAAAAGTTCTTCGGTATATCTGAAGTTCCAGAACTACCATATTCTCTTGACGAGCTTGACACATTGGCTGCCCAGGTCATCCAGTCACAGACAACACTGACCGGTGTTCAGGCTAAGCTCTCTCTTCACCTGGATAGACACGTTGGTTCAAAGAGACTTACAATTGTAGGCCTCTGGGGAGACTACATCTTCAAACCGCAGACACAATCATACAAGACTCTGCCCGAGAATGAAGACCTGACAATGCACTTGGCAGAAATCGCTAAGATCAAAGTCGTTCCTCATACATTGATCCGTCTCAAGGATGGCACACTCGGATATCTGACCAAAAGAATCGACCGTTCTGCAGATGGTGATAAAATTCCGATGGAGGATATGTGTCAGCTCACCGAAAGACAGACTGAGTATAAATACAAGAGTTCATACGAGCAGATTGCAAAGGTCATAGCGAAATACTCGTACGTACCACTTCTCGATCTTACAGACTTCTATGAACAGGTATTCTTCAGCTGGCTAGTGGGAAACAACGACATGCATCTAAAGAACTTCTCACTCTACGCACCTAAAGGCAAATGGGGTCTCACACCAGCATATGACCTGTTGAATGTAACTTTGGTTAATCCTAAGGATGATGAAGAGCTGGCTCTAACTCTCAACGCAAAAAAGAATCGCATCAAGAAAGCAGACTTCGTAAAGGCAATGGAAACATCAGGCATTGCGCCAAAGGTCTTCGAGAACATGGTCTCAAAATACCAGAAACTCCTTCCAAAGTTCAACGAAGTTATAGATATGTCCTTTCTTGATGACGAAGACAAAGAGATGTACAAGCAGAGCATCGCGTCAAGACTGAGGAGGTTGAACAGATAAATAGTCTAGGAGAAAACATGGAAATCACCACACTATTAGAATATTCAGACCGTTCGCAGCTTAGGGCTTGGTTGGAGGAGAATCATTCCTGGGAGAAGGAGTGCTGGGTTGTCATGAGCCGGAGCAAGACTCCACCGGCGGGAGTTCTTCCATACGTCGATGTCGTGGAAGAAGCCTTGTGCTTCGGATGGATTGACAGCACATTGAAGAAACTCCCAGACGGCCGCTTGGCACAGAGGCTGTCTCCAAGAAGAAAGAACAGTCATTGGACCAAGCTCAATATGGAAAGATGCATTGACCTCGAGGATCGTGGCCTCATGACACCTGCCGGAAGGCGTGCATATGAGGGAATCGCCATGCAGAGGTGTGAATTGTAAGAACGTAAATTTAAATAGATGAGCACACTTGAAAGAGCCATACAGATTGCTACAGAGGCACATAAGGGCCAGTTTGACAAAGCCGGCAAGGATTATATATGTCATCCTCTCCGTGTGATGGAGATGGGAAAGACCGAGGAGGAGAAGATCGTCGGAGTTCTGCACGACGTAGTTGAGGACGGAGATTGGACTTTTGAGGCGCTGGAGGCGGAAGGCTTTTCCAAGGAGGTCATTGACGCACTCATGTGCGTCACAAAGACTTCTGAGAACGAAAATTATGACGACTTCATTGAAAGGGTGAAAAAGAATCCTCTGGCCGTTGCGGTGAAGATCAATGACCTTACGGACAACATGGACATCCGTCGCCTACCCTATCTCAGCGACAAGGACGTCAAGCGTCTGAAGAAGTACCTCAAGGCCTATAAGAAACTGACAGGAGAGCCGGTATATTCAGTATACGCAGCTCGACAGGAACATCCGAATGCATATGAACCTTGGACCGAAGAGGCTGATGAACAGTTAAAGCAGATGTGGTCAGAAGGAAAATCAGTGCAAGAGATAGCCGAGCATTTCGGCAGAAAGCCAAGCGCGATAATTACAAGGATGAAGAAATTGGGGCTATAGGTGTGACACGAATAAGCACTTTCGTGTCACACCAGTCTCGTTTTAAGGCTGATTTAGGGCAAATCTGGCACCGGCGTGACACAAAATCACAAGAATCATGTCACACCGGTCAGCAACAATCCAAACACCGGTCAGCAACAGCCCCAACACCGAGATACAACATCAATCAGCTCACGATCTTTCCGTCCATATCTATTTTAATGGTCGGCACATCGTCCAGGCTGACACCACGCGATGCCATGCTTCGCATCATCATGTCCATCATCACGGCTTCCAATGTCCTTTCGTCATCAGTCAGTTCTCCGATGTTTATGCCAAAGCTTTCGATGACATGTCCGAGACAATTGGTTTTCGCGTATAGCTGGTTGCTGACTCCATCTGCGAATTTCTTGGCCTCCCTTACATCATTGCAGCATATCACAGCTTCAACTCCTGTCGGGAACGATGCGAATCCCTTGGAGATGACTCCAAAGCGTGACGCGGTGCTGATTACCGCATGAAAAAGGAAAATTTCCCCATTAAAGGACTTGGGGAACAACGGAGTGTCATCTACAGTCTTGATGGACACCAGGAAATGGTTCTGTCTCATAATACAGTCATTTTGCGTCTTTCGACAATTAAACATTGATAACTGCAATTTGATCGAGGACTGCGAACCTGAGAAATTCATCACAAAGCAAGCAAAATGTTTGAATAAAACCAAAGAAAACATAACTTTGTCGTGTCGGAAATGCCGATTGAACTGTTCTGGTTCGCCATCCACGATCAAATGGCACGTAAACGACTAAACACAAAGCATTTGATTATGGACACACTGTTTCTAAATGTCAAGACCGTACAGACATTCGAGCCTGTCACATTCGACCTCCATACTGCATATACAGTATACGCAGATGCCGAAGGCGAAATCGCGTCCGGATGGACGCTGCGCGACGCAATAAGCCTGTTCGCTCATATATACAACTACGACCGGAACACCATCAGGATCCGACGCCCATTCAAAAGACAATAACATATGAAACATATCTATTTCGCAGGCGGATGCTTCTGGGGAACAGAGCATTATATGGGATCATTTGAAGGCGTGATCGAGACTGAGACCGGATATGCCAACGGAGACCTCGCGGAACCGACGTATCAGCAGGTATACACAGACAAGACAGGACATGTAGAGTGCGTGAGGGTTTCATATGACGACAGGATCATATCTCTTGCGACTCTATGCCGTCTGTTCTTCAGGTCAATCAATCCCCTTTCGATAAACCGTCAGGGCAATGACTGCGGCACAAGGTACAGGACCGGAATATATTGGACCGACGAGGCCGACCGGGCCGACGTCGAGAAGGTATATGAAGAGGTGCAACTGGCATACGGAGAGCCATTGGCAGTAGAAAAAGGGCCATTGAAGTCCTTCTATCCGGCCGAAGAATATCATCAGGAGTACCTTGTAAAGAATCCCGAGGGATATTGCCATCTTTCACTGTCCACCCTCAGACTGGCAAAGGAATATGGAGAGATCATACGCAATCTCATAGCAGCATCGGACGAAGAGAAGAAGACCATCCTGCCACGTTTCTTCAAGACCGGAAAAGGTGAATACGGCGAAGGCGACAAATTCCTCGGCGTCACAGTACCCGAGACCCGCAAGGTGGCCAAGGCCCACAAAGAAGCCACATACGGACTTATAGAAGCTCTTCTGGAAAGCGAATGGCACGAATGCAGGCTCTGCGCCCTGCTCATCCTCATAGAGAAATACAAAAAGGCACCGGAAGAGGCCGTACAATTCTACCTTAAGCACCTCAAAGGCATCAACAACTGGGACCTGGTGGACCTTTCTGCGCCATATATTTTGGGAGACTATCTGGACGAGCAGGCAGATCATAGAGTGCTATACGCTCTCGCACAATCTCCGGTCATGTGGGAGCAACGCATCGCAGTCGTATCCACACTTATGCTCATACGACATGGCCAGTTCACCGACACCATCGAACTTGCAAAATTATTCCTCGGAACAAAGCACGACCTGATGCAGAAGGCCGTAGGCTGGATGCTCCGCGAGGTCGGCAAACGTGACAAGGGACTCCTCGTGTCATTCCTGAACACCTATAAAGGCAAAATGCCACGCACCACCCTCCGCTACGCCATAGAGAAATTCAGCGCAGAGGAAAGGAAGATATTCATGCAGATTTAATTAACAGCAACTATGAAAATCATCATCACAGGAACAACTGGTTATGTGGGCGAAGGCGTCATGCTGTCATGTCTTGACAATCCGGAGGTAGAAAAGGTCCTCAGCGTCAGCAGAAGGCCATGCGGTCATGTTCATCCGAAACTTGAAGAGTATATAGTGCCGGACTTCATGAAACTTGAAGCCGGGGATCCGAAACTTCAGGGATATGACGCGGTGTTCTTCATCGCAGGCATCAGCAGCGTCGGGCTCAAGGAAGAACAGTATGTCGGCATAAGCCATGACATCCCTCTTCATTTTGCCGACATTGTCGGTCCGAAGGAGAATATGACATTCGTATATCTGAGCGGTGCAGGTAACTACAAGAACACCAAGCAGATGTGGGTGCGCATAAAGAAAAGCACAGAAGATGCGCTGGTTGCCATGCCATTCAAGGGAGCATATAACTTCCGTCCTGCCATCATGTGGAGATACAAGGGCCAGAAACGAATCCAGAAAATGCAGTATGCCTTCTGGGCAATGTATCCGTTCTTCAAACTCATCGGCATGTGGAACAGAATGAGCGAAGTCGCCGACGCGATGATTGCAGTCTCCAAGAACGGCTACCACAAACCAGCGATAGAGTGCAGGGACATAACCAGACTTAAGTACATACCTGCAGTCGATGCCGCTTGGTAACAAGCATGGACATGAATGAAGGCCGGTGTGACATGAAAGTGCATATTCATGTCACACCGGTCTCGTTTTCATGCAGATTTGGGGAGAATCGGGCACCGGCGTGACACAATTCATCACTTTCTTGTCACACCAGCCTGTCAATTTATTTCAGACCGCTGCAGATGAAGATGGCAACAACGACAGCAACAGGATTTCGTAACTACAAAAACTCAAAATATCATACCTGATTGAAAGATTGTGCTTATATTTATGACTTGAAAATCAGGAAGGAATGAACAAGACAGAAAAATACGCAGAAGCTCTCAGGATTATACAGTCAGTTATCGAAGGAGAATGCGACATTATTGCCAATATGGCCAATGTGGCTGCTTTGCTAGATGCGGAATTCGGATTCTGGTGGACTGGCTTCTATCGCGTAGACCAGGGATCAAATCAGCTGGTTCTGGGACCTTTCCAAGGACCGGTCGCATGCACGAGGATTCCGTTCGGCAAAGGTGTATGCGGAACGGCTTGGGAAAGGGCCGAAACTGTCATTGTGCCGGACGTGCATAAGTTTCCCGGTCACATAGCATGCAGCAGCGCTTCGAACAGCGAGATCGTGGTCCCTGTATTTCAAAACAACCAGATAATCGCCGTGCTGGACATCGACAGCACGGAATTCGATACTTTTGACCAGACAGACAAAGAATGGCTTGAGAAAATCGTCTCATTAATAGGTTGAGAATATGTTCAGAATCGGTATCATAGGTGCCGGATGGATTGCAGAGAAGATGTGCGACGCCATCGCCCCGTTTACAGACATGGAAATATACGCAATCGCCTCACGCACAAGGGAAAAGGCAAAAGCATTTGCAGCAGACCATAACATCGAAAAAGCTTACGGAAGCTATGAGGAGATGGTCTGCGACCCAGCTATTGACCTGGTTTATATAGCAACTCCTCACTCGCATCACTATGACCACGCGATGCTTGCTCTGGAGCATGGAAAGCCTGTCCTTGTAGAAAAGGCTTTCACGGCCAATGCCAGACAGGCGGAGAAACTCATCGAGACCGCAAAGAGCAAAGGTCTGTTCATCACAGAGGCGATCTGGACCAGATATATGCCACTCTCTCATAAGGTCAGGGAAATCATAGAGAGCGGTATAATTGGAGAGCCGAGGATCCTCACTGCGACATTATGCTACATGATGGAGAACAAGGAGAGGATTGTCAGCAGTGACCTGTGTGGAGGAGCGCTTCTGGACCTTGGAGTTTACACCCTGAACTTCGCCAGAATGTATTTCGGGACAGACATTGTCAAAACCGTTACAAACTGCCACCTGGGGCCTTCAGGAATGGACATGCACGAAAGCATATCACTTTCATTCGCTGACGGGAAGATGGCAAACCTCCAGTCAGGAGCGCTTTGCTTGAATGACAGACAAGGCATAATCAGCGGCACGGAAGGCTATATCAGAATCGACAACATCAACTGTCCGGAGGTCGTCGAAGTTTACAGAAACTATGAGCTTGTGCAGAGATACACCAAGGACGAGGACATGGTCAACGGATATGAATATCAGGTGATCGAATGCCGCAGGTGCATAAATGAAAAGCTTATGGAATCCCCTATGATGCCGCACGAGGAAACCATAAGCATTATGAAACAGATGGATGATCTCAGAAAGGAATGGGGTGTGAGATATCCGTACGATGAGTCTTATTCCTGATTCTTCTTCAGCCACTCGACCCTGCGGGCGTCTGGAAGATGCTTGATCTGGAAGTGCTCGAACTTGGCCTTGAAGCCGTTTCCGTCAGGACAGGCGGCCATCATGCCGACCATCACAGGAGTATTGTCCTGGAGCCAGCAGTTGCGCATCATTACATACTCCTTGTCATCGAATGAGTAGAATATCTCCACTGCATCCTGTCCAGTGTCTGAGCGGACACAGACATCGGGACAAGCATGAACAATGCTGCAATAAATGTATTTTTCATATCAGAGAAAAGTTAATTTCATTAGATTTGCAAAGATACCAGGCATCGTAAACTAAACAAAGACATGACGGCTTCAAAAATGATGTTATTCTTCTGCATGGCTGGCGGCATTGCGCTCGCCCTTCTTCCTCATATAATATGGCTGACCGGCTGGATCATAAGCAAGATCGGACATTTCCGTCTGCCATACAAGTACTTCGGCCTTGGGGCACTGATGCTGGTAATGCTGTTCTGGGGCACAATGACGTACGGATACTTCATAGGAAGATGGCATTTCCAGACAAAGCATATAGAATATGTCCACAATGATATCCCGAAGGAGTTCGACGGATTCAGGATCGTACACATCTCCGACCTGCATCTGGGAACTTTCGACGACTCTCCTCAGAAACTGGAGAAAGTCGTGGCTGAAATCAACAGCCAGGACCCTGACATTGTATGCGTCACAGGCGACATGGTCACAATTGGAAAGGAAGAGGCGGAGCCGTATAAAGAGACACTGAAAGGCATCAGATCAAGACATGGTGTCCTGTCCGTTCTTGGCAACCATGATTTTCTGATATACGGATTCCCACATGGAAAGGACAGGGAGAATGCATTGGAAGAACTGGTCATGTTCCAGACAGACACATTGGGATGGACATTGCTGAGAAATGAGAACATCACGATCAAGTCGAACGACAGCAGCAGGATCACATTCATAGGCGTAGACAACACAAACTGCAGCAGCCAAGGCTTCAAGACCATCAGCAGGGGTGATCTGAAGAAGGCGATGGAAGGCACCGACGGCTTCCGCGTCCTGCTCTCGCATGACCCGAGCCACTGGGCCAGTGAAGTCGTCCCCGACACTGACATTCAGCTCACGCTTTCAGGCCATACTCATGCAGCTCAGATAAGAATATTCGGATGGACTCCCGCAACAGTTTCATTCGTCGAAACCGACGGAAGGTATGACCGTGATGGCCAGACTCTATACATCAACATAGGTCTCGGATGCACTGTTCCATTCAGGATCGGAGCAAGGCCGGAGATAACCGTCATCACTCTTAAAGCTCAATAACAGTCCCTGACAACACTGCATTCTACAGGCCCGTATGGCACATTTTGTGACATACGGGTCTTGTTGATTTTTAATAATTATAAATTATGGATACAAAATGCAATGAAACCGAAATCTTCGGTTCTAAGGTGATGAGAGAGCCGGCACCGTCGGAATTCATTCCCGAACACAAGACTCCCGCAGACATCGCCTACCAGATGGTCAAGGATGAGACTTTCCCTCAGACGCAGCCGCGTCTTAATCTCGCTACATTCGTAACGACATATATGGATGACTACGGCACAAAGCTGATGAACGAGGCTGTAGGCATCAACTACATCGACGAGACAGAATACCCGAGAGTGGCTGTGATGTGCGGAAGGTGCATCAACATGGTAGCGAACATGTGGAACTCACCGGAAGAGGCGGAATGGAAGACGGGAGCCGTGGGCATCGGCTCTTCCGAGGCCTGCATGCTGGGCGGCGTCGCAGCATGGCTGCGATGGCGCGCCCGCAGGAAGGCGCAGGGAAAGCCGTATGACAAGCCGAACCTGGTGATGAGCACGGCATATCAGGTGGTATGGGAGAAATTCTGCCAGCTGTGGCAGATAGAAATGCGTACTGTCCCGATCACGCACAAGCACCCGACTCTTGACATAGAGTCTGCAATAGAAATGTGTGATGAAAATACAATATGCATAGTACCGGTCGCAGGCGTGACCTGGACAGGCATGAACGACGACATCGAGGCGCTCAATGATGCCCTCGAGCAGTACAACAGGATAACCGGATTCGACATCCCTATTCATGTGGATGCTGCTTCAGGAGGCTTCATCCTGCCGTTCCTCGACCCAGACAAGAAATGGGACTTCAGGCTCAAATGGGTATATTCGATATCGACATCAGGTCACAAATATGGACTCGTATATCCTGGGCTCGGCTGGGTCATATGGAAGGACAAGAAGTATCTTCCGGAAGAGATGGCATTCAGCGTAAATTACCTTGGAGCGAACATCACACAAGTAGGTCTGAACTTCTCACGTCCTGCTGCTCAGATACTTGCGCAATACTACAATTTCATACATCTGGGCATGGAAGGATACAGAGAGATACATTCAAACTCAATGGCGATTGCAAAATACTGCCATGACACCATCGGAAAGATGGACTGCTTCAGAAACTATTCGGAGCATCTGGACAATCCTCTGTTCATATGGACCTTGAACGAAGAATATGACAAGAAAGCAAAGTGGACACTATATGATCTCCAGGACAAGCTCATGCAGAGAGGATGGATGGTGCCGGCCTATACGATGCCAAAAGACATCGAGGACATGGTGGTTATGAGAATAGTCGTACGTCAGGGAATGTCACGAGACATGGCGGACATGCTCATCCAGGACATCTCCGACGCTGTTGCCGAACTTGAGAAGCTCGAATACCCTACTCCATCAAGGATTGCCATCAAGAACGGCAAGAAGCATAAAGGACACGTTTACACACATTAAAATACAATGTCATGAAGACACAGAAAGGAACTGCGGGCACAGTGGCCAAGATAAGTGTCGCGACGCTCGCAATCATGAACATAACAGCCGTAGTCAGCCTCCGAGGACTTCCGTCGGAGGCCACCTACGGACTCTCGTCAGCATTCTACTATCTGTTTGCAGCTATCGTCTTCCTCATCCCGACCGCAATGGTTGCGGCCGAGCTGGCAGCGATGTTCTCCGACAAACAGGGCGGAGTGTTCCGCTGGGTGGGCGAAGCATTCGGTCCGCGTACCGGATTCCTCGCCATCTGGCTTCAGTGGATAGAATCGACAATCTGGTATCCTACCGTATTGACTTTCGGTGCAGTGTCGTTTGCATACATCGGACTCAACGGAGCATCTGACGCCGCCCTCGCTTCCAACAAGATATTCACACTTGTGACGGTATTGGCTATATATTGGATCGCTACATTCATAGCCATGAAAGGCATCGGATGGGTCGGAAAGATCAGCAAATGGGGCGGTCTCATAGGAACGATTATCCCCGCAGGCCTGCTCATAGTGCTGGGAATCATATATATAGCCACAGGTGGTCATAACTACATGGACATGCAGCAGAGCTTCATTCCGGACCTGACCAAGCTTGACAATCTTGTCCTGGCCAGCAGCATATTCCTCTTCTATGCCGGTATGGAGATGATGGGCGTGCATGTGATGGACATAAACAATCCGTCCAGGAACTATCCGAAGGCAATCATCATCGGCTCGCTGGCTACAGTTTGCATATTCGTATTAGGTACATTTGCCCTCGGAGTCATAATTCCGGCCAAGGACATAAACCTCACGCAGTCGCTGCTTATCGGATTTGACAATTTCTTCAGGTATTTCCACATTCCATGGGCAGGCCCTGTTATAGCCCTCGCCCTTATGCTCGGAGTGCTGGCAAGCGTGCTCACATGGGTAGCAGGACCTTCCAAGGGTATCTTCACAGTCGGAAAGGCTGGCTACCTGCCGCCGTTCTTCCAGAAGAGCAACAGCCACGGCGTGCAGCGCAACATCCTCCTTGTCCAGGGCGGCATAGTTACACTCCTGTCGCTGCTGTTCGTGGTGATGCCTTCAGTACAGTCATTTTACCAGATCCTGTCTCAGCTTACGATTCTGTTATATCTGATCATGTATATGCTCATGTTCGCTGCGGCAATAGTACTGAGATATAAGATGAAGGACGCCGAGCGCCCGTTCAGGTTAGGCAAAGGAAACGCTCTCATGTGGATTCTGGGCGTTGTAGGATTCAGCGGATCGCTTCTCGCATTTGTTCTGAGTTTCATTCCTCCTGGACAGATAAACACCGGCAGCAATGTCGTATGGTACACTGTCCTGATCGCAGGTTGCATAATCATGGTGATCATACCTTTCATAATCTATGCTCTCCGCAAGCCGTCATGGCGTGATCCATCATCGGAATTCGCTCCGTTCCACTGGGAAAAGAAGTGACAATTGATTAAATTTGCCAGTATGAAGATTATTCACACCTCAGACTGGCATCTTGGTCAGAATTTCTACGGGTTCGACAGAAGGCCGGACCACGAACACATGATCGGAGAATTGACCGATCTCATAATTTCAGAAAAGCCGGATGCACTTATAGTTGCAGGCGACCTCTACGATACACAGACCCCCGGCTTAGCCGTCCAGAAGATGTTCGTAGAGAGTATGATGGCCCTGCATAAAGCGCACCCGGCTATGGCGATTGTATGCATATCAGGCAACCACGACAGCGCCTCAAGGCACGAAATACACCAGACCCCATGGTCAGTCCTGAATGTCCACATGCTGGGAAAGATCGACTCCGACAGCCTGCAGGACAATATCGTCCAGATTGAAGACAAGGGATGGATCGTTGCCGTGCCATATACCAATGACAGGTTCCTGGACGACGAGTTCTACCGGAAGCTGCAGGAAACGGTGACAGAGAATACCGATGGCTTGAAGCCTGTGATCTATGTCGGACACGCTGCCATGAAAGATTGCGACTTCACCGGTCATGACATCCTCAATGACAGATTCATCGGCGGCATTGAATGCACAGACATCATAGAACTTGGCGACACTTACGACTACATCGCATTGGGACATATCCACAAGGCTCAGACTTTTAAGAGCGGTCGTGCAAGATACTGCGGTTCTCCCCTTCCGGTCGGATTCGACGAAGTGCGCAGAGGATATGAGCATGGATTCACCATAATGGAAATCACTGCACATGGAGATATGCCTCAGATCAGGACCAAGGACTTGGAAAGCATACATCCTCTGGTGAACATTCCTGCTGAAGGGCATGCGGAATGGGCATCCGTCATAGATGAGCTGAAGAATTTCCCGCCGGAAATACCGGCATACATCCGTCTGAATGTCCTTCTGAAAGATGACCAGATGCTTCCATATGACAAGGAAAACCAGATCATGGCCGCACTTCATGGCAAACAAGGACGATATGCTATGCTCAATCCGACAAGAGAGCAGACTGCACGGACCGAAAATCATGGAGGAATCTTGAAGTCTATGTCGATGGAAGAATTGCTGAAGACCAGCCCTTTGACTGTTCTGCAGTCATATGCAGAGATGGAAGGATTCATCTTCACGGAAAATCATGTTGAAATGTTCAACGAAGTTCTCGAATCAGTAAACAAGGCAGAAAATGAAGATCAGGAGACTGGAAATTAAGAACATAGCATCGATAGAAGATGCTCTTATCGATTTTGACAAGAAACCATTGTCAGACACAGACCTGTTCCTTATCACGGGTACCACTGGAGCCGGAAAGACCACCTTGCTGGATGCGATCTGCCTGGCCTTATACAATACGACGCCACGCATCTCCAAGGGCAGGAAAGAGAATTTCGATGTCAACCGTGACGGCCTTACAGAAAGGGACCCTCGCAACATATTGAGGCAGAACACAGGATATGGATATTCAAGGCTGCTTTTCACAGGAAACAACGGCCACGAATACTGGGCTGAATGGAGCGTGGAGAGAGGCTCGAGGCGAAAAGTCGAAAGCAATCTCTCAAGAGCAGTATGGAAAATCACAGATCTGGATACAGGCATCAGTGTAGCAGGAGACAAGACAGAAACATATAAGGAAGTCAGAGATGTCATCCACGAGGCCGTCGGACTTGACTTTGAGCAGTTCGGCAGGACTACCATGCTGGCTCAGGGAGACTTCACAGAATTCTTGAAAAGCGATGAAGCCGATAAAGCAGCGATCTTGGAAAAGATTTCCGGTTCCGAGATCTACAGACGCATCGGCATAACGATCTACAAAAAGGCTGATGAAGCAAGAGACTTCTTGAAGCAGAAGCTGCGAAACATGCGCAGATAACAATTTTGAGTGATGAAGAAAGGCTGAAGACAGAGGCTGAACTGGAAACCGCTGCTGCCGAGTCTGCTGCTATCCAGCAAAAGGTGAATGAGCTGAATGCATGCATCAACTGGCTAAAAGAAAAAGACAGGATCGGCTCCAAAGTGCAGACAGCTGAAGCTCAGCTCGTCAAGGCTGTTGAAATAACATCTTCAGAAGAGTTCAGATTCAGGAGTCTCAGGGCCAGACAGTGGCACGAAACAATTGATGTGAGGGCACGGATGAAAGAGGCCGCCGACTACGGACAGAAGTGCAGAGCAGCCGCTGAAGCTCTGGAAGTGCTGAAAAGGCAGTTCCATGAGGTCCTTTGTGGCCGAGAAGCCGAAAAAGAAGCCTTGGAGGCATATCTGAGCAGAAAGGAGGCCTTGGAAGAGCATATCAATGCTCAGAGTGCCTATGCTGATGCATATGGATCATACCAGACCATCATTGCTCATATGAAAAGCCTGACAGCAGAGAAAGACGAAGCTTCTGCCAAGAGAATAAAGCTTCAGGATTCAATGCAGACGAAGCTTCCGGAAGCGGAAAGACTTCATGAAGCATCTCGAGCGGCAGAAAAGTCTGCAGCTGATGACTACAAGGCTGTTGAAGAGCAGTTGAACGAGATTAGCGCCAGCATTGAAGCATTGAAGCTGCCGGACCTTAGGAAAGAAAAGGAATTTCTTATGGAAGTCAAAGGCATGAAGTGCGATATGGCCGATGCCGCAGCAAAGATTGCAACCGCATCGGATGCAATTTCAAAGCAGGAAGCTGCAGCAGAATCATACAAAGCGGTGGAAACAAAGGAAAAGCAGGAGCTGGCACGTCTGAAGGTCGAGCATGAAAGAAGGAGGCAGACCGTCGACAGATTCGCAAAGGAAATGCGGTCTCATCTTAATTTACATGTCGGAGATGAGGACAATTTATGCCCCGTATGCGGCCACCTTGTATCAAGTCCTGTCAACGATGCTCTGATAGATGATGAATACAGAAAGATCCGGGAAGAATACGAAGCACAGGAAAAGAAGGCAGCCTCAGCATCTGACAAGGTCAATAAGACTGACGCCCTCATCAAGGTTGAGAGAAACAACCTTGAGACACTTCAGAAGGAGCATCACAGACATCGCATGAAATTGACAGAGGCAACATCTTCTCGAGAAGACGCGCAGGAAATCCTGCAGTGCAGTCTGGAAGAACTGGCAGTGAGAATTGAAAATCTCGCGGCCAGGATAAGCGAAGGAGAAAAGATCGAGAAGGAACAGAAAGAGCTGCAGAAGAAGCACGACAGTCTTCTCCTGAAGAAACACCAGGCGGAAAAGGAAAGTGAAAAGAACCGCAATGCAGTAGAAAGCATCAGATCTGAAATTCAGCGGCTTGCTGATGAGATAAAGAAAAAAGACGGCAGGATAAACGAGCTTGGCGCGACCATAAGTGCGGCGCTGGGAGCTACGGTCTGGAAGAATGACTGGAAGTCAGTCCCTGACGCTTTTGCAGGTGAACTGGAAGAAAAGGCCAGATCATACAACGCAGACATGGATGCTCTTGCCAAGGCAAAGTCAGGAATAGAACGGACTTCTGCCGGAATATCGGTCATTGACTCGGCTCTGAACGACATATCGGCGTTCATGCCGGAATGGGGCAGACCATCTGCAAAGGCATGCCGGATGAATGACCTGCAGACTTTATGCTTAAGGCTCAACGCAAATGTCAAGATGCAGAAACATGCCCTGACTTCTGCAGAAAGCGAATACAGCAGAGCAAAGGAGGAGGTAGAAACCTTCCTTGCAGCAAATCCGGCTTATACATCAGAGATCCTGGAGGCGCTCTGCCACATAAGCCAGTCTGAATACGAACGTGAGACCTTATATATAAATAAGGTTTCTTCAGATGTCGATTCTTTCAAGAGGGAACATGAGCTTGCAGAGCAGGAGTTACAGGCACATCTTGAATCAAAGCCTGACATTCTTGATGACAACATGACAGTTGACATCCTGACAACTGACAAAGAAGAGCATGAAAAACGAAGGGATGAATGCAACCAGCGCATGGGAGAACTGCGTCCAAAGCTTCAGGCTGATGATGAAGCAAGGATTCTCAAGCAAGACACTAGAAAACTGGACGAACTTGGGGCAATTTGCGCTAAATGGCAAGGATTTTGCAAGTATTTCGGGGATTCAGAAGGAAAGAAACTCAGCAAGATAGCACAAAGCTTTGTACTAAGCAGTCTGCTCGATGCCGCTAATCATCATCTGCAAAATGTAGCTCCCCGCTATCGTCTGCTGGTCAATCCTGGAAGTCTGAATCTGAAGCTTGAAGACAAGTATCATGGATATTCCACACGCAGCACCAACTCTATCTCAGGAGGAGAATCATTCCTAGTATCGCTGGCACTGGCATTGGCCTTGGCTGATTTCGGCCAGCATCTCGGAGTCTCGACTCTTTTCATTGACGAGGGTTTCGGTACCCTCAGCGGCCAACCGCTCCAGAATGCTATAAACACCTTGAAGTCGCTTCACAGCAAAGCAGGCAGACAGGTAGGCATAATCTCTCACCGCGAAGAAATTCGCGAAAGCATCCCTGTGCAGATAAAAGTAAATCTGGCAGAGGGCAAATCATCCAGCACAGTCGAGGTAACTGACAAATAAGTTCACTTTTTTGAAGAAAAGCACTCGCTTGTGCCGCAATTTTGCTCAAGCTACCGTTAAATTTGCAACGTAATCAGGACCTATATTAGTAACATTAAACCAATTGCCTATGAGAATCAGACATTTCGAGGAGACCATCAACGGAGAAACATTCACACAGATCCACAACTCGGTACTTGACTGCCTATGCAGGACCTACAATAGCAAGGGCGCAGTCTACCTGTCAAGATCGGATCTGAGCAGCATGGTGTGGGATGCCATCTTGAAGGTCTACGAAATGAATGGTGAATATGTGGACAAGGACAGAAGCGCCTGCGGTCTGATCTACACAACTGCACGCAGAGCAATGCTCAATCACATCAAGAGCGAGTCAAGATTTGTAGGAAAGATCATCCCGCTGGAGGTGATCAATGTAGAGAAAGGCACGTTCAACACCTCCGACAGCGAAACAGGACGCAAGTTCACAGAGTCTGGAATCGGTGCAGACCGTGAATTCGACTGCACATTCGGAGAGGGTTTCGACATCATAATGAGCGAAGTGGACAAACTCTCTGATCTGGACAAGGCCATCTTCGAAATGAACATGGACAAGATTCCTCACAAGGAGATAGCCGAACTCTGTGGCATTTCCTGTGTCAATGCACGCAGAAGGTGGTTCGAAATCAAAAAGAAGCTCCTCCAGAACAAGTACATAAGAATGAGGGTATTCGACCTCGGATATTCCGTGGCATCATAGTTTCCCCGTCATCTGACATCAAGGAGCGTAATATCAAAAATCAAAGTAGAGAATGCCTTGATAGCCCCTGCCGGACGAGATCCATATCCCAGGTTATATGGAATCACGATCTCCCAACGGGAGCCGCACGGCATTTCTCTCAATGCAGTGATCCATCCGGTGATGAGTTCGTTAAGACGGAATGTCGCCGGACGGCCTTTCTGTGTCTGGTCGAAGACCTTTCCATTGATAAGCTTACCGACATAATGTACAGTTACGAAGCTCTTTGGAGACGGCTTCTGGCCATTTCCTTTCGAGATCACACGGTACATCACTCCGTTGAACATGATCTTCACGCCAGGTTTCTGTGCATATTCCTGAAGGAACTCCTGGTTTCTCAATTTGTAAGCATTATCTACAGGTGGCATAATTTGGAAAATTTTCACAAATATAGCTATCTTTAAGGAAATTTTGAAAAATGCGCAATTGCCTGACAGCCATACTCATCTCAATGATGATGGTCTTTTCCGCGGACATAGTTACATACAATGTGTACACTCCCGGAGAACATGACGACCATTATGTAAACAATGCCGTAATGACGCATTTCAAGGGATATTTCTACTGCATGTGGCAAAGCTCTGCACAGGACGAGGACTCCCCTGACACCCACATCATGATGAGCAGAAGCCGCAACGCCAGACGCTGGAGCAGGCCAGTCGAACTTATGCCTTACACAGACTCAACATTTGCTTCACCAGGAGGCTGGATGATACACAATGACACCCTGACCGCCTTTGTCAATATTCTCGGCGACATCAGATCCGGCGGCAGCGCACACTATATCACATCGGCAGACGGCCTGGAATGGTCAGCAGCCAGACCTGTACTGATGGCAGACGGAACATCCATGAGCGGCATCCTGGAGCAGGATCCGCATGTCATTGGCAGACGAATAATTGGAGCCGCACACTTCAAGCCGGGCCTGAAGGCAAAGCCTATATATACAGATGATCTGTCCGGACATGGAGGATGGCATGTCGGGCAGATAGAAATGGAAGAAAAGGGCAACCAGAGCCGCGGCATAGAGCCAAGTCTGTATGTAAAGCCTGACGGAACCATTGTGATGCTCTTCCGCGACCAATGGTCATCTTTCAAGAAGATGGCTTGCGAAAGCACGGACAATGGAGAATCATGGTCACTTCCCTACCTCACTGATCTTGACGACTCACGATCAAAGCAATGTGCCGGCAACCTCCCTGACGGAACGGCATTCATCATAGGGAACCCGGCCACATCCAAAGACCGCACTACGCTCTCCATCGCTTTCAGCGAGGACGGGGAACAGTTTGGAGACTACACCATACTCCGCTCTAGGGCCGACCTTCCGGAGAAGAAATACGACGGGAAATACAAGACAATCGGCTACAGCTATCCTAAAGCTATTGTTCATAAAAACAGGATATATGTCTCATACTCAGAGAATAAAGAAAGGATTTCCGTCACATCGATCAGAATAACCAATAATAACCGATAATGAAAATCATCAGAAATCTATGCATCATGGCAGCAGCTGCTGTCCTATTCTCAGCATGTGAAAAAAAGCTCCCGTCATACGAGCACATTCACGGCAAGCCAGACAAGGAGGAGCAGGAAGAGGAAAACCCTAAGGACGAGGAGACACCGGCCACCCCTATTCTTGGATATGAAGTTGCCCCAACCGGCACAGGAGCCTTCATTGATGGAGAACTGACTCTTGAGTTCAAGTCAGCACCGACTCTGGGAACAGAAGGCAAGATACAGATCTTCAAGGAAGACGGCACTCTGGCCGACAAGATCGACCTTGCAGATGTTGCCATGCCGGCAGTAAAACTTATGGACGACACTCCATACAATACCACACATGACCTCCTTGGCCCAGCTTCACTCAAAAGATGGAGAGTCGTGAACTACAAGCCTGTAACCGTCGACGGCAACAAGGTGGTCATCCTTCCGCACAGCAACAGGCTTGACTATTCATCGACATATTATGTAACGATAGATGCGACTGCAATAACTGCAGAAGGATTCAAGGGAATAGGAGAAAAGGAATGGCACTTCAAGACCAAGGCGGAGCCGACCTCCAAGGAGGCTGTGACCGTCGCCAAGACAGGCGAGGCGGATTTCCGCACTATCCAGGGAGCCATCGACTGGTCATACAAATGCGGTCCGAACAGTCCTATGACAGTTAACATAAAGAACGGAACATACGAAGAACAACTGTTTGCCCGTCAGAACAACAAGATTACATTTATAGGTGAAAGCCGCGACGGAGTGATTCTGCAATATGCTAATTCTGAAGAATTTGCAAACGGTGTCGGAGGCTCGACCGCCAAAGCGGCAGTTGCCGGAGAAGGCGTCGGCAAGAGTGGAGGACGTGCCGTGATCCTCTTCGAGAACTGCGACGACATACGCTTCGAGAACATGACTCTAAAGAACACATATGGCAAGCCGGGGCAGGCGGAAGTCATATACAACAACGACAATAACGGTCAGTACAATCTGACATTCGTAAACTGCGCGCTCATCAGCCTGCAGGACACATTCAACACAAAGGGACACTGCTGGATGTACAAATGCCTCGTCGAAGGCGACTGCGACTTCATCTGGGGATCAGCTAAGTTATGCCTCTTCGAAGAATGCGAAATCAGGGCTGCAGGTGACGGATATATCGTTCAAGCACGCTGTCCATCGGCAGAAGATAAAGGTTTTGTATTCCTTAACTGCGAGATCACTAAAGCAAGCGGAGTTGCGGACGGATCGATGACCCTGGCCCGTTCCGGAGGTTCCAAGGACTATTATGACAATGTAGCATACATCAACTGCAAGATGTCATCAGTGATCCCGGCCAAGGGATGGCATGGAGACCCGGCGCCGAATCCAGCAAAAGCCACTGCAGCATCAGGATGGAAAGAATACGGCAGCATGGATGCCACTGGCTCTCCTCTCTCAGTCACAGGACGCATCGCCGCATCATACCAGCTCACAGATGAGGAATACGAAGCAGGATATAAAGACAGAGTGAAAATATTCGAAGGCACCTCAGTCGGAACCGACTGGTTGAAATAGATTAATACATAATTATGGCTTACAGCCCATGGCGGTCCTTCCCACTTCGTGGGCCCCTTCCCTTTTCGGGAGCCAATGCCGCCATGGGCTGTAAGCCATAATTCATTAAAGCTGCTTCAGCGGCTTGATGTCCAGTTTGACAGGCTTGATCATGTTCTCAGGAGCGAGAATCGTATCAAGGTCTTCCTTAGAGAGAATACCATGTTCAAGGACAAGGTCGTAAACGCTCTTGCCAGTCGCCATAGCCTCTTTAGCTATCTTTGTAGAATTCTTATATCCGATCACAGGATTGAGGGCTGTCACCACTCCGAAGCTGTCATGGATATACTTGCGGCACTGCTCCGGATTTGCTGTGATGCCGTCCACGCAGTTTACGCGGAGAGTGTCGAAGCCGTTCATCATGATCTCTGCAGACTCGAAGCAGCACTGCGCCATTACAGGCTCCATCGCATTGAGCTCCATCTGAGCCTCCTCGGACGACATTGCAACACAGAGGTCGTTTCCGATCACCTTGTATGAAATTTGGTTCATCACCTCCGGAATCACAGGATTGACCTTACCCGGCATGATTGAAGAGCCTGGCTGACGTGCCGGAAGGTCGAACTCGTGGAGACCGCAGCGAGGGCCTGAAGCAAGGAGACGGAGATCGTTGCAGATCTTGTTCATCTTGGTTGCGATGCGACGCATTGCTGAAGAGTAGCCTACCATGCAAGATGTGTCTGATGTTGCGGCCACGAGGTTGTCGGCAAGCTTGATGTCCCAGCCTGTGATCTCGCGAAGGGCAGCGATGCACTTCTGCGCATACTCAGGCTCTGAACAGATGCCTGTACCGATTGCTGTAGCTCCCATATTTACTGTAAGGAACTCCTCTGCAGCGAAATTGATGTTGCGTATCTCATCCTTTAGGATCGACGCGAATGCACCGAATGTCTGGCCAAGAGTCATAGGCACTGCATCCTCGAGCTGCGTACGTCCCATCTTGAGGATATCGGCAAACTCGACCGCCTTCTTTTCGAACGACTCGATGAGAAGGACATAATGCTTCAGGAACTCCTGATGAGTCGCATAGAGGCCGAGATGGATTGCTGTCGGATATGCGTCATTTGTGGACTGTGAGCAGTTTACATGGTCATTAGGTGAGCAGTACTTATAGTCACCAAGTTCATATCCCATGATCTGAAGAGCGCGGTTTGCGATGACCTCGTTCGCGTTCATGTTGGTTGTAGTACCTGCTCCGCCCTGGATCATGTCCACTGGGAACTGATCGTGATGCTGTCCTGCCAGGATTTCCCTGCAGGCCTGTGCAATTGCTTCAAACTGCTCGTCTGTGAGAAGTCCGAGCTCATGGTTTGCCATTGCGGCACCGAGTTTTGTGAGGGCAAGGCCGTTGATGAACAACGGATGCTCAGAGAGACGGAAACGGCTGATCGGGAAGTTTTCAATTCCTCGAAGAGTCTGAACTCCATAGAGGGCCTCTGCAGGGACCTCCATCGATCCTATCAGATCGCTTTCGATTCTTTTCATGTCTGAAATCAGTTAGTTAGTAATATCCTTACAATAATCTTCAAATTTAGGAAATATATTTAAAATCTCTAAATTTGTATAGACAAAACGTTTTGTCCATACAGATTACGAACATACAGATCATGAATACAGGACTGCCAAAAGACCCGATTATGCTGCTGAGCGTCATCAACATGAAGCTCAGGGACTTCTACCCTACTTTGGAAGCACTTTGCGACGACATGGACATCAATCAGGAAGAACTCACAGGGACACTCAATGCAATCGGGGCTGAATATATGCCGGAAACAAATCAATTCAGATAAAGATATGAAAAAGACTATCATAATCATCTGCAGCATTCTCTGCTTCAACATCGCCCATGCTCAGGACTGGGCACAGTTCTCAAGATACGAGAGCGCCAACGCTGAAGTCACAACCACTCCGAAGGCCGTTTTCATGGGAGATTCGATCACAGACGGCTGGGCTGCGCAGGATCTTGGATTCTTTACATCAAACAATTTCATCGGCAGAGGCATTTCCGGTCAGACTACATCCCACATGCTCGTAAGATTGAGAAGAGATGTCATCGACCACGGCCCTGAATATGTTGTCATACTCGCAGGCACCAACGACATTGCACTGAACAACGGAAAGATCAGTCACGAAAACATCGTGGGAAACATCATGTCGATGTGCGAACTCGCCAAGGCAAACGGAATCAAGCCGGTAATCTGCTCGGTCCTCCCGGCAGACAGATTCGGATGGCGTCCGGGCCTTACTCCTGCGCAGGACATAGTAAGACTGAATGAAATGCTCAAGGAATATGCAGCATCAGCACATATAAAGTATGTGGACTACCACTCAGTCCTCAAGGACGAGAACAATGGTCTTCCTGCTAAATATGCAGACGACGGAGTCCATCCTAACATGGACTGCTACAAGATCATGGAGGAGATCATCCTGAAGGCTCTTGAATAGCCTAAAGGCTGCTGCCTCCGATAAAGCTTCTGAGGAGAGATGTCGCAGGCACGTCCTTGTCTGAAACCGGAGTGAAATAGCTCAGGAACTTCATAAGCCTGTGCACCTCTCCATATTCTGGACAGTTCTTGGGAACGGTCATCAGAATACGTTCTGCGTGCGCCCTGATCACAGGGAACTCCACAATGTAAGACGAATTGAACAGCACATCCGCATTCTCCTGGTATGGATAGATCCACTGCACCTCCGAACGTCTCACATTATGCCAATGCATGATGGAGTCACGCGCGGAGAATGCTCCCTTGTTGAAGTCGCGGACGATGCGTCTGATCAGACGGTTGTCACTTGTAGGGATACAGTTATGGTTGTCAAGCGAGATGCTTGTGATGGTATTGATGAATATCCTGTATTTCGATGATTCTGGGACCTTGTCGGTCAGACGAGGATTGAGCGCATGGATTCCCTCGATGAGAAGGACCATTCCCGGTTCCAGTTTCAGTTTCTTCCCATTGAACTCACGAAGACCTGTAACAAAGTTGTATTCAGGCACTTCCACGGTCTCACCCGCAAGAAGCTTCAACACGTCGCTCTGGAGATATTCATGGTCTACGGTATCGAAGTTGTCAAAGTCGAACGATCCGTCCGGAAGGAGCGGCGTATCCAGCCTGTTCACAAAATAGTCATCTGTCGAGAAGGATATCGGATGAAGTCCGCAGGCCTTGAGCTGGATGCTCAGACGCTTGCAGAATGTGGACTTTCCGCTGCTTGAAGGGCCTGTTATCAATACAAGCTTCACAGGATCCTCTGACTCCACGCGCCTCTCTATCTCTTCCGCAATCTGCACGATCTTCTTCTCCTGGAGAGCCTCGGCGATCTTGATGAGGTCTCCCGCCTCTCCCCTCTGGCATGCCAGATTCACGTCACCTACATTGTCAAGTCCCATGATCTTGTTCCACTTGAGGTTCTCGCTGAAGACCTCGAAAGTCTTGGGCTGCTCATAGAACGGAGCAAGCTCTTCAGGCTTGTGCCTGTCCGGCACGCGAAGAAGCAGTCCGTTTCGATATAGTGACAGATTCCAGACCTTGAGATATCCTGTGCTTGACAACAGAGCCTCATAATAATAATCTGCCGTATCTGCAAGAGTATAATAATTCACATATACATCCCCGGATGTCTGCAGAAGACGCACCTTGTCCTCATAACCCATTGAACTGAACAGTTCTATAGCCTCTTCTGTCCTGACCTCATGTCTGCGGAACGGGATGTCCGCCTCGACAATTTCGCGCATGCGCGCTGTGATCTTGTCGACATCTTCCTGCGAAACAGGAGTGCCGTCATGCTTCTCCAATGCACAGAAATAACCCTTGGAGATGGGTCTGCGAAGGGTTATGGTCGATTCCGGGAAAAGGTCGCCGGCTGCCTTGCAGAGCAGGAAGCAGAGCGAACTGCAGTATACGCTGCGGCCTGCATATGAAGTATAGTCAATGAACTCAACTTGTCTGCTGTTGAACGCACGGTATTTCAATCCCTGGCATACATTGTTGACCTTTGCCGCAAGTATCGGATAAGGTGTCTCGAATTCGGGAGCGAACTCCGGAAGCATGTCCATGAGGGTAGTGCCTTCGACAAAGGTCTTGCTTGTCTGGGTGTTGACGCAGAATATCTTTACCATCGGTCTGGATTTTAGTATCAATTGTAAATATTAAATTTCAGAACATTAAGGCCATCTTCAGCAGAAGTTCCTCCATAATACGCAACATACTCGCCCGGAGCACCTTCCATCTTTCCGGTCTCAGGGTTGAAGAGGTCGATGTCTTCCGCACCCATAGGAATCTCCACAACTACAGACTCGCCTGCCTTGACATGGACTCTGCGGAAACCTCTGAGGCTCTTCGAAGGTCCTTCAGTATCAGCTACGGCCTTGACATATACCTGCACGACCTCATCTCCGTCAACTGCACTGACATTGGACACCGGTATCCTGAGGATTCCGCCTTCAAGGACAGCCTCTCCATATTCGAATGTACTATAGCTCAGACCATGACCGAACGGAAAGAGAGGAGTTCCCTTGAAGTAACGGTATGTATGTCCCGGCATATCGTAATCACCGAAGTCAGGAAGGTCAGCATCTGACGCATAGAATGTCACCGGCAGTCTTCCTGCTGGGTTATAGTCACCGAAGAGGACATCAGCAACAGCCTCGCCTCCGGCCTGTCCGCCATACCATCCCTGGAGGATGGCATCACAGCTGAGCACCTCAGGAGCAAGGGCTACGGCCGAGCCTGAAAGATGGACAAAAATCACCGGCTTTCCAAGAGAAGCAAGGCGTGAAATGTATTCACGCTGAGTCTCAGGCAGTTCGATCGATGTCCTGTCTCCTCCTCTGAATCCCTTGTAGTCCACCTTCATCTCCTCACCTTCGAGCTTCGGAGAAAGACCTCCGACATATATTATTGCATCGACATCTGCAAACATTCCGGCATCGAACCCACCCGCTGCTGCACCTTCGGCCGCAGCCTTCACAGACTCGTCATGATAGTTGCCCTCTGTCTCGCTGTACTTGCCCTCGTCTGCCATCATGGCTGCGATTTCGCAACCCTTGGCATAGACGACATTTTCCGCACCGACCTTTGCAGTGATTCCCTCGAGAACGGTAGTAGTCTTGCGAGGAGTGCCGTTGTAATTGCCCCACATGACAAGCGAATCGGCAGCATTAGGGCCTACGACAGCGTAACGGGCATTTTTAGAAAGCGGAAGCACTGACCCGTTGTTCTGAAGCAAGGTCATGGTCTCGCGAGCCATCTTGAGCGCCAGCTCGTGATGCTTGTCGCATGCAAGAAGCTTCTCCGGAATCCTTGACCATGAGACCTTCCTCTGAGGATCCATCTCGCCGAGCTCGAATCTGGCCTTGAGGACACGAAGGAGTGCGCGGTCAATCTCCTCTTCAGGGAGTATGCCGTTCTGAACTGCCTCTACCAAGGCTGGGAACGAGTTTCCACACTCGAGATCGGCGCCGCTGCGGACTGAAAGCGCAGAAGCAGAGGCCGGATCGTTCGGATAAAGGTTATGACAGCCCTCGGTATGGAAATCACGAACTGCCCAGCAGTCGGTCACTACAAGTCCGTCATATCCCCACTGGTTGCGAAGGATCTGGATAAGAAGCTTGTCGCTGCCGCAGCAAGGCTTGCCTTCATAGGCATTGTATGCGCACATGACCTCCTTTACATCAGTGGTCTTCACAAGCCTTTCGAAAGCATACAGGTAAGTCTCCGAGAGGTCTCGCCATGACATTTCCGCTACGTCGAAGACATGGCGTTCATACTCGGGACCGCTGTGGATTGCAAAGTGCTTGAGGCATGCGTGAAGCTTATAGTAATCAGCCTCAGGACCCTGTAGTCCGTTCACCACGGCTCGGCCCATGACAGTGGTCAGATATGGATCTTCTCCATATGTTTCCTGGCCGCGTCCCCATCTCGGATCCCTGAATATATTGATATTCGGTGTCCAGACGGTCAGACCGTTGTATCTTGTTACTCCGTCACCGGCACGTGCGATGTTATACTTGATGCGCTGCTCTGTAGAAGCCACGTCGAACACTTCCTGAAGAAGGACGTCGTTCCAGCTGGCCGCCATGCCTATGGCCTGCGGAAATACCGTAGCAAGTCCATTGCGGGCAGAGCCATGAAGGGCTTCATTCCACCAGTTATACTGCTCGATTCCCAGTTCAGGGATTGCAGGACTTTCATAGTTGATCAGGGATACCTTCTGCTCGAGAGTGAGTCTGCCGATAAGATCTTCCGCTCTGGTCTGAGCGTCCAGCGAGGAGTCCTGGTAAGGATACTTGTCAGCGCAAGACACAGCTGACAGGCACATAACAAGTGCCGTTGTGGCGAAGAGGAGTTTTTTCATATGTGGTCATTTTTTCCAAAGTTAGCATAAAATTCATTAAATTCGCTGCCCGATTGCAAAAGAAGGATGGAAATTACCACTTTATACATATTTCTGCTGGCAACAGGAGCGAGTTTCGTTCAGAGAACGACCGGGTTCGGCTTCGGAATCTTCATAATGACATTGCTTCCGTTCATAATGCCGTCATATGCCGAGGCGACCGCCCTTTCAGGCCTTCTCGCACTCACGACATCCTCAATCATAGCATTCAGACTTCGTAGAAAGGTCACATGGGGCAGACTGATACCGATTCTGGTTACATTCATAATAATATCGGCTATCTCGATATGCTTCCTTGCTGGAATCCATGACAATTCACTCCGGAGGATCCTCGGAGCAGTATTGCTGTTCACGGGCCTCTACTTCGCCTTCTTCAACAAGAAGATCAAGATCGGCACTACAGTTCCCTGGCAGGTTGGAGCCGGCACATTGAGCGGCATCATGGGAGGATTCTTCGGCATGCAGGGACCGCCCGCTGTGCTGTATTTCATATCGTCAGAGCCCACAAAGGAATCCTATATGGCAATGACACAGATGTATTTCTGCATCGGAAACGCAATGATGACCATAGTACGTGCATGCAACGGCTTTGTCACCGCCGATGTCGGCAAGGGATACGCCATCGGCCTCGGTGGCCTGGCCCTCGGGCTGCTGCTAGGCGAATGGACATTCAAAAAGATACCGGGTAAGATCTTCCCATACCTTGTATATACCTATATCTGCATCAGCGGCGTGATCATCTTCATTACAGCACTTTAGATCCACACACTCCCCTTCAGAATAGCGAAGCTGAAAGTTTTTGTAGATTTTTAGTACTTTGTATTGCAAGGTATTTGAAAATTTATATATCTTTGCGGTACAATTCATGCAGAAGATACTCTAAAACGGATTTAAGATATGAAGAAAACAGTAAATGTAGCCATTGGCGGATGCAGTTTCATCATCGATGAGGATGCATACATCGCGCTTGACAACTATCTTGACAGATTCAGGACCGCAATGAATGACAGCGCCGGAGGCGACGACGTCATGGAAGAACTCGAGAGTCGCATAGCGGACCTCATGAAGCAGAAGCTCGTCTCACGTGAAGTGGTGAACCTGAAGATTGTTGAAGAGATCATCGCGCAGATAGGATATCCGGAAGGATATAATGATGGAAGTGAAACAAATAACGAAGATAACATGAACGCACCAAGAAAATTCTTCCGCGACTCGGAAGACAAGAAGATCGCCGGCGTATGCTCCGGCCTGGCACTTTACCTCGGAATAGACGTAGTGTTCGTGAGGATAATTTTCCTCGTGGCCCTGATATGCGGCACTGCAGGATTCTGGGCTTATATCATCTTCTGGGTTGTTGCCCCAGAAACAAGGACAGCAGTCGAGAAATGCGAGCTCAGAGGTCTTCCTCCGACTGCAGAGAACATAAGAAGATTCACCACAAACCAGTAATCATGGATAATACCGGAATCATAGAGAACAACAAGACGCAGATGCGTCGCGGAGTGCTTGAATACAGCATTCTGCTGATCCTCGCTTCCGGCGACGAATACGCTTCGTCAATCATCCAGAAGCTGAAGGATGTCAACATAATAGTGGCCGAAGGCACCACCTATCCCCTGCTCATCCGCCTGAAGAAACTAGGACTCCTCAACTACAGATGGGAGGAATCGACCCAGGGCCCTCCAAGGAAATACTACATGATCACCGAGTTGGGCAGAAAGCAGCTTGCCGGACTTGACGCAGCCTGGGAGGAACTCTCATCAGCCATCGAGAGCATAAGAAAAGTAACTGACAGATAGATATCGCCATATGAAAAAAACTGAAAACATAAGCCTCGCCGGATATTCGTTCACGATTGAAGAGGATGCCTATGCAGTCCTTGACAAGTATCTGAAGGACGTCAGGGGCGTCTTCGCCGAGGATGACAATGCAGAGGAGATCGCTTCTGACATTGAGGAACGCATTGCGGAGCTTCTGAGCGAGAAATGCAGGAGCGGCATTGTAGTGAACCTCGACATGATAGAGGCAGTGAAGCAGCAGATAGGTGACCCTGCGACTCTGGCTCAGGAAGACGCAGACGTGCAGCCGACGCAGCCGGGCAAAACCGTGGTAAGGAAGAAGAAATTATATAGAAACATTGACGAGAGAGTCCTCGGAGGCGTCTGCTCTGGACTGGGCAGCTATTTCGGCCTGGACAAAGTGCTCTTCAGGATCATCTTCCTCATCCTGTTCTTCATCGGGCTTGTTGATGACGGCCTGTTCTGCATTTCGGTAATTGCATACATCTGCCTGTGGGTCGCGATGCCTGCAGCAAGAACCGTGGAGCAGAAATGCGAAATGAAAGGCAAGCCTATGAACCTGTCAGGATGGAAGGACAAGGACTTCGACCTCGGAAGAGAAGTGAGCGAAGCGGCTGCTTCTCCTGCCGGACAGACATTCAAGCGCGCCGGAGGCGTATTCCTCGGTCTGTTGATGCTCATAACTGGTTCCGGAATACTTCTGGGAAGCATAATCACCCCTTCCGTGCCTACTCTGATGGAGAATCTATATGAGTCCCATATGCTCGAATGGGGACTTCCTGACTTCGAGGACCAGCTGGCTGCAGACATCCTGACCGACCCCACATTCTGGTGGCTGACCATATCGATGATGATAATCATGGGAGTCTGGTTCGTATACAACGGAATCATGCTGACCTTCGACCTGAATGCTCCGAGATGGAAACCGGGACTCGTGCTTTTCATAGCGTGGATATTCTGCCTTCTTGCCATCGCGGCATGGGCGCTGAAGATGACCGCAGACTTCCTGCCGACGATAACAATTTAATTTTTTCAAACAAATTGTAGTATTTGGCACGCATTATGCGTCTAAAGAAGTGACTTCTTAGTTAGTTAGACATAAATATTGAACTTACACACATGTCCGCCTGCCGAAGTGATTCGACAGGCGGATTGCTTTTGTGCACATTTTGACTATCTTTGTAATGATATGCCAAAAGATGTTTTACCTCCGCTAGAGAGCCATCCGCTCTCCCCTTTCCTTCCGGAAGGGGCACGCCTGCTCATGCTCGGCAGCTTCCCGCCGAAAAAAGAGCGCTGGTCCATGGATTTCTTCTATCCCAACTGGATAAACGACATGTGGAGGATCTTCGGATTCATATTCTTCAACGACAAGGAGCATTTCGTGGCAGAAGACTCTGATGGAGTGAAGGTCAGGAGGTTCGACCGGGACCGCTGTGCAGGCTTTGCCGCGGCGAAAGGCATTGCCATGTTCGACACTGCAAGCCAGGTGCGCAGACTGAAGGACAATGCATCGGACAAGTTTCTTGAAGTCGTGACTCCGACTGACCTGCACGGGCTTCTGGCACAGCTTCCGGACTGCCAGGCCCTGGTCACTACCGGACAGAAGGCGACCGAAGTCATTGCAGAGACATTCGGATGCGCCATTCCTGCTGTCGGGGAATGCACTGAGCTGAAGACTGGAGATAAGGCACTGAGATTCTGGAGGATGCCTTCATCATCAAGAGCATATCCGCTCGCCCTGGAAAAGAAAGCGGAGTTTTACAGGAAAATGTACGAAAAGGAAAACATATTATGAAGAAGACACTCACCATTATCCTGCTGAGCATTCTTGCAGGAATGACAGCGCATGCAGACGAAGGCATGTGGCTGCCGTCACTGATTTCACAACGTATAGGAGACATGCAGGAAAAGGGCTTCAAGCTCAGCGCTGAAGACATCTACAGCGTCAATCAGGCATCACTGAAGGATGCTGTCGTTCTCTTCGGACGCGGCTGCACAGGCGAGCTGATCTCGCCTGAAGGCCTGCTGCTGACCAACCACCACTGCGGATATGGCCAGATCCAGAAGCACAGCAGCGTCGAGCATGACTACCTCAAGGACGGATTCTGGGCCATGAGCCGTGAGGAAGAGCTTCCAAATCCGGGACTCTCCGTAAGTTTTCTGGAGAGGATGGAGGATGTCACCGATCTCATCCTCAAAGGATATGAGCCGGGAATGAGCGAGGACGAAAGGGTCAGCATCGTAAAGAACAACTCCAAGGCGCTCATCGACGAGGTGACCAAGGAAGGCAAGGGCCTCAGGGCCACTGTAGAAGCCTTGTATTATGGAAACCAGTATTTCCTGTTCCTCTACAGACAATATGACGACGTACGCCTGGTAGGCGCTCCGCCTTCATCGATCGGAAAATTCGGAGGTGACACAGACAACTGGATGTGGCCTCGCCACACAGGCGACTTCTCTATGTTCCGCATCTATGCAGACAAGGACAACAACCCTGCGGAATATTCAAAGGACAATGTCCCATATAGGCCGAAGAAATACTTCAAGATATCCCTTGAAGGCGTACAGGAGGGAGATTTCACATTCATTTACGGTTTCCCTGGACGAACTCAGGAATACATTCATTCCGAAGGAGTGCGTTATATCGAGCAGGTCGGAGACCCTCACAAGATCCGTCTTCGCACACTTCGTCTTGATGTGATGTCCAAGTATCAGTCACAGAGTCAGAAAGTACGCATCCAGTATTCATCAAAGCATGCAAACGTAGCTAACGCCTGGAAGAAATGGCAGGGCGAGATGAAGGGCATCAGGAAGATGAAGACTGTGCAGAACAAGCAGGAATTCGAGAAGACGTTCTCCATGTGGGCTGCAAACGGAGAATTCGACGGTGTGGTGGAAAAGATCGCGCAGATTTACCATGACCTCGAGCCATATCAGTTTGCGACCGACTATTATTCGGAAACAGCAAGGACTGTCGAGCTTGCCGGCATAGCATACAAGGTTGCCGGGCTTCTGGAGAAGGAAAACGGCAAGGAGTTGGCAAAGGAGGCTCTGGACGCATTCTACAAGGACTATTATCTTCCTATTGACAAGGAATGCTTCATCGCAGTGATGAATGAATATGATAAGAATGTCCCAGCAGAGTTCAAGCCTGAATACTACAAGGAGTGCCTCGATTCATATGGAAGCATTGAAGCATGGGCGAAAGACCTCTTCGCATCCTCATTGTTTGCCGATCCGGCAAAAGCGGCCGAGGCTGATCTTGAGGCTGTTACAAGCGACCCGGCATACCGATTCTACCATGAATATGCAAATTGGTATAACGAAGACATACTCCCTGTAACAAGGCAGCTGAATCAGGACCTCCAGCTGGCCTACAGAGACTATATGCGCGGACAGATGGTATATTGCCGCACACAGCGAGTTCCTAAGGCATTCTATCCGGACGCAAACCTTACGCTCCGGGTGGCATATGGACATATCAAGGGTTACTCCCCTGCCGACGGCACATACTACCTGCCGTCATCCACAATGAAGGGAATCATGGAAAAGGACAATCCTGAGATATTCGACTACAACATCCCGCAGCGCTACCGCGAAATATATGCAGCGAAGGATTTCGGAGAGTGGACTGACGCCACTGGTGAAGTGCCCGTATGCTTCATCGCCACAAATCATACGACCGGAGGCAACTCAGGAAGCCCGGTGATAAATGCTGACGGAAACCTCATCGGCATCAACTTCGACCGAGTATGGGAAGGCACGATGAGCGACATAGTGTTCGACCCGGAGATCTGCAGAAACATATCCTTGGACATCCGCTATGTGATGTTCATAATCGACAAGCTCGCAGGAGCGGGCCATCTGCTCGACGAAATGACTTTCGTCGGCAGATGACCTGCCAATATCAACACAATGTCATTACCTTAGTGACAGATGTCGTAACAGTTCCACCTTTACCTGCAGCAACGCATTTAACATTGTACTGCGAACCAGCCTTCAACCCAGTAAGGTTTGCAGTAATCAAGACTCCGCTCACAAGCAGCAGCACTGCGAACAACTCACTAGAAATCAGAACATTACGCAATCCAAGGTCATTAATATTCACTACCCCCGAATGACATGACACACTAACATTCAATCATTTATGCAAAACGCCAGTGGGCGAAATCTTACGATCTCACCCACCAAAAAAGGAAGTAACTTTTAAGTCTGCAGCCCTAATTATATAATTATAGTTTTCATTATGTATTTAATTTAACTCAGATCTACTATAATTCTTCATTTTTAAACATTTTGAGCATATATGAAGATAAGCTTAGAGAACTATACTTTCCTAAAGTATCTGCAAGTTCCTTAAAGAAGTCTTCATCAGTTTCCCAAAGTCCCATAGATACCAAGAGAGTCTGATAACCACCATCTGAATGTTTCGTATTTTCCCAATCAAAGGACTGCAGAAGATACTTCTCAACCCAATCATCGTCATATATTTCTGATGGCATCATATAAATAATAAAACCATTAGGGCCGGCATTCTTTGACTCTTCAACAAATGAGAATGTTTTCCGGGAACGGGGATAAATCTTCAAGTCAGTATCTTTTACTTTATAAAAATCATATCTTTGCAATCCATTGACATATCTTGTGTTATATATTATAAATTTAAGATCTGTCATTCTCAGATCACTCTTATTGTTATATGTCAAAGAATATTCATGTCTAATACCTGGAGTATAAGAGGAGGAAGCCACAGTTTTATTGTTTATATCTTCAACAATAAATTTTTTCATATCAGAAATAAGTTCGCCATATTCCGAACACATTTCTTGATAATCGTCATCATACTTAAGATTGAAGGCAAAACCTGGATTCTTCCATGTTTTGATCTTTTTATATAGCTCAACCATAGTCTCATCGAATTCTGGCAACCTGCATATGTTTATCACATGATCAACACTGGAATATTGATTCCATTCACCACTGACATTTACATAAAGATAACTTGTATCAGGACAATCCTTTCGCAGACAAGAGAAAACATAATTACTATCTTCATCCATCGTATAGCTAATAATATCCATCGACAAATACGGCTCAACCATCATCCCCTTAAAATAAGAATGTTCGCCATCTTGCAGAGCATGTTTTTTAATCCATCCCTTAGCCTCTCTTACCGCAACCCTATCAGGGTTTTTAGTAAGATGAATCTCTATTACTTCTGTATAAAATACGGCAACAAAAATTCCACAGATCAAAACAGGTACTGTAACAAACAGTTTCCTTCTCCATTTCTTTACACAAAGGAATACTAAAGAACAAAGCCCTGTCAGGAAACACAACAAAAATGTAATGACTACTATAGTCATCCTTACATCAAAATTAAAAATGAATACTGAAACAATAAATTCAATCAAGATAACCGCCAGCGTAACGATTATCGACTTCTTTAATGACTTAGACATACTTTTGAAAATTTTAAGATTATTTTCTCTTTTAACTTTATTCTGGTTTATTGACAATTTTTTACATTTGTCACTTATACAATTGGGACAATCCAGCTTGTCGCCGAAAACGAATAAATTACACCTGAACCATTACACGACTGGCACTGGAGTTCTTCATTCTTCTTCTGTTCCTTCATATTGTTAGGAATTAAAGCCTATGACTCCCAAGGTCAGCGAGATACTTATAAAAAAAAAGACGTGGGAGTCTGTACTCTTACTTATCCCACGTTCAGGCCTTCGCATTGCCAACCAACAAGGATAAGCAACGTAGCTAGCCCACGTCTGGGATATACATACAAAACTCCACGCCAAAGCATGATGTCTGAATATACACCGACAATGGACGTTCCCGTTGCCGTTTCTGCCTGTTGGTACAAAGTTGCGAAGTTTGAACGTAGCAGATAAACGTCAAGTAACGTCTTTACAATATGTATTGCCCACCCAACCCATATCGGGCTAGCTAAGCGAGGACAAATATAAAATTATTTTTCCTCAGATTGACAAACTTTTACAAGATTTTGTTTTGGGTATATCACAACAATGCCCGGGTTTTGACCGGGCATATTTATCGATTTTGAGTTTTTAATTCTTACCTAACAGATTCTTGACACATTCGACGAATCGTTCTGCCTGAGGATAGAGTTCCATTACAGTCTCACGTGTGTGCGTAATGAAGTCTTCGTAATCTCCTGCACTTCGTTTGCTGAATGCTACAGAGTAGAATCTTCCCAGTTCAACAGGAATCTTGCCTGTCAGAATGAATTCCTTTCCAAGCACCTGACGGACTCCGTCATGAGATTTAGTTTCTATGAAATTTGCCACTAGGAGTGCTGTCGCAGCATAATATGCAATCTGTTGACTGCGGTATTAAAATAGCCGCTTTCACAGTGGTCAAGGACCTCCTTCAAAGTGTACACCGCATTCTCAATGCGATAGTTCACAATATCATTTCTCTGTTCAACTGTCATAGGGCCACCGCATCTTGCATTACATTCTCATAAAATGGCGTTACTATTCTGCCCCACTCTCGTTTAGGAAGAATCAAAGCATTGATCAAGACTCCGGTCTGTAGTTCGACATCATACAGCGGTGCCGTAATCTCAAGTTCATCCTGCAATGTCACCTTATCTTTAGGGACAAGTACAAGCAGATCTATATCTGACTTATCGTGGGCATCGCCGCGTGCTTCAGAGCCATAAAGATGTACTTCAACCCTAATCTTCAGGCTTGAAAGAGCGGTTTTAATAGCATCTATGATATGTTCTCTACGCATAGTTAAACTCCATTTTCGCAAATATAATCAATTTGCGGGAATTCGATCACAAGTCATTGCAAATTACGAACCTGTCTAGCAGATAGCCTCGTAGCTTGGTATGAAATTCTTCTGGATCGCCACAGCCATTCTGTCGGCGATTTCTTTTTGTGAGAACCCGAAGCAGTCAGCTCCGACCTGGAATATGAATTCAAGCTCCTTCTCGTTGAACGAGCTGTCGGAGAGAATGAGCGAGATGATGTAGTTGAACATGCCTTCACGCAGACCCGGATCTCGCTTGAGCACCTCCTGGATCGATGAGAAGAATATTTCTGACACATTCTGCTTGCTCACATTCTCAAGGAAGCTGCGAGGGAAGATATGGAATGTAGACAAGTTGTTAAGGACAGCCTCGATCTCCTTATCCGTCACCTCTCCATCAATGTTTATGGCAATCAGGCCTGCAGTTGCGACAAAGAAGCCGAGGAAGTAATCGGTCTCATCGTTGCTGAGCTTGAAGAGGGCGCTGATGATGCCTTCCATCTTCTGCTCAAGCTCCTCCTCGCTCTGACATGTAGCATAGAGGTTGAGAGACTGCACGCGGATAGGGTTGACCGGATGTGTGTCGCGGCTGAGTCCCTTGTCGCTGATGAAGTATTCGAGGTGCTTGAGATTTTCCTCCAGATATGCATCCACCTGCATGTCTATCTTGTTGATATCCAATCCGGAGGTCATCTTGAAGAATGCAGAGAGACATGCCGGAAGGCTTTCCACTGCCATATAGCCGAAGCGGTCTGCGATAAGCTCTGAAAGCTGTTCCCAGAGGCGGATCTTATACTGAAGCACGAGTGGAGGCACAGTGCCGCGAGGGAAAACGAATCCGATAAGCCTGAGCATCTCGGTATTCTTGTTCATGAGATGTCCGAGTTCGTGTCCGACAACGAAGCGGAGCTCGTCGTCAGACATGAGGTTGACAAGAGCGGAGTTGATGTTCACGATATGTGGCTCCCCTTCTCTCGCCGCGGCGATAGTCCAGGCATTTACAGTTGAATCTCCGGTAATGTAGAAATCAACGTCATCCTTGAAGCCAAGCTTCTCCTTCACTCCATAGAGAAGGTCAAAGAGATGTCCCATGAGCCTCTTCTCCACCTTGAAGCTATGTCCTTCCATAGCGCTGCGAAGGCTCTCGCCTCCCTGATTATAAGAAGATTGCGAAAGAATCTTCTCGACAAGTTCTCCATGCAGAGCCGCATAGATCTGCTGGCTCAGATGCTTTTCAAGTTCAATAGCAGGATTTAGCATGATTATATGGTATTAGAAATTATGATTCACAAATTTAACAAACTAAATTTAAAATCGTATCTTTGAAGACAAAATCAGACAACATATGGGACAGATAGACAATCTTTCAATCGGCGTCTTCATTGACGGAGGTTATTATGCGAAGATCAATGAAGGACTTCAGCAGAAGAAGCTGGCTACAGGAGTAAACCTCAAGAAGCTTCTCGAATATATTCCGGAATTCATCGCGTCGAAATTCGGCATTGACAGGAAGCGACTTTACGTTACCGAATCGCATTATTACAGAGGACGCTACCGCGCACAGGAGGCAGCAAGCAAGAATCTTCTGCTGAGCGAAAGGAAGTTTGAGGACTCGCTCATAGAGAACGACGTGATATTCCACTACAAGCATCTGCGCACAGCCCCTAACGGAGGGGTTATCGAGAAGGGAGTAGACACATGGTTCGCGCTTGACACATATGAGATGACACTCTTCAGGGAGTTTGACTTTGTGGTTCTGATAAGCGGAGACGCAGACCATGAGATGCTGGCAAGAAAACTCAAGGCCATCAAGACACACACTGTCCTCCTTACATGGGACCCTGCAGTGACAGGCTCGACATCACATTTCCTCCGCGAAGAGGTATGCACACACGCAGACATGGACAAGCTGATCACTGCAGACCAGACTCTTCTCAAGCGCTTGACATACACCGAGAAATAGGCTGAAAATTAATTTTTGTGCCTGTAAAATTCGGAAAAAGGCATAAAGAAAAAGAAAAAAACATAAGATTCAGAAAAACATGACGGGGAGCAGTGATTCAGTTCATTGCCCCCCGTTTTTCTTTTCATAGCTTTGCCTCCATGGAAACAACGATCACAACAACAATCGACCTTGAGGCGCAGGTAGGCGCCATCGTCGAGCAGTACAGAAAGGAGGCGTATGCCTTCGTGGAGGAGATGATGTGGAGCGCATTCGAAGATATCGGAGAATGCATAATCAAGTGCGGGAAGACGCAATGGGCGGATCCGGATTCCGAAGAGGCGGTCCACAACACAAGGGAATATCTATATCTCATGTCAAGGAGGTCAGTCAACGGTCTATCGTCTAAGACTCTGCATGAGATCGTCAGGATCAAGGAAAGACGCGGCAATTTCGAAGAGACCGGAGCCGAGGGGAAAGCAACATATCTCCTGGAGTTTCTCAAGGCACGTTCGCTGTCTTTTGAGGCAACGCGTGCGAAGTATCCGAACTATCTCAAGCCGTGGACTCATGAGGACGATGTCAGGCTGGAGAAGCTCTGGAGCGAGCGCGTTTCGCTGAAAAAGCTTGCCGAAGTGTTCGGAAGAAATATCGGAGCGATCGAAGCCAGAATAGACAAGCTTGGACTCGAAAGCAAATACGGAAACAGGGACGAACTTGCATTAAAGGAATCGAATGCATATATTTGCACCGGATTGCGGTGAGAACGGCGGGAAGCCTTCCCGGGCGTTCTTGAAAAGGGAATCCGGTGCAGATCCGGAACTATGCCCGTAGCTGTGAGTCCTTTGAGGCCATGCCTCGTCTGCGGCATTCTACGCCACTGCCCTTCGGGCGGGAAGGCGCCGCAGACGGACAAGTCAGAAGACCTGCCGCAGTCAAAGTCGAACCAAGGATGCCCGGGGTCAGGCATCTGTAAAGACAAATTATAATGCATGAGATCATTTTGATTGCGGCTTGTCTGCTGACTGCAGGCACGCCTGACACCTTGGCCACAGCAACTGTAACGGCCGAGAAGGGAGTAATTGTGTCCAGGACTGACACAGTGAAGACGGTTCAGGGAGAAAGTGTCACGGACGCGCTTATGAAGATCCCTGGAATGCAGATGTCGGATCTCGGAGGATCTGCCGGCCTGAAGACCGCAGGACTTCGTGGAATGGGCACCGCCAACACAAGCATCTACATCGACGGAGTGAAAGTCGGAAACATCCAGAGCGGACAGGGAGACCTGGGAATGATAAGCCTGGAGAATGCCACGGAAGTCATTGTGGACTATGCTCAGAACAGCATTTCGTTCAACACCGCAAGACCGTCTTCGGACAAGGTCATCAGCGGACGGGCATCCATGGAGGCCGGTTCATTCGGCACATATCTGCCATACGCCAGAATCGACTGGAATGCTTCCGGGAAAGTAGCCTTAAGCGCATACGCCTCAGGGAATTTCAGCAAAGGCGACTACAAATATGCCTTGGAGGACGGAACGGTTGCAAGAAGGACAAACAACGACATGGAACAATATCGCGCAGGGCTGGACGCATTCGGAAAGATGAACGGAGGAGAATGGCATGGCAAGGCCTTCTTCAATTCCGCAGAACGAGGAACGCCAGGCAGCATTTCATGGCCTTCGGAAGACAGGCAGAAAGACATGAACGCATTTGCTCAGGGAACATTCTCAAAGAGGCTCGGCGATTTGTATTCATTGAAGGCAAGCGCCAAAGGTGCCTATGACGAGATCTTCTACAGCAGCGCCTGGGGCGACAGCAGATACAGGCAGGCTGAAGTGCAGGTCAACACGTCGCACCTGTTCACCATCACAGACTGGTGGAAGGTTTCGGCAGCAGTGGGCGGAGCATGGGACAGACTGCTGTCCGAAAGCTATGAAGGCAACGGAATGAGCAGATTCAGCGCTAACGGAGCCGTATCCACACGATTCTCTTTGGAAAGGTTCTCTGCAGAGCTGGCTGCGGAATACAGCATGGCTTCCGACAACGGGAAGACCAGACATGCGCTGTCCCCTGCAGCAAGCGTCAGGTTCAATGTTTTCGAAGGATTGCACATCAGCGGATTTGCGCGCAGGGCATACAGGATCCCGACATTCAATGAACTATATTATGTGGGTTATGGAAATCCAGACCTTAAATGCGAGGACGCATGGCTGACCGACATCGGTGTCCAATGGTACAGGAAGATGTCAGGCTGGACATTGACAGCCAAAGCTGACGGATTCATCAATATCCTCAAGGACAAGATCACATCCGCACCAAGCGCTGAAGATCCCGCCATATGGCTTCCGTACAACATAGGAAAGGTATTCGCGTCAGGCGCAGACATCTGTGCATCAGCACATTACACAAGCTGCAAATGGAAAGCAGGAGCATCTGTCAGGTATTCATATCAGAATGCAGTGGACAAGACTCCGGACTCATACACCTATGGCCGGCAGATTCCGTATGTAGCTAAGCATACGGCAGTCATCGATGCTGAGGCTTCATATTGCGGATGGAGGCTGAGCATTGTATGGAACTGCCGTGACGGAAGAAACGACAGCACAGGAGAAATGCCTGCATGGAACACTCTTGACGCCGGACTGGACAAGACATTCGTCCTCAGCGCCAGACATGACATCTCGCTGAAGGCGTTCGCAAGGGCAAGGAACATCACAGACACAAAGTATGAGCTCTCTCGGGGCTACCCCATGCCGGGCAGGTCATTCTCCGGAGGTATTGCTATAATTTTCTAGACAAATCCGGCAATTTTCATATCTTCGCATAATATTTTTCATGATCTATGACAATAGACTTTACAGATATAAAGATTGCCGATTTTCACGTGCACAGAGTCGGCAACAAGGCAAACGAGGACCCTTTGGTCCTCTCCGCCGGCGCCGCCGACGCTGACGACGAGGTGAAGGCTGCGCTCATGCAGATGTTCACCACACCGTTCTGCGGCGAGAAGGCAGCCAGCTGCGAATATTATCAGTTCTATCACGACAGCGGACTTAAATACAATGTCGTATATGACCTGACCTGCAGAGCCTTCGGCGAACCTGACAATCTTCTGGAAATTTCACGCGAGCTGGCCAGCTATCTCTATGACCAGAGCATGCACCCGAAGATCAAGCCGGGAGAGTTCTATGCAGTTCTGTTTGACGACTTTGTGATCGACGGCGCAAACCACAGGGCCCTGGGTTTATTCAAAACTGAAAATAGGGATACATATCTCAATGTCTACCAAGAAGATGGAAACTTTGAAATTATCAGCAGACAGGGCATAAACATCAACCGTCTGGACAAGGGATGCATCATCTATGAGATCGAGAGAGCAGACGGTCTGGTCGTCTCTGTAGTCGACAACACCAACAAGTCGGAGGCAAGGTACTGGATTGATGATTTCCTGCATGTCAGACAGAGGCATGACGAGTATTTCAAGACCCAGAATGTGCTGACCATGGCAAAGAGTTTCATCACAAGGGAGCTTCCGAAAGAATTCGAAGTGACGAAAGCAGACCAGGCAGACCTTCTGAACAAGTCTGTGCAGTTCTTCAAGGAGAAAGACGAGTTCGACATGGAAGAGTTTACTAATGAGGTGATTGCACAGCCTGAAGTAATCGAGTCCTTCAACTCATTCTGCAAGGACTATCAGGAAGAGCACGACCTTCATCTTGACGGTTCCTTCGGCATCTCCGACGCCGCTGTCAAGCAGAAGTCCCGCAGTTTCAAGAGCGTCATCAAACTGGACAAGAACTTCCATATCTATGTACACGGCAGCCAGGAATTCATCCAGCGAGGATATGACGAGGTATCAGGTATGAACTACTACCAGATATTCTTCAACGAGGAGTCATAGATGCAGAGATATTCCACAATCACCGAGAAGAATCCCCGCGAAATCGTGCTCCTGCGCGGAAGAGGATGCAGATACCGCAGATGCGCCTTCTGTGACTACCACGAAGACGCATCATGCGATGAAGCAGCGAACCTCGCCATCAACACAGAAGCCCTCAAAAGCGTCACGGGACAATACGGAACGCTGGAGATCGTCAACTCCGGCTCGTTCTGCGAGCTGGAGGAGAGCACGATGAAGGCCATAATCGGAGTATGTGTGGCCAAGGGCATCAGGATCGTACACTTCGAATGTCACTGGCTATACAGAAGGCACATCCCTGCGCTTCGCGAGGCATTCGCCAGGTTCGGAATCGAGGTCAAGATGAAGATCGGAGTAGAGACATTCGATCATCAATACAGGGAGCAGACCATGCTCAAGGGCATAAATGAGACGGACCCTGCTAAGATTGCAGATGCGGGATTCAATGAATGCTGCCTGCTTTTCGGTCTGCCGGGCCAGACAGCTGAAAGCATGCGCACAGATATAGAGACCGGCCTCAGGCACTTCGAGAGGGTCTGTGTCAACATAATGATAGAAAATTCCGCTCCCCTACAGCCATGCGACGAAGTCAGACAGACCTTCGTCAGAGAAATCTATCCGGAATACAAAGACAATCAGCGAGTGGACATATTGCTGCATAACACCGACTTCGGCGTAGGCAAATAATAACTTTTAGTTATATTTGCAAGTTAAATGCAGACATATGCCTAACGAACTTCTTATCATATTTTCTTTCATCCTCATCTACGGCAGCATCGTGCTCTTCTACAGGCTGTTCGGAAAAGGAGGACTTCTGGCCTTCAATGTTCTTGCGACGATCCTCGCAAACATCGAAGTTCTGCTTCTTGTAAGAGCATTCGGGATTGAGATGACACTGGGTAACGTATTGTTTGCCAGCACGTTCCTCATCACAGACATTCTCAGTGAAAACCATGGAAAGCAATACGCTAACAGGGCTGTCGTCATAAGCACGATATGCTCGATAGTGTTCATATTGGTGTCACAGATGTGGCTCCTCTATACCCCAAGCGAAAACGACTGGGCCAGCAGCTCGTTCCGCACGATCTTCAGCAGTACGCCAAGGATCATCTGCGCCTCGCTCGGCGTATACTGCGTCTCGCAGCTTGTGGACGTATGGCTTTACCACAAATGGTGGGACTGGTGCAAGAAGCGCTTCGGCGACAGCAGGCGGGGCCTGTGGATCCGAAACAACGGCTCTACCCTCATCTCGCAGCTGCTCAACACCCTGCTATACACTACATTCGCATTCTACGGCACATATCCGATAAGCACGCTTGTGTCGATATTCATCAGCAGCTACGCCATCTTCTTCGTGACAAGTCTGCTTGATACGCCGTTCGTATACTGGTGCAGGATGATCCACGACAAACACGAAGACAACGATGTCACAGACTGAACTTCAGAAACAGCGCAGCACGACGCTTAAAGAGCGCCCGCAGGAGCCTAGGAAATACAACGTGATAGTTCTGAACGACGATTTCACGACGTTCGAGTTCGTGATAATGGTCATGATGGCCGTCTTCCAGAAGACCCAGCAGCAGGCCGAAGAGATAGCTACCACGACGCACTTCCACCAGAAGGCTAAAGTCGGCACTTACACACTTGACATAGCCCGCAGCAAGGTGGCCAAGGCGACAGAAATGGCCCGCACCGAGAACTTCCCACTCACTTTTGAAATAGAACCTGAATAGAAAATGGCAATACACGATACAGAAAAGATAACGGTGGCGGTGTCACTCGCCTCAAGCATGGCGCTCTCCAGGAGGAACGAGTTCCTCACTCCGGAGCACCTTCTCGCAGCATTCCTCAAAGACGACGACATCAGGGCGGCAGTCAGCGTCTGCGGTGTCGTGGAGGACATGGAATCCATTCTGAACCAATATCTTGACCAGCTGGAGCAGATGCCGGACGGTAACTTCGAGCTCAATGCGTCCAGCCAGCTGCAGGAGCTGATAGCAATTGCGGAAAACGCCGCAAGAGGCTCCGGATCCCCTATCCTGAAGACCCATCACGTGATGTATGCATACTTCCAGCTTGAGGATTCTCATGCGCGCTATGCGCTTGAAGAAGGACTGGAAGTGACCGTCCCGGCTTTCCTTAACGAGCTGGTCAAGATCGAAAGCGAGGAAGGTGTTGACGAAGGAATGCCTGCTGAGATCAAATGGACACGTTTCTTCCGCGAATGCCCTGCAGAGGAAATTGTAGGCAGGGAAAACGAGACAAGAGAGGCCCTTCGCATACTTTGCAGGAAGCGCAAGAACAACATACTCATAGTCGGCGGACGAGGCGTCGGCAAGACCGCCTTCGTGCACGGTCTTGCAAAGACATTCCAGGAAGGAGACGTTCCTGCCAGGCTCAAGGACTTCACCATCAAGGAGCTGATGCCGAACATGGTCCTCAGCGGTGCCCAGTATCGCGGAGACTTGGAAGGCAGGATTGAAGACATAGTCAAAGGGCTCGCCGAAGACGGCAAGACCATAATGTATGTCGACGAACTCAGGAGCCTTGGCGGATACAGCAAGACCGACGACGGAATGAAGGACATCATAGGCCTTCTCACGCCATACCTCAAGGACAGCAGCATGAAGCTCATCATAGGAGCGACGCACGAAGATGTGAAAAGGCTTCAGGCCAATGACAGCACAGCGTTGGACCTGTTCCGTAAGATTGAGTTGGAAGAGCCTTCGGAAGAAGAAACCGGAAAGATTCTTGAAAAGACAATCACTTCTTTTTCAGAACATTACGGCATCAGCTATGAGGACGGCACTGCCGCATACGCCGTAAGCATGAGCCGCAGGTATATCCTTGACAGATGCTTGCCGGACAAGGCGATAGACCTCCTTGACGAGGCCGGAGCATACGCCATGACCGCAAAGGAAGGCAAGGTCACGAAAAAGATCATTGACAAGGCGCTCGCAGACATATGCAAGACCGACGTGCAGGCCTCAGACGAGGATGTGAAGGACGACCTATATCACATGGAAGAGCGCCTCAAAGGCAGGATATATGGCCAAGACGAAGCCATAAGGACCATTACGGAGACCATTCTGATGTCCAAGGCAGGCCTCATGGATGCTGGCAAGACCATAGGAAGCTTCCTCTTCGTGGGACCTACTGGAGTCGGAAAGACAGAACTGTCAAAGGTTCTCGCTCAGCAACTGCACGTTCCACTCCACCGTTTCGACATGAGTGAATACTCCGAGAAGCACTCGGTAGCAAAGCTGATAGGCTCCCCTGCAGGATATGTCGGATATGACGACGGAGGCATCCTGACGGAAACCATCAGGAAGAATCCATACTGCGTGCTGCTCCTCGACGAGATCGAGAAGGCGCATGAAGACATATACAACCTTCTCCTCCAGGTGATGGACTATGCGGTCATCTCGGACAACAAGGGCAGGAAGGTAGACTTCCGCAATGTGGTCCTGATCATGACCTCGAACGCCGGAGCCAGATATGCCCACACGGCATCTGTAGGATATGAGAGAAAGGTCAGTGCCGGAAGCGCCATGGCCAAGGAAGTAAAAAAGGTATTCGCACCTGAATTCCTAAACAGGCTATCGTCAGTGGTCGTTTTCAATGATATGGACGAGAAGATGGCCGGAATGATCCTGGACGACAAGATAGCAAAGCTGCAGGAGAGACTTGAGGGCAGGAAGGTGAAGCTTGCGATAGAGCCGGAGGCATACAAGAAGCTCCTTGCAGAAGGATTCTCGCCGGAATACGGAGCGCGAGAGATCGAGCGCGTACTAAACTCACGCCTGACGCCTATGCTCATGCGCGAGATACTATTCGGGGATCACAAAGAGGGATTCACAGCAGTCATAACAGCAACTGAAGACGGATATGATATTCGACCTGAATAACACACTGGATTTCCCGGACCCGCGATACGGCGATCCGAGCGGATTCTATGCCGTCGGGGGCGACCTTTCGCCGGAAAGACTCGTGAAGGCATATCCCCTGGGCATATTCCCCTATTTCGCCTTCAGGCAGAAGCCGATAATATGGTGGGCACCTCAGGAAAGATATGTCATATATGCCGACGAAATCCACGTCTCGCATTCCATGAGGAATCTGCTCAACAAAGGAATCTACGAGTGTACGATCAACGAGGATTTCGAGGGGGCTATCGAAGGATGCGCACTTGCTGACGGACGTATGGGAGAGGAGTTCGCATGGCTCGGACCGGAGCTGATGGATGTATGGTGCGAGCTGAACAAAAGAGGATATGCAAAGAGCGTGGAAGTATGGAACGAAGCCGACGAACTGGTCGGAGGACTATACGGATTCGTAAGCGGCGGAGTGTTCATCGGAGAGAGCATGTTCTCTCTCGAGCCGAGCGCTTCAAAGCTGGCGCTCATACACCTTGCCCGACACATGCAGAAGAACGGAGGCGTCTTCATCGACTGCCAGTTGAAGACAGATCACCTCAAATCCATGGGTGCCAGATTCATTTCATACGACGAATATCTGGAGAATACCCTGAATTCGGCTGCGATTTGCTGGGACAGCAAATAATATCGCCAAACACTTGATAATGTTTAATTAAAACATATTTGTTTTTACCTATAACAAAATTGTTAACCACTAAATGACCATATGAAGACACTAAAAATCGGCCTTCTCGGCAAGATTCTCATCGCCATTGCCCTCGGTGTAGGACTTGGTCTCGTAGCCCCGGCATGGGCGGTCAGAATCTTCCTCACATTCAACGGAATCTTCAGCCAGTTCCTCGGCTTTGCGATCCCGCTGATCATCATCGGACTCGTCACGCCGGCAATCTCTGACATTGGAAAGAGTGCAGGAAAAATGCTCCTCATCACAGTCGCCATCGCATACGGATCGACCATTTGCGCAGGCCTCATTTCATACCTTACAGGAGCGGCGCTCTTCCCTGGCATGATCAGCGGCGGATCGGGAATGGATGCCATCGAAGGTGCACAGGAACTCTCGCCTTACTTCACCGTCACAATTCCTCCGATGATGAATGTCATGACCGCGCTTGTCCTGGCATTCATGCTCGGACTCGGACTTGCAGCGATAGAGAAGACAACGCTCAAGGATGCATTCCATGACTTCGAACAGGTCGTGATCAAGACCATCAAGTCGGCAATCATCCCACTTCTCCCCCTCTACATCTTCGGCATATTCCTCAACATGACATATGTAGGCCAGGTATTCAGCATCCTGACCGTATTCATCAAGATCATCGGCATCATATTCCTCATCCACATCGGCATCCTCATAATACAGTTTGCAATTGCAGGCGGATTTGTGAAGAAGAATCCGTTCAAGCTGCTTTGGAACATGCTTCCGGCATACTTTACAGCACTTGGCACACAGTCTTCTGCCGCAACCATCCCTGTAACCCTCCAGCAGTCACGCAAGAACGGCGTATCGGAGGATGTAGCAGGCTTTGTGATACCTCTCTGCTCAACCATCCACATGTCCGGCAGCACACTGAAGATCGTGGCATGTGCCCTTGCGCTCATGATCATGCAGGGCATGCCATATGACTTCGGCATGTTTGCCGGATTCATCCTCATGCTCGGCATCACCATGGTTGCTGCCCCTGGAGTGCCAGGAGGCGCCATCATGGCATCGCTCGGCCTGCTGCAGTCTATGCTCGGATTCGACCAGGAGGCCCAGGCGCTTATGATCGCGCTCTATATCGCCATGGACAGCTTCGGTACAGCATGTAACGTGACTGGAGACGGCGCCATCGCCCTGATCATGGAAAGAATAATGGGAAACACAGACATAAAACAATAAGACTTTGAAACGCTTGATTACAGTAATCGCTGCATGCCTCTGCATCGGAGCGGCAGCACAGCAGAATGTGGGATTCAGACAGGGAAACCTCAAGTCACCTGTAGTTAACGAAGACAACACAGTCACCTTCACAGTAAACGCCCCGGCGGCATCAAAGGTCGAAGTGTTCGGAGACTGGGCCGTAGGACACGGCTATGGCCTCATGGAGAAGAACGCTGACGGATTATGGGTATACACTACCCCTGCCCTTCCGTCAGAGATGTACACCTACCGCGTCATCATCGACGGCGTGACCGGCCTCGACCCCCTCAATCCGTTCACCTGCCGCGACGTCGGCACGGTATTCAGCATCTTCTATGTGAACGGCGGATGCGCTGACTATTATCAGGTGCATGACGTTCCACACGGAAGCCTTACCCAGGAATGGTATCATTCCGAGACGCTCGGAGACGTTGACCGCAGACTGAGTGTATACACCCCTGCAGACTATGGCAAGAGCAGGAAGCGCTATCCTGTGCTTTACCTTCTTCACGGAAGCGGCGGCGACGAGAATGCATGGGTGGAGCTCGGAAGGACGGTCAGGATCATGGACAACCTCATCGCTGAAGGCAAGATCGAGCCTATGATCGTGGTCATGCCTAACGGCAATGCAGTAAAGCAGGCCGCCCCTGGAGAGACAAGCGAAAACCTTTCATACCTGCCAGTAATGACCAACCAGCTTAAAGGATATAAGACAGGTGATTACGAGGAATCATTTGATGAAATAGTCGAATACATCGACAACCATTACAGAACCATCAGAAAGAAGGAAAAGAGAGCCGTGGCAGGTCTCTCGATGGGAGGCTTCCACTCATTGTTCATAGCCCTTAACCATCCAGAGAAGTTCAACTATGTCGGCCTTCTCTCAGCAGGCCTAAATACGGCATTCCTCGACATGACCAAGCCGGCATACAAAGATATGGAGGCAAAGCTGAAGAACTTCCAGAAAGAAGGCTATGAACTCTTCTGGATCGCATGCGGCAAAGACGACTTCCTCTACCAGAACAACCTGGACTTCATGAAGACATGCAACAACATCGGATTCGAATACACATACCACGAATCGGAGCGAGGACACATCTGGGCCAACTGGAGACAATACCTCCTCCTCCTCACCCCGATGCTGTTCAAATAACACCCCGCCCCGGGCTCCCAATGACATCCCGACCTTTTGTCGTCATCACTGGTTATTGGTCATCATCCCAAGCTCTTGCTAGTCATCCCCGGCTTGACCGGGGATCCGGATGCCCGATCGGGTCGGGCATGACTAAAAGCGTCAAGGACAACGAACAGGGACGGGCATGGCGGACTGACATAATGAACAGGCAGGACGAACTGGCAGGACGGGCAAGCATGACGAACGGGCAGGACGGGCAAGCAGGACGGGCAACAATAGCGGCGTTGCACAAAAACGTTGATTCATGTAGCACCGCTACACTTTTCAGGGTGAAAATGACCATTTCAGCCATCAGCGTGACATATATTTGCCATTTCATGTAACGCCGCTGCACATAATTCGAGCATGACAAGCAACACCGCATATTCTTTTTATGTAAGTATACATCGATGAACAGGATTTGACTATTTATGCATGATAGAGGACAGGAAATCAGACGAATAACAGTCGTCGGAGCCATAGTAAATATTATCTTGACAATATTCAAGATAATTGCAGGTGTATTGGGACGTAGCGCCGCTATGGTTGCAGACGGAATCCACTCTCTCTCTGACTTGCTCAGCGATATTGTCGTTCTGGTCTTTACTCACATATCGTCCAAAGGGAAAGACAAGAATCATTCGTTTGGGCATGGCAAATTCGAGACCATGGCTACCCTCATTGTCAGTGTGATATTGGTTGCCGTTGGAGCAAAATTGATGGCAGATGGGGTTGCAAGCATCATCGGTGTAATGAACGGAAACAGTATTCCGCTTCCTGGGAGTATTGCATTATGGGCGGCAATCGGATCCATCATCATCAAGGAAATTCTATATCATGCCACAATCCGCACAGCCGCAAGAACAAACAGTCCGGTCGTATTGGCCAATGCATGGCATCATAGAAGTGACGCGCTTTCCTCAATCGGAGCCTTGACAGGCATTGCCGGCGCTATGATTCTCGGAGAAAAGTGGACAATACTTGACCCGATAGCATCATGCTGCATCAGCATTGCAATCATAGTCGTTGCGGTCAAAATGTCCCTTCCAAGCCTTGCAGAACTCCTTGAAACATCGTTGCCGGAGGAAATCGAAAAGGACATCATCAGCATCGCCAATTCTGTTCAGGGTGTCGAAAACATTCATGAACTGAAGACCCGTCGGAATGGCATTTCATATATAATAGATGCTCATATCGTAGTTGACCCCCATATTTCAGTTACCGAAGCGCACAACATTGCCACAGATGTAGAAAATGCCCTGAAAGAGAAATATGGCAATGAAACCCAGATCAACATCCATATAGAACCGGATCAGGACTCACTGTAACTCCTGCACTCTACCTTTGGACAGACAAACATCTGTTTAGACGGGCTGGATCCGAGGCAAAGAGAAGACGGATAGCAAAGATTGCCTGATACGATAATTTTTAGTTATCTTTGCCAGCTGGAATGCGACATATCAAGACATATACGGCGCTGTTGCTTATGATGGTATTCTGCAGTTACTATGCAGGTATCAGCATGTTCTCGCACACCCATATCGCCAATGGTTCATCCATTGTGCATTCCCATCTCGGAGGCGATGCGGAACACGAGCATAGTGACTCTCAGTATGCCGTGATCGACATTCTCTCAAACTTCCAGTCTGAAACCGCCGACACCTTCCAAGACTCCGGAACTCCGCTTCAGATGCTTTCTGAACCTTACGCCGTACCCGGAGCGCCAGATTATCTGTCTCAGGTGCATACGGCCTTCAAGCATCGTGGTCCGCCACAGTGCTGACCTTCTCCCATAGACCGGTCCCGGAAGGAATGGAATGATCCGAAGGGCCGGAAATTCCCTCCGACGTAAGTCGGTCCACATCATAAAGATTCAGAAAACAACAGACCAAGCCAATAAGATGAAAAGAATATTTTCAGCTTTGGTGGCGGCACTATGCGTAGTACTGTCCGCCAAGGCACAGCATACGGATGCACATATCCATGGACACGTAATAGACAGGAACACAGGCGAGCACCTTCCATATATGGTGGTCGTCATCAAAGGAACCACAATAGGTGTAACGACGGAGAACACAGGCCATTACATGATAAGAAACGCCCCTGAAGGCACCTTCACGATAGAGGTTTCTGCGGTAGGATACAAGACCCAGAGCCACGAGGTCACTATCAGGAGAGGCAGATCGTACGAGGTCAACTTCTCGCTTGAAGAAGACCATATACAGATAGACGGAGTCATCGTTTCGGCAACAAGAAGCGAGACCACTAGAAAGATGTCCCCTACACTTGTGAATGTGGTCGGAATGGATGTCTATGACAGATCTAACTGCACGACTGTAGCCCAGGGACTGGCCTTCCAGCCGGGAGTCAGGGTCGAGAATAACTGTCAGAACTGCGGTTTCCAGCAGGTCAGGATCAACGGCCTCGACGGTCAGTACACCCAGATTCTGATCGATTCCCGCCCGATCTTCAGCGCATTGGCGGGCGTATATGGAATCGAACAGCTGCCGGCGAACATGGTAGACAGGGTCGAGGTCATGAGAGGCGGCGGTTCCGCCCTTTTCGGTTCATCAGCAATTGCTGGTACCATCAACATAATCACTAAGGAGCCTGTGAGGAATTCAGCGACCATATCGAACACGACCACATTGATAGGAGGTTCGTCCGCAATGCACAACACCACAGACATCAATGCCTCGATCGTATCTGAAGACAACATGATGGGGCTTGCTGTGTTCGGACAGAATACAGCCAAGGATGCATGGGACGCGAACGGTGACGGATTCACCGAACTTTCGAGGATTTCAGGGCAGACCGTGGGCTTCCGAGGCTATGTAAAGACCGGCCTGTACTCGAAGATCACCGCGGAGTACCACCACCTCGAAGAGTTCAGAAGGGGCGGTGACAACATCGACCTTCCTCCGCATGAGGCGATGATTGCCGAGCAGACCAAGCATGGAATAAATACCGGTGGTCTGAAATTCGACTGGTTCTCGAGGAATCAGAAGCACAGGATCAATGCCTTCGCTTCATTCCAGCATATATCCCGCGACAGCTACTACGGTGCAGGAATGGACCCGAATGCATATGGAAAGACCACCGACCTGACGTGGGTTGGCGGAGCACAGTATGTGTTCAAGGCCGAAAGATTCCTGTTCATGCCATCTGACCTGACTGTCGGTCTGGAGTACAACGAGGACTATCTGAAGGACAACATGTGGGGATATGACAGGGTGACAGACCAGACAGTAAGGATAGCCAGCGCCTATGCCCAGAACGAATGGAAGAACGAGAAGTGGGGCATCCTGATAGGAGGTCGTCTTGACAAGCACAACCTCATTGACGGAGTCATCTTCAGCCCACGTGCCAACCTCAGATACAATCCTTCGGAGAATGTCAACCTGCGTGCAAGCTATTCATACGGCTTTCGCGCGCCTCAGGCCTTTGACGAGGACCTTCATATAGACAATGTAGGAGGTACCGTTTCGATGATACGTCTTGCAGAGGACCTTACCGTCGAGAAATCGCAGAGCGTGAGCGTGTCTGCTGACATTTACCGCAGCTGGGGCGACTGGCAGGGAAATGTCCTCGTGGAGGGATTCTTCACCGATCTCGATGACGTATTCGCACTCAGGGAGCTGGGCTTCAACGACGAAGGCATCCTCATCAAGGAAAGACATAACGAGTCGGGAGCAAGGGTATTCGGAGGAAACCTCGAAGGAAAGATAGCATGGAGAGACGTCTTCCAGCTCCAGGCGGGTGTCACCCTCCAGAATTCCAGATACAAGGAGGCAAGGTCTTGGAGCGAGGATGTGGAGGCTACAAAAAGGATGTTCAGGACTCCGGACCTGCACGGCTACATGACGGCTTCATACAATCCGATGAAGAATCTGACCCTGGCGCTGACGGGAACATACACTGGAAGCATGCTGGTGGAGCATCATGCGGGAATGCTGGAGAGCAACGTGACGACAGAGACCAGGGACTTCTGGGACATGGGAATCAAGGCTGCTTATGACTTCAAGGTGTACAGGAGTTTCTCGCTGCAACTTAATGCCGGAGTGCAGAACATGTTCAATTCCTTCCAGAACGATTTCGACTCTGGAGCGGACCGCGACTCGGGCTACATTTACGGGCCTACTCTTCCCCGCAACTTCTTCTTCGGAATCAAGCTTATGTACTAGCAGTGTAAAGAGACGGATTGAAGATCATTCAGAAGGACGTGCTTCAGTATTCACCTCAAAGTATACAATTGCTTCAAACTTGTATCCTTTGAGGTATTTCCAACAATCGAACAAGCTATAGTTGGTTGACGCAATCAACCCCGGATGGAAAGATTTATCAGAGTCTGTTATTTCTAATCCTGACACATTATAGATGCCCGGTCAAGACGGGCATGACATAACCGTTAAATTGCAATTTATCAGCGAGATTAATATTATACTCCTGCACTTTCCCTTTTCTGGACCATCCATCACTAAATCGTACGAAAACCTG
>X418_Giraffe__coassemble_14_pt1 | contig 56144 bp, 50 predicted proteins | sample X418_Giraffe__metabat2_high_PE_001 | metagenome-assembled genome bin X418_Giraffe
TATATCCGTATGCATCGTCAGTTCCGCCCTGAACAGGAGGCGCACTGAATGCCTGACTGAAGGTCCTTGTGGTAATAGCCAGACTTTTATCAGATGGTAATGCCAGCGTAAATTCCTTGGGATCACCAATATATGTTATCACACTTGGATTCAGGTCCTCTGAAAACGCGACATTGACATTCTGCTTTGGAGAAACGAACTTGACATATTCGACCTCGCCCCATACAGACGCAGCCCCTAGGGAAGTCGCGTTAAGATTGATCTTTATCCAGGTAAGAAGATGATCATATCGCTGGGGCTCGAAGTTTTCGGAGTAGGTACCTACTATCTGATCTGCGAACATAAGATCTTCGGACCCATTGATAACGTGACTTGAAGAATTTGTTTCATCGTCTGTCAGTTGTGTCCAGCCTGTATGCGGATAGAATCCGACACAATACACCTTATCTCCGACACTTTCATAATTTAAATCTGCCGCAATCGGGTAAAGAAGAATATTCTCTCCTGACCTTATATCCAGACGAGTGGCACTCTCATATGTTGCAGTGGTGGCACATGGGAGATATTGAGGTAGTTCAGGCTTATGAGAATATGTTCCGGGTTTATAAGAGAACCACAAGGCTACCTGCAGTTTATTATCCGACGACGGCATACCGGTATATGGATCAGCGCTCACTCCCTCATCTGCTTTGCTTTGGACAGCACCATCGAGAAGGACTTCACCGATGGACGCACTCATAGTTATGGAGCGCCTTTCGATCTCCAAAGATGAAGAACACCCGCTGACAAATAAGATGCATACAAAAAATATTATCACTAAATTCCTCATACAAAGCAAATTAATCTTCAATATCACCGATGCCGAATCCTCCGTTCTTCCATTCTGTGACAATCGCCTCCATAGCGATGGCCCTACCCTTCTTAAACTTCAGAGTCGCCAAAAAATGATTTCCTCTTGTACTGCCTGTTCCATCAGCCGAGGTCGCAGTCTTCTGAAGATCAAGCTTCAATTCCTGCACACCTCTATTCTCTGTCTCCACGATGATTACATACTCATGATCCTCTGCTGTCGCAATCACTGGAGCACACATCACATAAGCCACAGAATCTATCTTCTCAGTAAGCAGATAGCCGTTCTCGCTTGGAAATTTATTATCTGTACCTAAAGTATAGAAATCCATGCTTGAGTCCTGCTGTCCGGAAAATGCGAGATCAGTATCATAACTGAAATCGGCACCTTGAGAAAGGTCAATAGTAACCTTGTTCAGATTTATTCCATATCCGTCCATATGGTATGTCTGTATCTTCAGGTCAGTGATCTTTCCCCAGGCTTCCTGAACATCCTGAAGATTCTCTCCCTCAGCCAATACGATACCCATTTTTACAGTAATACGGGTCAGAAGATGCTCGAAAGCCAACACTGGAGAGTCGTTGACCACCTGGGTCTGCTCCTTTGTATCGTAAGCTCCAAAGACCTCAGGTGCAAACATTACGTCTTCACAGCCTTTGAAAGTAAAAGATGCCTGCGCACCATTTGTTGTGCTCCATGAGTCCTGTGGATGCATTGCCACAAAATATACGGGATCTGCTGTATAAGAACCCGAGGCTCCCTGTCTTGGCGGGGGATAAATCGCCTGGCTCAACAACTGTGGCGCTCCGCTTTGAAAACGTCCCTGCGTGTGAATGGCGACTTTATGCTCGACTGCTGCACTTCCGTCCCATCCGTTATTTACATATGACTTTGCAGTAGTAGAAGCCCATACAGCCACATTCAAAGGATTCGATGTGGTCGGAGCATCACCTTCGAACGGAGTCTTTGTCAACGGATCGGAATCGAGGCTGACCGAAAGGTAGATCGGCTGACCTTGAGACATGTCATATCCGCTCTTCTGACAAGATGCCAAAAGAGTCAGCAAGCCACAGAATATGTACAAATATCTTCGCATATTATTCGATCTCAAACTCATGTTCATAAACATATTTCCATGGTGTCACCTTTACCTGGAATAGAATCTCCTCTCTACTATTACCCATATCTAATGTATAAGTATATATGTGTCCAGGCTCCCAGTCATTGATGATTTTTCCTTTAAGGACCTTGGTATCCTTGGCAGGGTCATCGCTTGTGGTGTCATATCCTTTCCAGTGACATTCTATACTAAATTCCTTAGGATCACTGCTGTTAGCCTGAGGCAGTACTATGTATGGTCCGCAAAGTTCACCACCAAAGTTTACATCACCAGGGATTATCTTCTCTACCGTAAGTACCAGATCATTCCTGTCAGCTGTGTAATCCCACTTTGAACCTACTGCGGCTAGATCGAATGTGCCGATATGATTAATACCACCGATGGTTATAGTCTTGACTGTCAGGTCTCTCTGAGACTGTTTGACCTCGAATACAACGCCGGAGAAAGGATGTTGGAATTCAAGAGGAACAGCGCCCTGGGTAGCCTTTCTGTCAGAGGTGTATGCATACATGAACTCCTTCATGTTCTCCTGATGCGAAATATCGTTTCCCGTGTTGATAAGGGGCAATGTCGCAGTAAAAGTCGGAGGGTTGGTCTGGGAATTCACTTTTATATGCTCAGAATGAGTCGATGCAAAGAAATCCAGAGATGTCGCAAGGGGCCAATAATAATTTTTATAACCGCCGCTTACATCATAGAATAGCCAGCGGTGCTTTGTCGCATCCACGTCTTCTGTGGAATATTTCACATCAGAGTCAAAGAGGGCTGTCGATGTACCTGCAATATAAGAGTAGGTATGGAAAAGATCGGCTCTCAGATCTGCGTCATCATCATACAGCAATGCTCGGCTTGGGACGCCATCCCTCTCCACGACAGGCATAAGAGCAATAGCGCCGTCATTCATCGCAGGTTCTGTCTCCTGCTTAGAACAGCCGCACAAGGCTCCAGCCACAAACATTGCCAGTATATATAGACGTTTCATTTCTTGCTTTATTGTTTTTGGAACCCAGCCAGGCGGTCAGGCCTGGATGGGCGGAAAGATTAATCTATAATTAGATATACGGGGTTACTTTATTTTTTTTCATCGTCACCTTGGCCATCAAGAGATGGGGATGTTTCAATTGCATCTCCCCAAGTTGCTACACTTGGCTCAATCAGGATTTCAGAAAGAGTCATTGTGATATTATAAACATATTTCTTGGCCATCTCCCATTTATTACCAGCAAGATTATAAGTGTAATTAAATATATTTGGAGTTCCGTCTGGCTGGGTAATAGTGTAATTGATTGTGAAAGAGGTCTGATCGCTTGGGATTACCAGAACACCATTACCTCCGAATTCTTTATAAGCGTCAGTAAGAAGTAGGTCATCAGCAGATGAGTCAGTAACAATTCCTGATTCTATGAGTTTCATATTAGCTTTAACAGTTGAACTCCAAGCTGCTCCGAGATATGCAGTTACACACTTCTCTGCTTCGGTAGTGGCATAGTTGTCATTAGTTACAGTCAAAGTACCATTTACAGGAACTTCATTGAGAGTAATGGAATTAATTGCAATCTTAGGATCTGCAACTGTGAGGCCATTTCCTGTTTTTACCTTGAAATTAATCCATGAAAGCGCATGCTTGAAAACCATACCAACTGTAGTATAAGCGCCTCCCTGCTGATGTGTTCCCTGACCAGCAGCGAACATAAGGTCTGTCTGAGTTGCATCATTATTTCCTGTTAGATCAGATACAACTTTAGATGCAGGTATAGCAGAATCAAAGGCGTTCTGAACGTGATCTGTTACTCCACCTCCAGTATTTGTTACAGCTAGGAAGTTAATAGTAGCGTCTGATAATGGCCAGTAACGTTTTCCTGCCCATGTATTAGTTCCGGAAACATTAGTGAATAATGTTTCAGTAAAGTAAGTGCCAGCGGTAGCACCATCTCCAGCTGCAAGATAAGCAACTACATCCATGTTGTCACCTGTGAGGAATGTAGTTCCATCCACAGGAGCCTTTGTAGCCACCTTATTGACTGCTACAAAAGAAATCTCCTGAACGTCTCCTGTAGGGACGATCTCAGTCTTGTTGCAGGCTGCTAACATTGCAGTTGCAGCGGCTGCCAAAAAGAAGAATCTTTTCATAATTTTTGAGTGTTAAATGTTAATGAAATTGTTGTTATTGTTGTTTGTTTTGATTGTTGTCGGTCTTTTATGTCAGTGGAACGTCGATATCTTCCCGTTCCCATTTGTCGATACTTGGATCGAGGCCTCCTCCTCCGTGCTCTGCCTTCGGGATGTCTATGAGTTCTCCATCGATGACAAGCTGGTGATCCTCGTTGTCCGGATCATCGAACTGGTCTGTAACATCATAGATATATCGATACTGGCCTCCGTCAGAGTTTGTCACCGTAATGTCAAGGAAGATCTGATTCTGCTCCCCTGGAAGCTTTCCGAAGGTATTGAATACTGTATAGAGACGGCTGTTCTCCACGTCCACGCTCATATCCACATATACAGTAGCCGGAGAACTGTCCCTTTCCGGTCTTCCGAAGTAGTTCGACAGGATCTGGCCTGTCACGAATGCCTCGACCTTTTCGATGTTCTCTGCTCCCTTGATGTTCAGCACTTCGAGACTGTATACGTCGAGGATGGTGGATACAGTAGTGTGGATCGTGACTGCCTGCTCGCCTCCAGTAAAGGCGTCAATTGTCACATCCATCTCATTTGAAGTGTAGAGATGATCCGGCTCATTGATGATAGGATCGTCCTCATATCCCTTTGAGACATACTCTCTTGCTGACTCGTTTATCTTGGATTTGATAATTTCGCCTTTTGATGCTGTGATGTCAGTCGTAAATGCGTTAGCCTTGATTCGGTTGTGAAGGTCCTTCAGCTGAGTGGATTCAGTTCCGAAGCTATATATCACAAGGTGGTAGGAGCCAGGAAAGATGCTCAGCGAACCACCTTTCTCTCCAACTATATTTGAGGAGATGAGGTCGTTTGTGACTGTATCATACACAAGAACTTCGTAGTATGCAGGAACAACTCCTTCGATCTTGTCAGTGTAGATCTTTTCCAGAGGCTTGTCCACAGACATGACGATATCGTGGTCGAGTTCCCTGTCCTGATCTATGATGATGTCGACCCTTGTGGACCTGTCATACAATGGTATACGCTTGCAACCTGCTGAAAAAATCAGCAGAACTGCAGCCATTGTGACATATGCCAGGAATCTCTTCATCAATTTATATTTCTGTTTATTTTCTTGTCATGTAAATAGGGACTACAAGAGACACACCTGCTTTAAGAGGGCCTGCCCAGTGGATGTTCTTTGTGTAGCCTTCCCTGAAAGCCTTGCCGCCCGACTCGAAGACATCGTAAGGACGTGCATAGGAATAAAGATATCCAAGGCCGACGGTGAATTCGAGATGCATCCTGTTATTGAATACAGGCATTGCATACATATAGTCAAGGCATACAGAGGCGAACTCTCCCTGATGGCCGGTGTAATTACGCTCGAGATCATAATAGCCAATGTATGTTCCGAGTCCAACGGAGTGTCCGAGGAGTCTGTTTTTATATGTACGGCCTTTACCAAGCCAGTATCGTCCGGTAAGTCCCCAGGCAAGCATCTGCAGGGCATTCTTATGATCATCCTTTCTGCACAACCATGGGAAATAATAGTCTCCCTCCACGGACCAACGGTCGTTGATACATACTTCGACTCCGAAGTTTGAAAGAGGAGACAGAAGATTGGTGCGGACTGCTGCAACCTTTTGTCGTTCAGGAAAAATTGAGGCAGGCAGATAGCAGTCAATGTCTGAATGAGGTACTTCAAGAACAGGTTTGTAACACAGGGGCCCTATTGGCTCGAGTGATGGTTCTCTGGCATACTCATCCCGTTCTCCGCGCACGGTAAGGGTAATGGAAGCGTTTCGAAGGGCGTAGATATGATTGATGATGAAGTATTCCCATCCTTCACTACATCCTCGGAGAGACTTCTCCTTATCGTCTGCAGAAAGCGGACTTTCGATTATCCGGAGCATTTCATGTCTTTGAGGAAAGTCCTGGCTCGACTTGAGGATCTGACGCAGACCATCCCAATCCTCATCAACATACTGAACCTGGATATTCAATGCAGCGGACTCCGGAAATAGCTCGAGTATAAGTCTGCTTGTGCTCTCTGCTCGCCTCCTTGCAAGATTCCTGTTGAACTCCAATGGTCCGTCAGGTGATGAAGTGGCTATGATAAGGATAGAATACGTCTCAAATTGAAGAGTGCTGTCAGCGCAAAATGTATTACGTATATCCTGACGTATTGTCTGTATTGTATGCGAGTTTTTATGGAAGGTACTGTCTACATTCGAAGTGTTGATCGGGAAGAAGATATTATAACGTTTCTCAACATATGACAGATTTGATGGTTCTGCCGCTTGTCCGAAAGAGACATATGACATAAGCAGACACACTATCGTGAGCAAAATATGTTTTGAAGCTTTCATTAAAATCTTTTACCCGGAAAATTCTTTAAATACCATGTTTATAAAAGGGCAGACAAATATATTTTTGCATTATTACAACACAAAACATCACTTGTCGCAATTTCACAAAAGAAATGTTGCAACATTACAAAAGCCGAAGATGGAAGGCCGTAAAACAGCTAAACGGCCTTTTCCCATTGTGGAATAAGGCCGTTTAGCTATTTGAGATTTTCGAGATACTCCGTCAGAGTGACTCCCATTATTTTCTGAAAGTTCCTGTATGCTGTGGAACGCTGTCGGAATCCAGCGTAACTGAATAGAGCCTGCAGATTTGCTTTAGGATTGCGCTTGAGTTCTGACACGATAAACTCGATCCGTCGCTTTGCCACATATTCGCTGAATGTGCAGCCGGCAAATTTCTTGAATGCTTCGCCGAGATAAGTGCGGTTGGATGCGAGTTCTTCAGACAACGACTGGAGACTCAGTTCAGGATTTCGCCATCCCTGCTGTTCTACCAGCAGATGGGTTACATCTACCCACAACTTATCAATAACATCATACTGTTCATCTTTAACACCGCTTATCCTGTCGTATTCAGGTATAGGGAGACGTTCTTTCAACTCATACCATATAAGCCAGAAAAAGAAGAAAAGCATGCTCAACTGATGTAGAATGGTGAAAATCCTTGCATGAGTAATAAATAGTCCAAAGAGCAGTAATCCTATCGAGCAGAATCCTAACGAATATTTAAGAATGAACTTTTTATCTGCTCCACTCTTCTGCCAGTCATATGGAACAAGGAAAAGGGCAAAAGAATATACAAGCATCATTGTAACTGCAAACAATCTGAACATGACATCCGGTTTCCAGATATTATGCAACAGATCTGCAAATGTGTCAAGTGCAGTGTACTGAATACCTGCGAACATTCCTACAGCTGCAATTGCTGCAAGAGGTGCAAAAAGGATGGTGAGGGTTCTGCCTGGTTTTGAAATGGAACGGATGAACACTAAAGGATAGAAAAAGTATGTCATCTGCATTATGATCGAAGCAAAAGTAGACTCTGGTTCCAGCAAGCCTTCATTGACCACGATATTTCCAACCCAGTGACGGATGATGAAGAAAAAGGAATTCAGCGATGTAAACCAGCAGAAAATTGCCAGGACATAACGTGAATAATCATTTGTCTCCTTGCGTCGCATCCATAACATGATGCCGCCGGCAACAAGTTCAAAAGTTATCAGCGCAGAAATTACAGATAAAATAAGTCTCAAAATGCAACAAGTTAATTGTTATATATACTCTAATATAAGCAAAATTATGAATTCCTGATTTCATTCACAATAATTTCAATCAGAAATCATCTCTCTTCAATCTTTATTTCCAGGATCGTAGTTCAGATTTTACTGCAACGGGATCTGATTATGCTGACGACAAAAGCGACAATTGCAGCAAGCAGGATCACCGGCTCCGCCAACATGAAAACAGGCATAGTTCCCAAGGTGAGAGTGACCAATGCAGAGCAGAGGGTACATAAGCAAGGCACTACGGGACATTTCCCCACTTGCATTTCCATCAAGGTCAAAGTGGGCAGGAAGGGATTCCGGCAAGAATGCCCACTGCAGCGCTATAGCCAAAGCATTTACGGATACTATCAATATCGGGATAAACCAGCCTCGCTTATTCATATTCTGTTTTTTATGTTTGAGGGTGCAAAGATATTGAATTTTACGTTACATCATATCCTATCTATGACTGACGAATCGCAGTTCGGGGCATAAAGGAAATATTTGTTCATGATTGAATCGAATCGTAGAAATTTTTATGACACATGTAAGTCGTCAGGTGACAGGGATGCATTTCTAAAGTAGGACCATTAGTGGACACTAATGAGGCAATTAAAAGGAATAGAGCTCTGTCAAAGGCCGAGAGAGAGAAAGTCTGTAAAGAGGAATTTACGGAAGGCAATGTGATTTCTAGCCATTATGATAGACGTGAGCGAGATCCAAAGGCGAGGTTAATGTGTATCTGGAAGAACGAGATAAATCCATATTGAACCTCTTTCCAAGAATGAATTCCTGTTTGTATTTGACTTGACATCAGAGGGTTACGGGGAAAAAGAAAAAGGACAAACCCTCATTTCTGAAGATTTGTCCTTTGTGCTCCCGAACTTGGACTTGAACCAAGGACCCTCTGATTAACAGTCAGATGCTCTAACCAACTGAGCTATTCGGGAATGTTGTTTCAAACGTTTTGTTTTCGTTTGGGATTGCAAAGGTAGACATTTTTTTGTTACCTCCAAACTTTTTCACAAAATTTTTTAAAAAATTCATATCTTTGTGTCGATTTAAGTCTAACCACTGACCTTGTGAGTCTCAAAAACACTGTTTATGGATATAGATCTTTTGTCTAAAATGGTCAAGGAGCTGATTCTTGACAACGACAGGGTGGTTCTTCCCGGTCTCGGCAGCTTTGTGGCTGAGATGGTCCCTTCTACCTTCTCCGATAAGGGCTATACCATAAACCCGCCGTATAGAAAGCTGTATTTCAGATCGAAGCCCGATGAAGGCGATGCATTGACGAAGTTCTATGCAAAGACAAACAAGGTCGAGATGGAAGTGGCGGACAAGATAATCATAGATTTTGTGGCGGAACTTAAATCTGTTCTCTTTACAAAGAAGACAGTGATATTTCCAGGCTTGGGAAGAATGAGGGCGACAAAGGAGAACAACGTCTTCTTCATCTCTGATGAAGAGCTTGATATATATCCTGCAGGGTTCGGACTTGAACCTATCTCCCTGAAGACACATCAGGAGTCGGCGGAGGAGGTCTCGGCAGCCGTGGAAGGTCTGAAGTCCATTCTTGACGAAACAGTCCATGAACCTCAGTCGGTTCCAGAACAAGTCCCAGCCCCAGCCCCTGCACCGGTTCCAGAGCCGGACCCGGTTATAGTTCTGCGTACGGACCCCGATCCAGAACCAATTCCTGATCCTGAGCCAGTCCCGGAGCCTGAACCTGACCCGCTGCCCGATCCGGTCCCTGTCAGAAAACCTGTCAACAAGGCTGTCATCGCCATCATTATAACAGTTCTGGTGCTGGCATTGATATTGGCAGCATATGTGGCGGTAGGCCATTTGGCGCCGGAGATGCTCGACAAGATACTATATACTCCTGAGGAACTGGAGATTCTTAACTACAAACCAGAATAAGACAGATGAAGAAGTTTGTCCAGAACTTTAACATACCATGTTATGATACCGATGCCTCATGGCGCCTGAAGCCGGCATCGTTCATGAACCTTGCCCAAGAGGCTGCAGGCCTTCATGCCGTGCACCTTGGATTCGGATACGATGATCTCATCGTGAAGAACACCGCATGGATCCTTTCACGAGTAAGGATATGCTTCATGGACACACCTCAATGGCGTGACAACATAACCTTGACCACATGGCATAAAGGCCTTGAGAGGCTCTTCTATCTGAGAGACTTCATCATTACGGATTCAGAAGGCAAGGAGCGCGTGAAGGCGACAACATCGTGGCTCGTCCTCAACCTCGAGACCCGCAGACTTGTGCGTGACCCTCAACTCATGGAGGAGGGCACAGTCTGCACCGAAAACGCAATTGAGACCCCTGCCGACAAGGTCGTGATGCCGAAGGATATTGAACCGACACTTGCCCTTCAGCATACTGTCGCATATTCGGATGTGGACATGAACGCCCATACCAACAATGCGATGTACATGCAGTGGGCGATGGATGCGGTTGACTATGAAACGGCCTCGCAGAAGCCGGTGAAAGAGGTGACCATAAACTTCAATCACGAGACCAAGGCTGGAGATCTTGTAAGCATATATAAGGCTTCCATAGAGAAGGAAGACGGTCTTCACGTATATGTGGAGGGTAAGGTAAACGACGCTTCTGCGTTCACTGTAGACATTTTATTCTAAATGATAGACCTGGTATATCCATATGACCTGGCCCCTCTGGTGCCAGCTCCGACTGCCGACTCCGTTCCTGCAGGACCGGGGATGATCGAGTATTTTCCGGTAGTGGAACCGACGGGCCTTGTCGTCGGAAGGTCGTCGAGAGCCTATTGCCACAGCGGAGCCAAACCGCTGCATCCGGTGATCCATATCCATATAATAGACCGTTTCAGCAGGATCTACCTGCAGAAAAGACCTATGCACAAGGATATTCAGCCAGGAAAATGGGACACGGCTGTAGGCGGCCATGTGTCATACGGCGAGAGCATAGTCGAGGCTGTATACAGGGAAGCATATGAGGAACTCCGCTTCCACGAGTTCAATCCGATACACCTGGAGACATATGAATTCGAATCCTCGGTGGAAAGGGAAATGGTCAGCGTCTTCGCAGCCGTAGGGTCATACGACCTCCATCCGGATCCGGAGGAGGTCGCAGACGGCCGCTGGTGGCCTATTGAAGAAATAGATGCCAGTATCGGCAAAGGAGTCTTCACACCAAATTTCGAAACAGAATTTCAGATGATCCGTAAATCCCTTCTCGCTCTGCTGTAATTTTATTATATTTGTCTTTGATATAGTAAAACAGGTAGAGCTATGACAGGAATCGAGTGCTATATGCCCTCTCAGTCAGGAGAGGACATTTCTGTTACCGTGGAATCATTGAGCCGCAGTGTGGCATTCACAGGGGTTACAATCTTGTCGGGTGTTTCTCTTCGCTCGACCGAAACCTTGAGGAGCATTGCAGATGCCGTACACGAGAAGTTTGTTCTTCTTTACACCAAGGATAAGCCTCTCGAAATGGGAATGTTGGCTCTGGACCGCATCATAAGTGTTGCGGAGGATACCGGAGCGGACATGTTGTATGCTGACCACTATACGGTCACTGAGGGAGAGGATGGCGTTGAAAGAAAGCATAAGCATCCGCTCATCGACTGTCAGAAGGGTGCGTTGAGAGATGATTTCGATTTCGGAAGTGTTCTTGTCTTCAGAACGAGATCTTTCAAGCGTGCCGTTAGGACGATGTCTCAAGACTATGAGTGGGGAGCGCTGTATGACCTGCGTCTCAGGATGAAGAAGATTGTCCACATCAATGAATACCTGTATGCTGAGATCGAGACCGACGCCCGCAAGTCGGGCGAGAAGCTTTTTGATTATCTCGACCCCAAGAACAGGACTGTCCAGATAGAGATGGAGGCCATATGCACAGAACACCTCAAGAGGATCGGAGCATACCTGCATCCATGTTTCAAGAATCCGGACCCGAAGGAATTCGGTGATCATCAATTCCCTGTTACAGCGACTGTGGTGATTCCGGTGTTCAACAGAGTGAGGACTGTGAAAGATGCCGTCAAGAGCGCCCTGAGCCAGGAATGCGATTTCCCGTTCAATGTGATTGTAGTCGACAACCATTCTTCAGACGGTACCAAGGAACTGCTGGATGCAATCGAAGATGACAGGCTGGTTCACGTGATCCCTGTGAAACACGACCTGGGCATCGGCGGCTGCTGGAACCTGGCTGTCCATCACGAACTTTGCGGAGAATATGCCGTTCAGCTTGACAGCGATGACGTCTATAGCGGTCCGGATACTCTGCAGAAGATCGTGGACGCGTTTCGTCAGCAGAAGTGCGCAATGGTCGTAGGTACATATCAGATGACGGACTTTGACATGAATCCGATCCCTCCGGGAATCATAGACCATAGAGAGTGGACGGAAGATAACGGTAGAAATAATGCGTTGAGAGTCAATGGACTTGGTGCTCCAAGGGCCTTCTGGACTCCGCTGCTCCGTACGATAAACCTTCCTAATACAAGCTATGGCGAGGACTATGCGCTCGGCCTCAGGATCAGCAGAGAATACAGGATCGGACGCATATATGACGTTCTCTACTGTTGCCGCCGGTGGGAGGGAAACTCTGACGCGGCTCTTGACATAGAGAAGATCAACGCGAACAATCTTTATAAGGACCGCATCCGCACATGGGAACTCGAAGCCCGCATGAGGCTGGCATCTCGAGCGTAGTCGGGAGAACCTTCATGAATATGAAAGAAAACAGAATTCATAAATTTGTCGGAGACCAGCTTTCCCGCTGGCCTCTTGCCTGCGACAACTTCAGGGCGCTCAAGAATGTGCAGGTGAAGGAGGTCGAGGTCGGAGGACTTAAGGTGCAGCTTCAGTTCAATCCGGCAAGGATGGTGTCTTCCGCAGCGAAGCTCAACAAGGAGGACATCGCAAAGAGAAGGTGCTTCCTCTGCCGCGAAAACCGTCCGGCCGAGCAGATGATGATCAAGTTTGAAGGTCGCAAGGGCAAGAAATACCATATTCTGGTAAACCCATACCCGATATTTCCCGACCATCTGGTCATAGCGATGAACCGTCACACGGATCAGTCCATCTGGCATAGATATGTCGACATGCTCGACCTCGCCAGGAAATATCCTGATTTCACATTCTTCTACAACGGCCCGCACAGCGGCGCCTCCGCACCGGATCACCATCATTTCCAGGGTGCTCCGGAGGGGCTGATGCCTCTGGAAAATGATGTGGATGCCATGATTGCTGCAGGTTCACATGCTCTGGAATACCTGACATCAGTCCAGGATGCTGACCTGTATCACTACAGGAAGTTTACAAGAGGAATATTCGTCCTGAGAGCTCAGACCGCCAAGTCGGCAGCAAAGATGCTGTATCGCCTTCTTGACTGTGCAGACATACCTGAGGGTGAGAACGAGCCGCTTATAAATCTGTTCACATATTACCGTCACGGAGAGTTCCGCTCGATAATCATATTCCGCAGCCGGCATCGTTCACATCACTATTTCAGCGACGGTCCTGACCATCTGACCATGAGCCCGGGCTGTGCCGACATGGCCGGAGTCTTCATAGTTCCCGTTGAGGAGGAGTTCGGCCGGATAACACCGGAGATTCTCGGAGAAATGCTGGATGAAGTGACAGTTCCTGCAGGAGAGGAAGAACGTATGAAATGGCGTCTGACGCGCACGCAGCCGCTTCTTGAAGTCGGCATAATGTCAGGTCAGGATATTGTGTTCGAGATACTTTCTGACGGGGCGGGCATGAGGACCGCGAGCCTGAGGGAAGGCAAGATAGAGTATGGCGGAGCGCTTTATGACGAGCTGTTCTTCGATGCAGAGACCCTGTCTACAATGTTTGCAGGCCCGTCTTTCATCCTGCGTGACGTGACCATAGGGGTCAATTTCCATTGGGAGCGCAAGGAAGATCAGAAGTTTGCAGGAGCCTTGAAGATAATCGTAGACAAGGGCAAGCTTACGGCAGTCAATGTGATCGGAGTTGAGGACTATCTGCTGAGCGTCATCTCTTCGGAGATGAGCGCGACGGCGTCGGAAGAGTTTCTCAAGGCCCATGCGGTAATTTCCCGTTCGTGGGTAATGGCCCGGATGACTGCCGCACGAAAGAACTCCGGAGGCGGAGTGCCGGAGGGTGTCTGCAATGTTCCGACACTTATGTGTGACCTTGATGCGAGGTTTAACAGTGACGGCAGTCAGACAATGGACGATGTACAGGAGTATGTGAAGTGGTATGACCATGAGGACCACAATTCGTTCGATGTGTGCGCCGATGACCATTGCCAGAGATATCAGGGACTGACAAGGGCTGCAGGAAGCACAGTCCGCAGGGTGATCGATGCCACATGGGGTCAGGTCCTGGAGTATGAAGGACTGCTTTGCGACGCCCGTTTCTCAAAGTGTTGCGGCGGAGTCATGGAGAAGTTCGATACCTGCTGGGAGGATGCGGAGCATCCATATCTGCAGCCGCTCCCGGACACTCCTGACCACAATCCTTATGCGGAACCGTTCTGCAGCATGGCCGACAAGGAAACCCTCGGTCAGGTCCTGAATTCATATGATCAGGAGACAGTGGACTTCTATAGATGGAAAACCATCTGCGACAGGAAGACCCTTTCGGAACTCGTCTCCAGCAGAAGCGGCATCGACATAGGTGAAATCCGGGAGATCATTCCTCTTGAAAGGGGATTGTCCGGAAGAATATATAGATTGAAGATTGTGGGCTCGCAGAGAACCATGATCATTGGCAAGGAACTGGAAATAAGGAGAATATTGTCGGAAAGCCACCTCAAGAGTTCGGCGTTCGAAGTGAAGATGGAGGATGACAGGATCATCCTCGAAGGTTCCGGCTGGGGCCATGGGGTGGGCCTCTGCCAGATAGGCGCAGCCGTGATGGCATCGCGAGGCTATGCCTACGAAGAGATTCTCCAGCACTATTATCCGGGTTCATCACTCAAATCATAGAACATGAAGAAAGAAAATCCATGGCTATGGGTGCCGACGCTTTATTTCGCGGAAGGCATACCTTATTTCATAGTCAACAACATATCCCTCGTGATGTTCAAGAACATGGGCATGCCAAACGGTATGCTTGCCTTCTACACGAGCCTGCTTTACCTCCCGTGGGTGATCAAGCCTCTGTGGAGCCCGTTCGTGGACATCATCAAGACAAAGAGATGGTGGATACTTGCCATGCAGATCCTGATGTCGGCCGCCATGCTGCTTCTGCCTTTCCTGCTTCCGCAGGAGAACGGCGAAGCCATAAGCTCGTCGCCGCTGTTTTTCGTGACCCTGGTCATATTCTGGATTACGGCATTCGCTTCTGCCACGCACGATATTGCCGCAGACGGATTCTATATGCTGGGGCTCAATCCCAACAAGCAGGCCGAATTCGTAGGCATCAGGAGCACATTCTACCGCCTGTCCTCAATTTTCGGACAAGGCGTCCTTGTCGCCCTCGCCGGCTATCTCGAGTCCAGGACTTCAGATGTCCATATGGCCTGGAAGATAACCCTCATATTGTCTGCTGCCATATTCGCCTGTGTGACTTTGTATCATACCAGGGCGCTCCCGGTTCCGGCGTCAGACACAACATCCAATGCGACAACGGCCTCTGGAATATTGAAGGAATTCGGTCGCACATTCGTAACCTTCTTCAGGAAGAAAGGTGTTCTGATTGCAGTGCTTTTCATGCTTCTGTACCGGCTGCCTGAGGCCTTCCTGGTCAAGATGATGAATCCTTTCCTTCTCGACTCTGCGGCAGAAGGAGGTCTCGGCATGTCGACACAGGACGTGGGTCTGGTATACGGTACTATAGGAGTAGCGGCCTTGACTGCCGGAGGCATTATCGGGGGCATTGCAGCTTCAAGGTGGGGACTGAAGAAGTCCCTCTGGCCCATGGCCCTCAGCCTTACCCTTCCTTGCCTGTCCTTCATCTTCCTTGCAGCATACCAGCCGGACAACATCTGGATCATCGGCTCATGTGTCGCTCTTGACCAGTTCGGATATGGATTCGGTTTTACGGCATACATGTTGTACCTGATCTATTTCTCGGAAGGAGAATTCAAGACAGCGCACTACTCGCTGTGCACTGCCTTCATGGCCCTCAGCATGATGCTGCCGGGCCTTGTGGCCGGATATGTGCAGGAGTGGCTGGGATACACTTCTTTCTTCATATTTGTCATGATATGCTGTCTGGTGACGGTAGGTGTCACATTCCTTCTGAAGGTGGATCCGGGATATGGAAAGAAACAATAAATATACATGAATATGAAAACGAATTCAAGACTGTTGATGATCATGGCTGCTTTGACCGCAATGTGCGCATGCGGACCTCAATATCAGAAACCGACCGAAGGATCGGATATCGGGTTTGCACTCTCATACTTCCAGAAGGTGAACCAGACAGTGAAATATGATGAGAACCTCATAGTTTCCCCATACAGCGCAGGAGTGGCATTGTCCATGCTTGCAGAAGGTGCGGAAGGTCAGACAAAGGCTGAGTTTGCAGACGCCCTGAACGGATGCCTTTTCAAGGCTGAGGACCTTGGAGGTGGTGACAGCCTGACCGTGAAGTCCGCAAATTCAATATGGGTGGATGACAACTTCAGCTTGAGAAACCGTTATGTAGGCCTCCTGGAGAAGGATTTTGATGCACTCATCACTACACAGAACTTCGCAGATCCAGCCACTGTAAAGGCAATCAACAACTGGTGTGCTGAGAACACGGAAGGCAAGATCACCGAAATCATAGATGAACTTGGCAGAGGAACAGTCATGGTGCTCATGAATGCCCTCTACTTCAATGCTCCATGGGAATATGCCTTCGATCCTGCACAGACGGCAGACAAGGTGTTCCATGCAATATCAGGCGACAGGGAAGTGCCGATGATGACCAGAAAGGCCAGATTCATGTACGCCGAGTATCAGGGGTGCCAGATGGTAAGACTTCCATATTCCGGTGAAAGATATGCAATGTACATAGTGCTTCCTCCTGCAGGCATGGATGTGAACTCAGTCATACCATATATCAGTGAGTCTGCATATGAATCGGCGATGGGAATGCTTTCAGCTGGTGAAGTCATCGTAGAGTTGCCGAAGTTCAAGCTGGAGGCATCTCTTCTTTTGAATGACGCTCTGGAGAAGATGGGCATCCGGACGGCATTTGGAGGTGCAGCTGACTTCAGCGGCATTTCGGCGATGGGGCCGCTTGCCCTCAGCCAGGTGAAGCAGAAGTGCTATATAGACGTGTCGGAGAAGGGAACAGAGGCTGCAGCCGTGACGAGCGCACAAGTGCGCCTGACGTCTGTTGCTCCAACAAGGGTTCGTAGGGTGACAGTAGACAGACCTTTCCTGTTCTTTATCGCTGACACAGAGAAGGACAACATTCTCTTTGCAGGAAAAATCGTTGATCTTTAAATATCGAATATATGAAAAGACTGTTCGTTATAGCAATAAGCCTGCTGGCTGCCATCTCATGTACCGGCGAGTCTCAGGCGGCAGAAGTCAGAGTGAAGACCGGAATCGAGGTGCTTCGCGACAGAGGATTTGAGGGCCTTGTAGGAAAGCGTGTAGGTCTGGTTACCAATCCAAGCGGTGTTGACAGCAAGCTCCGATCTACAATTGACATATTATATAATGCCCCGGATGTCAATCTTGTCGCATTATATGGTCCTGAACATGGTGTGAGAGGAGACGTGTACGCAGGCGGCAAAGTGACAGACACTGTTGACGAGGTGACCGGTCTCCCTGTGTATTCCCTTTATGGGGCGACCAGAAAACCGACTCCTGAGATGCTGGAGGGCATCGATGTGATGGTCTATGACATCCAGGATGTCGGCGTGCGTTCTTACACATTCATCAGTACGCTTGGCCTGGTCATGGAGGCCTGTGCTGCAAAAGGCATAGAGGTGATGGTCCTTGACCGTCCGAACCCTCTCGGCGGCAATAAGATAGAAGGATGCTATGTGGAGCAGCCGTACTATTCTTTTGTAAGCCAGTATAAGATCCCATATGTATATGGTCTGACTGTCGGCGAGTTTGCCGAGCTTGTCAATGAAGAAGGCCTGAACTGTGGTCAGAAAGGTAACCAGGCTCCGGCCAAGTGCAAGCTCACAGTCGTGCCGATGGAAGGATGGACAAGGGACATGGTATATGAGGACACTGGTCTGCCATGGGTGCTGCCTTCCCCAAACATACCGTTCAAGGACACTCCGATGTACTATGCCGCTGCCGGAGTATGCGGCGAACTGTATGGATTCATGAATATAGGCATAGGATATACTCTTCCTTTCCAGGTGTTCGGAGCGACATGGCTCGATCCGCAGAAGCTGAAGGAGAGGCTGGAATCATACGGACTGGAGGGTGTTTCATTCCGGACAATATGGTTCAAACCGTTTTCGGGAAGTCAGAAAGGTCAGCTCGTGGGTGGCCTGCAATATTTTTTCACAGAGTATGAGAAGGCCCGTATTACAGAGGTGCAATTCTATGTGATGCAGGCAGTTGCGGAACTTTATCCGGATAAGAAGGCATTTGAGGTGGCGAATGTCGGAGGAATCTTCGATAAGGTTTGTGGCACGGATTATGTTAGGACAGTATTCAGCAAAGGGTACAAAGTCAAAGACATCGTTGATTACTGGCGGAAGGATGAAGCATCTTTCCGTGAATTATCGCAAAAGTACCACATCTATTAACCTTAAAACTTCTTTACAATGAGAACGGTCAGAACAACAGTTGCTGTAATGCTCTTAGGATTGGCATTGACAGCATTTCAGTCTGAGGCCCAGACCAGAAGGAGTACAGGTTCCGGAAGTTCGTCGCGCTCGACCTCGACTTCGACCTCGCGTTCGTCTTCGGTATCGCGCTCGTCTTCCGCATCATCCTCTTCTGCAAAGAAGTCTCCTGCAGTTTCTGGAACAAGACAGTCTTCAAGACCGGCAGTCTCGGCGTCGGGTTCGTCTTCGGCTTCACGTCCATCGACTTCGGTCAGCAGACCTTCATCTCAGACCAGACCTGCTACAACAACACGTCCTTCGACTTCTGTAACGCGCCCATCGACTTCCACAAAGCCGGCTGCGACAGCTCGTCCGACTACCGGAACGTCTGTCAGACCGTCTACAGGAGCAGTTCAGGACAAGAAGCCTAGCACGACAGTGACAAGGCCGACCACAAGACCTACTGTGACAAGACCGGCATCAGGTTCCGCTACAAGACCTTCAGGCACAGTCACACGTCCTGCGACCCGTCCTTCGACAGATCAGGGCCGTCAGCCGGCGGCTAAGCCTGGCGGACAGGACAGACCGGCAGCGGTGACTCGTCCGGCGCGTCCTGGAAATCGTCCAGGTGACAGGAAACCAGGCGGAGAGGCGATGAGACCTGACCTTCGTCCTGACAAGCCGGTTCATATCCGTCCAGACCACAAGCCGGACGTGCACAGAGTTCACCCACGTGACCGTGACTTCATGCACTACAGCGCTCCTTCATATTATTGGACAGGACACAACCACTGTTACGGACACAGGGTAAGAGTTCTCCCTACTCATGTTCACAGACACTATTATCACGGAGTGACTTACTACTGCTACAACGATATATGGTATCGTCCATACGGTGGATACTACATCGTCTGCAGACCTCCTTTCGGAACAGTTCTCGCAGCAAACCTCATAGCAGACATGACCTGGGCGGCGGTTCGCCTCTCATACTACAACACAGTGGTGAACACATACAGCCAGATCAACGAGAACAATCAGTATATCGCCGAGCAGAACGCGATCATAGCTCAGAACAACGCGACTATCGCAGCTCAGAACGCTCAGATCGCAGCCGGCCAGCAGCAGGCGCAGGCGGCTTACAGCCTCGCGACACAGCTCGGACTCATTCAGAGCTATGCAGCTGCAGGAAGCGACTACTACTATCAGGACGGAGTATTCTACATGATGGATGCAAACGGTGAATACAAGGTGATCGTACCTCCAGCAGGAGCTCTCGTAGAGACACTTCCAGAGGACTACGACCTCGTGACACTGGCAGACGGAAACGAATACTACAAGGTTGACGATACAATCTACAAGATCTCAATAGTAGACGGCAAGCCTTACTTCGAGGTTCTTGGACAGTTATACAGTTAAGAAATTACATCAGAACGCAATTCAGGCCGGGATTTCCCGGCCTGTTTTGTCATAGTGCGTTGCTGTATGTGTTCTGGAGTGTTTCTGGATTGCCGGAAGCATGGAGTTCTATGCTGAATCCTTGCTCTGATGCATCCTGTATGCCTTCTTCCTGCATGACTTCCACGAGATGCCTTGCAACCGCAGGGGCCGGGTCTATGACTGTAATCTGTCTCTCCGGATATAGTTCCGCTGCTACTTTGCTGATGGTTTCCGACAGGAAAGGGTAGTGGGTGCAGCCGAGGACTATGGTGTCGGCGCCTGCATCAAGCAGGGGCTTGAGGCTGGCGCAGACCGTGGACTCGGCGTCCGGACCCTTGAGGATGCCTTTCTCTACCAGTTCTACGAATCCCTGACCTATGTGTTCCACGATGGTGACGCCCTGGGCCCATTTTGCCCTTGTGTCTATATATTTTGTCGCCTTGAGTGTGCCTGCCGTTGCAAGCACTCCTACGACTCCTGTCTGAGTGGCCTTTGCCGCCGGCTTTATGGCAGGCTCCATTCCAATGAACTTCACAGGGTATTCTTCCCTCAGGGTGGAGATGGCTGCGGCTGTGGCTGTGTTGCAGGCTACAACTATTATTTCGCATCCTTTGCTCAGGAGGAATTCCGTAATCTTGCGGGCCCTGCCGATGATGTATTCACGGCTCTTTTCGCCGTATGGACAGTGTGCGTTGTCTGAGTAATAGACATAGCTCTGATCAGGGAGAATCTTTCGTATCTCCTTGAACACCGATAATCCTCCTACACCTGAGTCGAATATGCCTATCATATTGTCAATGAATCAATTAATTTCAATTCTTCGTTTGAAAAAGCTTTGTTCTCAATTGCTTTCAGATTGTCGTCGATCTGGGCTACGCTGCTGGCTCCGATGATGACGGAAGTGACCAGGTCGTCCTTGAGGTTCCATGCCAGCGCCATCTGAGCCAGGCTCTGTCCTCTTTCCACTGCAAGGGCATTGAGCTGCTGCAGCTTGTCTACAAGGTCAGGCGTGATGGATGCAGACTTTAGAGAGAAATCTCTTGCCGCTCTTGAGTCCTTCGGTATGCCGTTGAGGTATCTGTCAGTCAGCACGCCCTGTGCCAATGGCGAGAAGGATATCAGACCGGAGCCTGCAGCCTTTGCCTGTTCAAGCAGGTTGTCAGTCTCCGGAATCCTGTGCATCATGTTGTACTTGACCTGATGCAGCAGGCAAGGGACGTCGTGCTCTGCCAGGTATTTGTATGCGTATTCTGCCGCCTCGTGCGGATAGTTTGATATTCCGGCATACAATGCCTTGCCGCTTCTGACTATGTCCACGAGGGCCTGCATGGTCTCCTGGAGAGGAGTGTCGGGGTCGAAGCGATGTGAATAGAATACGTCCACATAGTCGAGCTTCATCCTTTTGAGACTCTGGTCGAGGCTGCTGATCAGATATTTACGGGATCCGAGGTCTCCATATGGACCGGGCCACATGTCATATCCGGCCTTTGTAGATATGAAGAGTTCGTCTCGGTATGGCTTCAGGTCGCTCTGCATCACGGTGCCGAACGTGCTTTCTGCGCTGCCGTACGACGGACCGTAGTTGTTGGCAAGATCGAAGTGGCATATGCCCTTGTCAAAAGCATGCAGGAGCATTTCGCGACTGCGCTCCAGCGGAGCGGTGTCGCCGAAATTCTGCCAAAGGCCCAGAGATATCTCTGGGAGGACGATGCCGCTCTTGCCGCATCTGCGATACTGCATTCCATCAGTGTATCTCTTTTCCGAAGCTGTGTATACCGGTCTTATCATAGTTCTGTAAGTTAATAAGACACAAATATAACTATTTCTCTTTTGCTTATGATGGAAAATGACTAATTTTGTGAGGATATTCAGAAGGGTATAAGATGATAAGTACAGAACAGATAAAGGAATTGCAGCAGCGTGTGGAGACGCTTGGCAGGTGCATAGACATTGAGGCAAAGCGCGAGGAGGTTGCCCGTAAGCAGGAGCGTACGCTTGCTCCGGACTTCTGGGACGACCCTAAGGAGGCCGAGAAGTTCCTTAAGGAGCTCTCTGGTGTGAAGTTCTGGGTGACCGGCTTTGACGGTGTGATGACCTCTGTAGAGGACCTGAATGTGCTGCTGGAACTGGAGGATGATGACATTGATGCGGCTTATGCACAAGCTGTGGAAGCACTTGAGGCTCTGGAGCTTCGCAATATGCTCGGTGAGGAGGGTGACAACCTTGGTGCAGTGCTTACAATCAATTCTGGAGCAGGCGGAACAGAGGCGAACGACTGGTCGGCGATGCTCATGCGCATGTATATCCGCTGGGCGGAGCGCAATGGTTATAAAGTCACTGTCACAGACGAACTTGAAGGTGAGGATGCCGGCATCAAGTCGGTGACCATGCAGGTGGAGGGAGACTACGCATTTGGTTATCTCAAGGCGGAGAGTGGAGTGCACCGTCTGGTGAGAATTTCGCCATTCAACGCTCAGGGAAAGCGTCAGACCACATTCTCGTCAGTCTTCGTATATCCATTGGTTGACGATTCCATAGAGATTGAAATAAATCCGGGAGACCTGGAGTGGGATACATATCGCTCAAGCGGAGCCGGCGGACAGAATGTCAACAAGGTCGAGACCGGAGTGCGAGTGAGGCATATTCCGAGCGGCATTGTCGTGGAGAATACAGAGACCCGTTCTCAACTGGACAACAGGCAGAATGCCCTCCGCATCCTGAAATCTCGCCTCTATGACATAGAACTCAAGAAGCGCCAGGAAAAGCAGGCGGAGCTTGAAGGCCAGAAAAAAAAGATAGAGTGGGGATCGCAGATCAGGAGCTACGTCCTGCATCCATATAAAATGGTAAAGGATCTGCGCACCGGACATGAGACATCTGACACTCAGGGAGTCCTGGACGGTGATCTGAACGACTTCATGAAAGTCTTCCTGATGGAGAACAATTAAAATTCGAAACATACCGAAATATTATGGAGATGGCTGCAACATTTGCAGCCATCTGTGCATCTATGTGGGCGGTTAGATGATTTTAGTAGTAAGAAACGATTTTTTTATGAAACGTATTGCCCTGTTATTATTTATATTCACTTTGTTTGCAGGCTCCCTGTCCGCGCAGACACATGAAAACGAAGACAAGAGATCCCCTATAGCAATCAAGGCTTATCCTTTCAGGGGAATGTATCTCGACAAGAATACCCATTATGAGAAATTCGGTCCCATCAATCCTGCCGGCGTGCATATGGGTGTCGAGTTTCCGTCGCTTCAGCAGCGCCCATGGCAGCAATATCTGGGTAATCCTACAGTTGGTATAGGATTGTCATGGCTGGATTTCGGAAAGCCTCAGGATCCCGATATGGCAAAGCTGGGAATGGGAATTGCCGTATATCCATATATACTTCTGGATGCCATTGATACAGACCATTTCCAGATGAGGTTTAAAGTGGCTGGAGGTCTGGGAGCGGTGACTGAGCATTGGTATACTCAGGATGACACCGATCCGGATCATTATGGCCACACAACTGTGAACACAATCTTCGGATGTACGCTCAATGCATATCTGAATGCCGGCATCAACCTGAACATTCCGATCACAAGATATCTTGCGGTTGGTGGCGAATTCGGTTACTTCCATATGAGCAATGGACGCGTATGCATGCCAAATATAGGTATGAATACTTTGTATGGCTCGGTCGGACTGACTGCGACGCTGAATTCGGATGTCGAGAAGGAGCCTGTAAAGTTCCCTGATCTTCCATATGCATGGAGCATTAACATCACAGGATCAGCCGGCGCTCACAAGTCAGCCATTGCGGATAAGCACAGGTTCCTGATATCGTCATTCCATGCAGGAGCTGTTTATCATGCGAACAACTGGTATGGAGTAGGTTTCGGACTGGATGCATTCTACAATGGGGCCATAGACAATAACACAGACCGCTCACTCTACGTCAAGAGGCCTGAAGGCTACAGCACCATAGATAAGATCCGTGTAGGTGTATCTTTGAACAATGAGTTCAAGTTCGGAGCAGTCACAGCCATTGTGGACTGGGGAGTGTATCTGTTCAATCCTTCACGTCACTATTATGATTGTGACCATCCGATCTATGGCTATGGCAAGCGCCCTCTCTTCTACAAGAACGACGGAGCAGGCAACGATGAAGCGTTCCACTACATCCGCTTCGGAATGAAGTGCCGTGTCTGGGACAACATCTACCTCCAGGCAAGCGCCAAGACCCACCTGCACATCGCAGAATACATTGAGTTCGGCATCGGCTACCAGATTCCGTTCCTCAAGAAGCATAACCGCAAAGCAGGCAAAAGCGCCATCTTCCACTACCGCAGGAACTGGTGGAAAGACTGATTTTTGCTGATTACAGATGACCGTCCATCATAAAAATGACGGAAAAAATGTCGGACGGTACCTCTTTTCCGGTCATTTCGTCGGTTTTGGGCAGCATCCGACATCAAATATGCGTTTTTTCTGTCGGACGGTTCTGCAATCATTTCAGTCGGCAAACAGGGCATTACTCTAGAGAAAAACTGCAGATCTTTGCAGAGTCATAGGGGAATTCGTAGAAGGGATGACAACCCTTATCGCATCACACAGCAAGGCGTAAACCTCAGCCACGCATAAGGGGCAAAAGTTAAGCATCTCAAACGAGATGCTTTTTTTACTCACGATAAAAGTCTCTTATTATCTGCTCTCTCTCCTTGATGTCTTCGATGTTTTTGCCTTGTGGTATCATCATCAGGTAAAATTTAAACTCTTTTGACAAAGATATTGTTTGGCTGTGCCAAGGTTTGTTACATTCGGAAAATATTTACCTTTGTTCTAATAATCAATGAATTTTGTCTTATGGGCTATACGATAGCTGTCATCAGAAGGAAAGATTCCAAGAAGATTTTGGAGCGCAAGGATGCGAATGCAGTGATTCCTGTTGATAAGTGTACATACGATAAGGGTGTTCTGCAAAATCCTCTTGATGAAATCTATGCTGTTCTAAGTGAGACGTTCCCTCCGTTAAATGGACCTGAGACTGTATCGGATGATAGGGCGGATGAATGTGTGGAATACAGTTTTCTTCCCAATGCCATATACATAGGATATGTCGGCAGCCAGTATGACGAATTGAACAGGACACTTGCTCCTCTGTTGCAGAAATATGATTGTGTCATATACAATTGTGACTGGGGTACTATATCATTGCCGGAACATTCTTTAAAAGTCAGATTATTCAGGCTTAAGTATAGGTTAAAGACAAATAAATGGGTTATTGCATTGCGTGACACCTTGTTGCTGTTTCTGATATCTGAAGTGGCGTTTCTATTGGTCAGGTTCGCTTCATCTCATATTGAATCTCCATTGATTGATTGGTCTTCAGTATCATTCTTGGCAGGGACAGCCGGCGCAGTACTTCTTGCATCTGTCCGTATTTGGATAGAAGTAATCCTGCATTTCAAGTCCAGATGATAGTTAATATCTCAGTTATATTTGCTTTATTTGTACGATGTCATGAGATGTCTCGACTACGCTCGACATGACAATAATGAAAATATAAACTAAAACTATACAAAATGGCAGATTTCAAAGATGAAATACCCATTTTGATACACCTTTTTCCAAGTGTCAAAATGTGTGTTAAATTTACACTTTTAACAAAGAATCATATAAGTAGATTAAGAACAATAATAACTCTGCTTGGGATTCTTGGCGTCTGTGCTGCCAATGCTCAAGATGATAGTGGAATCATATCGAAAGATTCATTGTCCATAACATTTATTGTCGATGAGAATCTCTCATTGCCCCAAAAGCATTTCACACATTCTTATGATGTGAATCACATATACACTTCCTCGTTAGACTATTGTGGAGTCGATTATAAAGGCGAAATTTCTTTAGATGAAGGTTTTTCATCAAAGGATCACCGATTACTTCAAAGCCGCTTTACGGGAGAGAATATATATGGGGTTTCACACCAGGTCATGTTCTCCATGTTCATTGAAGCGTATGCAAAACATCGCCCTATTTACTTTCGCCGGATGCAATCTGGTTGCTCATAAGCCAGTCGTTTTCATATCATATAAACACGAATTCAGAAGAACTTCAATCAAAGATTGTGGACCACGAAGGCAAAAGCAAATTGGCCATACGGTCAAGCAAAAACCTACTGAGCGAAGGTGCGGATTGGGATGCCATTCTGAACACGTTCACGGCGGAAATTGCATCACATACGAAAGGTGATATTGCAGAAACTCTCATTGCCGATTTCTCCACCACCGGAGAAACTGAACGTATGGTTTCGCAGATTACCTTGATGAACGCAATGGAGTCTTATTTCGAGTACGAGGCGATATGGGCAGTGTGTGGAATACCTTCAGTAACTTTGACTGGAACACCAGAGGACTGGAAAGAGGTTCTCGTCAAGACTCAAAAACTGAATGATTTTGGGCTTGACTGGTGGGTTAGAAAACTGACGCCCATACTGGAACAGTTTATCAAAGCAGCGGAAGGTACTCCGGATCAGAAGTTCTGGCAGGATATAGTCAGGACGAAGAAGCCGGGAGAAGTAAGAGGTGCAAGTTGCGCAAGACATGCAAAGAAGCCTACAGAATTTGACGGATGGTTCCTTGACTTCTTCCCATTTGACAAAAACGGACGAACCCCATCTAAGGTAAACATGTATCATCAGATGCTTCCGGAGGTAGTCCGAGTAGAGTTCTTATATAAGATCGTAAATGCAAAAGGAGAGGTTTTGAGCGAATATCCGATGGAGATGATTGCCGGATTTGTAGGCTATGAAGAGGATATGGAAACCTATGCACTTACTCCTGTCATCGGTTGGATGATTGGAACTTATAGTGAGACGGTTAAAAACTAAATTCGAATTCTGTCAGCCTTGACGCAGTTTAGCTGCCCCTGATAAGTCACTTTGGATTTTCTTTTCCCGTCCATAAAAATGGCTGTTTTCGTGGACGGGAACGGAAAAATGAACTTGTCATCCATGAAAAGGGCTGTTTTTATGGACGGGGGTCCGGGATATTTGTTATATTTGCATGATTTAGATCTCTCGACTCCCTGCGGTCGCTCGAGATGACACTCTTGTCATCCTGAGGAGCGCAGCGACGTGAGGATCTGTAAACAGAAATATAAACCAATACATATAAAAATGGCAGATTTTAAGTATGCACCTATGTTTCAGCTTGGCGAGGACAAGACTGAATACTACAAGATTCCGGGTTCGGAGCAGTATGTGAGCACAGGCGATTTCGAGGGTCATGAGATCCTTAAGATCGAGAAGGAAGGTCTCACTGTGATGGCTAATACGGCTTTCCGTGATGTTTCATTCATGCTTCGTCCTGAACATAACGAGATGGTTGCCAAGATCCTTCATGATCCTGAGGCTTCCGAGAATGACAAGTATGTTGCGCTGACATTCCTCCGCAATGCAGAGGTTGCCTGCAAGGGCAAGCTTCCGTTCTGCCAGGATACCGGTACTGCCATCATCCATGGTGAGAAGGGCCAGCAGGTGTGGACAGGCTATTGCGACGAAGAGGCTCTTTCTCTCGGAGTCTATAAGACTTACACTGAGGAGAATCTCCGTTATTCACAGAATGCTCCTCTCACAATGTATGAAGAGGTCAACACAAAGTGCAATCTTCCAGCACAGATCGACATTGAGGCTACTCATGGCGCAGAATATCACTTCCTTTGCGTGACAAAGGGCGGCGGATCGGCAAACAAGACATATCTCTATCAGGAGACAAAGGCGATCCTCAATCCGCAGACTCTCGTTCCGTTCCTCGTTGCAAAGATGAAGACCCTCGGAACAGCGGCGTGTCCTCCATATCATGTTGCATTCGTGATCGGCGGTACTTCTGCAGAGAAGAACCTCCTCACAGTGAAGCTCGCTTCAACCAAGTTCTATGATGAGCTCCCTACGACAGGTGACGAGACCGGACGCGCATTCCGCGATGTAGAGCTCGAGAAGCTCGTTCTCGAGGAGGCTCACAAGATCGGCCTCGGCGCTCAGTTCGGCGGAAAGTACTTCGCGCACGACGTACGCATCATCCGTCTTCCACGTCACGGCGCAAGCTGTCCTGTAGGTCTTGGAGTAAGCTGCTCTGCTGACCGCAACATCAAGGCGAAGATCAACAAGGACGGTATCTGGATCGAGAAGCTCGACGATAATCCTGCACGCCTCATCCCTGAGGAGTTACGTCAGGCAGGCGAGGGCGAGGCTGTGAAGATCAACCTTGACCAGCCGATGGCAGACATCCTCAAGGAGCTCACCAAGTATCCTGTATCGACACGCCTGAGCCTCAACGGAACAATCATCGTAGGCCGCGACATCGCTCACGCGAAGATCAAGGAGCGTCTTGACAGGGGAGAGGAGATGCCTCAGTACCTCAAGGATCACCCTATTTATTATGCCGGCCCTGCAAAGACTCCTGCAGGAATGCCTTGCGGCTCTATGGGACCTACAACCGCAGGCCGTATGGACTCATATGTAGACCTGTTCCAGAGCCACGGCGGAAGCATGATCATGCTTGCGAAGGGCAACAGAAGCCAGCAGGTTACTGACGCCTGCCAGAAGTACGGCGGATTCTACCTCGGCTCTATCGGAGGTCCTGCAGCAATCCTTGCACAGAACAACATCAAGAGCATCGAGTGCGTTGAATATCCTGAGCTCGGAATGGAGGCGATCTGGAAGATCCACGTCGAGGACTTCCCTGCCTTCATCCTCGTGGACGACAAGGGCAACGATTTCTTCAAGAAGCTCGGGCTCTAGTGAATGATGGTTGCAAAAATATAAAAATGTAGTATCTTTGCAGCCGGAATTGAACTATGGTGTAATGGTAGCACTACAGATTTTGGTTCTGTCTGTCCAGGTTCGAATCCTGGTAGTTCAACCTGAGCGATGAGCCGGTCTATCAGACCGGCTTTTTTTGTGCGACCGGATGAGATTTATTGTCAAAACAGTCCATATATCAGGTTCCAGACGAGGAAGCGGGCGAATTTGCCTATGAGCAGCAGGACCATTGTCCATCCCGGACGGGTCTTGTAGAATCCTAATGCTATGGCTATGACGTCGCCGATGAACGGAATCCATGCTGTCAGGGCGAGCCATACGCCCCACTTGTCGATTCTTTCTTTCTGCTTCTGGAGGGTTTCCGGTTTTACCTTGAACCATTTCTCTATCCATTCCCATTTGCCGATCCAGCCTATCCAGTAGGTCACTACGCTGCCGAGCCAGTTGCCCAACGTGCCGATCAAAAGACAGCCAACTGGGTTGGCAGTGGCTGCAAGTATGGCAAGATACAATGCGTCCGAGCTGAACGGGAAGATTGTCGCGGCCAGAAAAGTGCCTATAAAGAGGCCGAAAAGCCCCAATCCTTCAAGCCATTCCATTATTGTCTCTTGTTTCTGAAGAATTCAGTGACCATGTTTCCGCACTCGTCAGCGAGGACTCCGGAAACGACTTCTGTCTTTGGATGCATGAGAGATGGGGAGAACATGGAGAAACCTCTCTTCGGGTCTGATGCTCCATATACCACCTTGCCGATCTGTGACCATGCAAGAGCTCCGGCACACATCGGACATGGCTCTACAGTCACATATAATGCGCAGTCATTCAGGTATTTGCCTCCCATGGCCTCGGTCGCTGCCGTAATGGCTATCATCTCTGCATGTGCTGTCGGATCGCAGAGCTTTTCGGTCATGTTGTGTCCCTTGCCGATGATCCTTCCTCTGCATACGATTACCGCCCCGATCGGCACTTCGTCCTCTGCTGCGGCGAACCCCGCTTCGCGCAGGGCTTCCCTCATATATTTTTCGTTTTCTTCCATATCTGGAGCAAAGATAGTCAGTATTCTCGTTAAAAATGCTTACTTTTGACAAATTATACTATGTAATATGAATAAGATAAGACCTATCATTCTGGCTGTTGCCGTTGTAGCAGCAGCGCTTCTTGCCTATGGAATGTTCACACTTCCGAAGGCTCAGCCGGCAGATGCCGACGGCTTCTCTGCGGCGCGTGTCGTTGAGGATATCGAAGTGATATCGAAAGAACATCATTCTGTGGCGCATCCGCAGGAGCGCGCCAAGGTGCGTGAATACCTTGCAGGCAGACTTCAGGAACTCGGAGCTGACACTGTGAAGCTTTATCAATATGATTCCCTTGTGGGACCGAAGAACAAGCATGTAGTGTATACGTTCGATGCAGTCAACATTTTGGCTGAGTTCGCTCCGGAGAAGAATGCGGAAGATGCTTCATATCTGATGCTCGTGGCTCATTATGACTCAAGGTATTCGCAGCCGATGCCGAAGCAGGATACCGTATGGTCATATGGAGCGGCAGATGACGGATATGGTGTGGGAGTCATTCTTGAGACTGTTTCCCAGGCTTTGAAGCAGCGCTCCGACTGGAAGCAGGGCGTGAAGGTGCTCTTCACCGATGCGGAAGAGGTCGGAATGATGGGCATGACAGCCATCTGGGAGAATAACAGGGAAGTGTTTGACAATGTCGGTCTTATGATCAACATCGAGGCGCGCGGCCCTTGGGGCCCGGCCCTTCTGTTCGAGACATGTCCTGGAAATGAGAAGGTAATGGATCTGTATGCGAAAGCGGCAGATTATAAGTATACATACTCTCTTACCACGGTAGTCTATACATTCATGCCGAACTTCACAGACTTCACAATCGTGAAGGATGCGGTTCCAGGCCTGAATTTCTCGACAATCACTGATGTAAATCACTATCATACAGACAAGGACTGTTTCGCAAATGTCAGCGCGAAGTCAATTCAGCATTATGGTGCCCAGGTCCTTCCTGTGGCAATGGAATATCTCACCAATGCAGAATATTCTGACAAGGATTACTTCAGGGCTGAGAAGGATACAGTCAACTTTACTGTTCCGGCTCTCGGACTTCTGAATGTCAGCAAGACGGTATATCTGGTGCTCAATGTCATCATCTTCCTCCTGTTCCTCATGGTCTTCGGACTTGAGAGCGTACGTGGCAGGGTCAAATCAGCAAAGGGTGTCTTCAAGGTGTCTGCGGTGATTCTTGGCGTCGCGCTTGGCGTGCTTCTCCTCGGTGAGGGCATTGCATATGTATGCGCAGCCATTGCCGGAGCGAAGTTCAAACTTTTCGGCATAGTGCAGGGCGTTCAGTTTGACAATGCGGCCATGATAGCATCAGTAGCCCTTCTCTTCATCTGCTGCGTCCTTGTTTATCTTGCTGGCAGAAAGAAGGCTGTACGCGCCGCTTCTGGCTCGATGCGCGCAAGCGCTTCAGTGAATGCAGCTTCGCATTACGCATACCAGTATCTTTATGGAGCCCTTGCACTGATGTTTGTTCTCAGCCTTGCGCTGGTGCTCGCCCTGGGTGAGAATCTCATGTTCCTCATTCCGTTGGCATTCACAACAATTGCCATGATACTGTATCATCTCACATCACTCAGGCTATGGCTTCCTGTGGCTGTGGTGATGATTCTCCTTCATGCTTTCTCATTCTTCTTCGCGCTTGCTATGGCTCTCACCATAGGTGCGCTCGGAGCTGTGATGATGCTTGTATTCCTTGACTTCATGGTCCTCATCCCGCTTGGCGACCTTTATCTCCTGCCATCAAAGAAATAACCGGATAAACACTGAATTATGAAACGTACTTTAATGATTCTCAGCATATTGCTCGTTTCGGCAATCTGCTCTTGGGCTGCAGAGCCTGTAAAGATCCTTGCAATTGGAAACAGCTTCTCGGAAGATGCTGTCGAGGAGCACCTCTCCGGTCTTGTAAGGGCGGAAGGCCTCGACGTGGTGATATGCAACATGTATATTGGAGGATGCTCTATAGAGAGACATGTCAATAATCTCAGAGGAAATATTGCCGATTACAGATATCGCAAGATCGATCCTTCCGGCAAGATGACTGAAGCATATGGATATACACTGGAGAAGGTCCTTGCAGAGGAGGACTGGGATTATGTCAGTGTTCAGCAGGCAAGCCACTATTCCGGTCTTCCTGAAACATATGTGCTGCTTCCGGAGCTGGTGAACTTTATTCGTGAAAGGGTGCCGGAAGATGCTGTGATCATGTTCCACCAGACCTGGGCATACTCTCCTGATTCTTCTCACGGAGGCTATGCAAATTATGGCAGAGATCAGATGAAGATGTACAATGCCATAATTTCTACTGTGAATCAAGAGACTGAGAAAGTGGGAATCGAACTTATAATCCCTTGTGGAACTGCTATCCAGAATGCCAGGACTTCTATCCTCGGAACGGATATGACAAGAGACGGCTTCCACCTGAGCCGTCCTGCAGGACGATATGTTGCAGCTTGCACATGGCTTGAGGCTGTGCTGGGTGTCAATCCTGTTGGTAACACATATTGTCCGGAAGGAATGACTGCAAAGGAGTGCAAGACTGCTCAGAAGGCAGCACATAAGGCAGTGAAGAAGCCATCAAAGGTATCTAAGATCAAGTAGTCATGAAAAGAATCGCTTTACTTTTTGCGGCAGTCTTGATTTCCCTTTCGGCCTTTGCCCGCAACTATGAATATGACAAGGAAATCCTTTATAAAGGAAAACCTGATGCATATACTGAAAAGATGTGCAGGCTTGATGTCGCATACGAAAAGGGAGCGGAAGGACGTCCTGTGATAGTCTGGTTCCATGGTGGGGGACTCACCAGCGGATGGAGGCATATTCCTGAAACCCTTCTCCGTGATGGGGCGGTGGTCGTAGGCGTCGGATATCGTTTCGTGACTGAAGTCACGATTCCTGAGACTCTGGATGATGCCGCGGCGTCAGTTGCATGGGTTCTGAAGAATATAGAAGCATATGGCGGCGATCTGTCAAAAATCTATCTTGCAGGTCATTCTGCGGGAGGATATATAGTAAACATGCTCGGCCTCAATAAGGAATACCTGGCAAAATATGACATAGATCCTGATAATCAGATAAAGGCACTCGTGCCATACAGCGGCCAGGTGATCACTCATTTTGCACAAAGGCGCAAGCAGGGCCTGGGTGACCTGACTCCTACCATTGACCATCTTGCTCCTCTTTACTATGTCCGTGGAAACGCAGCTCCGATGCTCGTTATTTCCGGGGACAGGGAGCTGGAGCTCTTCGGTCGCTATGAGGAGAACGCCTACTTCGTAAGAATGCTCCGCCTCAACGGTCACAAGAACGTGACCTTCTACGAAGTCGACGGCTTCGACCACGGTGACATGGCCGAACCGGCCCACCTGCTCCTCCTGAAATATATCAAGAAATAAAAAGAAGTCCGAGCCGCTCAATGTCCAGACGGACTTGATGATGAGGGAGGACTATCCTCTGGGAACAGATCTTTCCGATAGGTCTCAACAACGGAAACTACCTGTCAGACAGCCATAGCCCCTCTGACAGGATGATGATAACCCCGCCGCGGTTTTAAAAGAAAACCCCGGTGGGGTTTTTCTTGTTTTGCCACCGGGGTTATGTGATTGAACTTTATGTTTTTGCTTGAAATCTGCTTTTATGCCAAGCTTTCCAACATCAGGAAATTTCTTAGGTGGAGATGAGTGATGCCGTTGTCGTCATTACTGGTTACCAGCGGGGTCATTGATACTACGTACTTGGGGTAGTTGTCTTTGATGTTGTGCAGGTTTCCGAATTCTCTTTCTCTGGTTGCGTCATCGGCTATGATGTATGATGCTTGAATATAAATTCGCTTGGCACCTGCTTTCTTTGTGCAGACGAAATCTATTTCTCCGGCTTGTAACTGGCCGACATTAACCTTATATCCGAGGCTGACCAGGTGCTGATAGATTATATTTTCGATAACCTTTTCTATGTCGCCTTCGCGAGTGCCCTCAGCTTGTGCGTTTCTCAGACCATGGTCTTCAAAATAAAACTTATCATTGCTTTCAAACAGGCGCTTGCCATGAATGTCATATCTGTTCACTTTGTGTATTATGTAAGCATCCTCAAGGTATTGAGCATAGTCGATAATAGTATCGGCAGAAACGTTAGTTCCCTGAGACTTCATGAATTTGGAAATGCTTGAAGCTGATATGATCTTACCTATATTGTCTGCAATGAAGCTGGTCAGCCTTTCCAGGAATGGAACATTACGAATGTTGTTTCTGGAAATAACATCCTTTAGAAGTACGGTGTTTAATACATCCTTTTGGTATTCAGATGCATCATCTTCATCCAATCCGATCTTGACCAGTCCTGGTAAGCCGCCAAACTGTATGTATTTGGCCAGAGCGTCATCAGAATCCTGCAAATTATGGAACTGCAGAAACTCTTTATAACTCAATGATTGTACATGGATTTCCTTGTATCGTCCGCCAATGATAGTGCTGAGCTCTTTGCTTAACATTTTGGCATTGCTGCCGGTTACGATGACCTCGGCGTCCGGTTCTGTTATATAACTTCTGACAGTACGCTCAAACTCGTCGATCTCTTGAATTTCATCAATGAGGATGTAATTCATCTTTCCGGTTTGATAGTGAGCGTCAATGTAGGTGTTTAGGTCTTGATAGGTTTTGATGTGGTCAAATGCCTTCTTCTCCTTATCAATATAGATGATATTGTTGTTTTCATCTTTTGCTTTAATGTCACGAATCATTCTAAGCGTATAGCTCTTTCCTACACGCCTTTGTCCTGTTAGAACAATGATAGTGTCCTTTCCAAGGTACTTTTCTATTTTGTCTAAATAATTCTGTCTGACCAGTATCTCCATATCGTGTATATTTGATGATAATGGCAAATATAATAAATTTATCGATTATGAAAGATAAAATATCTAAAATTGAGCAGGTTATCTCTTAAAAGTAGTATTTGCGGGTGAGCAGGTAGAGATATAGATATCTGTGTGTCCTCTCGGTTCCCCTTGCATTTGATGCGCAAAGTTATGTTGCCGTCATCGGCCCTGTGGGTGCTTCACAAATGAAGTTGAACCCGATAACGGACATCATTATGAAAAGAATTTATCAGAATCTGACTGTGGAGCAGAAGATACAGATGCTCACGACAGACTTCCTTGACAGGGACCAGACGACCTTCGTGAAGATAAGAAGGACCGGCAGACTGGGTTGGGAGAGTGCCTTGCCGGCTGGAACTCCATACTCTGACTACATGCTTTCGCCTTTCATGGCGGAAAGAATACGTCATGTTTTCTCTGCTTTCTATACATAACAAAACCCCGAAAGTCTTGTCTGACTTTCGGGGTTTTTGGTCAAGATGTCACTCGGACTTCTTCCTTATTACTGCTCGTCGACGCCCTGGTCGTCAGTTCCTGGCTGAGGACCTGCCTGGCCTCCGCCGAACGGGCCCTGGGCACCTGGCTGAGGGCCTGCCTGAGCGGCCTTCGCCATGTCCTCAGATGCTGCGTGCCATGCGGCCTCGAGCTCTGCGTTATACTTGTCGATGTCTGCGATGTTCTGTGACTTCACAGCCTCCTTGAGGGAGTTCATTGCAGTCTCGATTGCTGTCTTCTTCTCTGCAGGGATCTTGTCGCCATACTCCTTGAGGTTCTTCTCTGTCTGGAAGCACATTGCATCAGCGTTGTTGATCTTGTCTATGCGCTCCTTCTCAGCCTTGTCAGCGGCTTCGTTTGCCTTTGCCTCGTCCCTCATTCTCTGGATTTCTGCATCAGAAAGTCCTGAAGATGCCTCGATGCGGATGTTCTGCTCCTTGCCAGTAGCCTTGTCCTTTGCAGACACGTTGAGGATACCGTTGGCGTCGATGTCGAAAGTCACCTCGATCTGAGGTACACCTCTTGGTGCCGGTGCGATGCCGTCAAGGATGAAGTTTCCGATGAGCTTGTTGTCCTTTGCCATAGGACGCTCTCCCTGGAGAACGTGTACGTCTACTGCAGGCTGATTGTCAGCAGCTGTAGAGAATACCTGTGACTTCCTTGTAGGGATTGTTGTGTTGGCCTCGATGAGCTTTGTCATCACGCCTCCAAGAGTCTCGATACCGAGAGAAAGCGGAGTCACGTCGAGGAGAAGCACGTCCTTCACGTCACCTGCGAGGACACCACCCTGGATTGCTGCACCCATCGCTACGACCTCATCAGGGTTCACGCTCTTGTTAGGAGCCTTTCCGAAGAACTTCTCAACTACTGCCTGGATTGCAGGGATACGTGTCGAACCACCTACGAGGAGAATCTCGCTGATGTCTGATGCGCTGAGACCTGCGTCCTGAAGGGCCTTGCGGCAAGGCTCGATTGTCCTCTGGATGAGGCTGTCGGCAAGCTGCTCGAACTTGGCTCTTGTGAGTGTCTTTACAAGGTGCTTTGGAACACCGTCTACAGGCATGATGTATGGGAGGTTGATCTCAGTAGACGTCTGGCTTGAGAGCTCGATCTTCGCCTTCTCGGCAGCTTCCTTAAGTCTCTGGAGGGCCATAGGGTCCTTCTTGAGGTCGATGCCTCCGTTCTCAGATGCGAACTCTGCCGCGAGCCAGTCGATGATCACCTGGTCGAAGTCGTCGCCGCCGAGGTGAGTGTCACCGTTGGTTGAAAGTACTTCGAACACACCGTCGCCGAGGTCCATGATAGAGATATCGAATGTACCGCCACCGAGGTCGTAAACTGCGATCTTCATGTCCTTGTGCATCTTGTCAAGTCCGTATGCAAGAGCTGCAGCTGTAGGCTCGTTGATGATACGCTTTACCTCGAGGCCTGCGATCTGGCCCGCCTCCTTGGTGGCCTGACGCTGTGAGTCTGAGAAGTATGCAGGAACTGTGATGACAGCTTCTGTAACCTCCTGTCCGAGATATTCCTCTGCAGTCTTCTTCATCTTCTGGAGAATCATAGCTGAAATCTCCTGTGGTGAATAGAGACGGCCGTCAATGTCGACACGTGGAGTGTCGTTATCTCCCTTTACAACCTTATAAGGAACGCGTGCGATGTCTCCGCCAACCTGGCTGAACTTCTCACCCATGAATCTTTTGATAGAGAATACGGTCTTGTGAGGATTGGTGATAGCCTGACGCTTTGCAGGGTTACCGATCTTTCTCTCACCGCCGTCGGTGAATGCAACTACTGAAGGAGTGGTTCTCTGTCCTTCGTTGTTGATGATGACTGCAGGCTCGTTGCCTTCCATCACTGCCACGCAAGAGTTGGTGGTTCCAAGGTCAATACCAATGATTTTTCCCATAATTACTATAATTTTAAAATTTATTATTCATACAGATCCCTCGGCTTCGCTCGGGATGACATCCGGTGGACGATCCTCGGCTTCGCTCGGGATGACATCCGTTTCGGTGTCGCCCGACATAATAACGAATCCTGTGCCAATGCGTCCGAAGAAAAAATATATGCCAAAATGGCAGTTTTGACGTGACATCGTGCTGAAATTAATGACAGAATTACTATTTTTGTGTCCGTTGCTGTCATCCTGAGGATCGCAGTGTCTCCATTGTCATCCTGAGGAGCGCAGTGTCTCAATTGTCATCCTGAGGAGCGCAGCGACGTGAGGATCTGTATGAATGTTATGATATATCGTCAATTATCAGCCGAGGAGTTCCACGACCTCGCATCAAGAATACTTTATGAAGACAATCATCTTCTTGTGGTGAACAAGAAGGTGGGGGAGATAGTGCAGGGCGACAAGACTTCCGATGAACCGCTGACCGAGACTTACAAGGCGTTCATCGCGCAGCGTGACGCCAAGCCCGGTCAGGTGTTCATGGGCCTGCCGCACCGTCTGGACCGTCCGGTCAGCGGAATAGTGGTCCTGGCGAAGACATCCAAGGCATTGGAACGACTCAATGCCATGTTTCGCGACTCCGACGTGCATAAGTACTATTGGGCTCTTGTATGTGCCGAACCAAAGCCGGAGGAAGGACGTCTGGAAGATATGATGTGGCGCAACGAGAAGCAGAACAAGTCATATATATGCCGTCCCGGCTCGGTGCGCAAGGATGCCAAGCTGGCAAAGCTCAACTACAGGCAGATCGGCAAGACTGACCGTTACTGGCTTGTGGAGGTGGAACTTCTGACCGGTCGTCACCACCAGATCCGCTGCCAGCTCTCCAACCTCGGCTGCCCGATAAAGGGCGACCTGAAGTACGGCTCGCCTCGCTCAAATCCTGACGGAGGCATCTCCCTTCACGCTCGCCGTATCACATTCGTCCATCCTGTAAAGAAGGAAGAAATGACAATCGAAGCCCCGGTGCCTTCGACATGGAAAGGAATCTGATAACATTATTAAAATATGAAGAAGCTTATAATTCTGGCGTTTGCCCTGGCCGCACTGGTTTCGTGTGCGGAAAAATCTTATGTGATCGTGCAGATTGCCGATTCGCAGCTTGGCTTTGATGCTGCTGTAAAGGCGCAGGAGCCGGGTGCGGAGTATGTCAATGATCTGACATACGAAGTGGAATATCTCCGCAAGGCTGTGGCGAAGATCAATGAAATAGGTCCCGATGCTGTGATCTTCACTGGAGATCAGGTGCATCTGTCAGGAGATGCGGAGCAGTGGGATACTTTTGAAGGTATCATTGCGGATATAGACCAGTCTGTGTGCAGGTTCCATGTGCCTGGCAATCATGACATCATCGTCAGCGAAGGAAAGGTTGACGTGACTCCGTTCTCGCAACGTTTCGGTGAGGACAGGTTTGTCTGCCGGAATGACGGAGTCAACATTGTCGGTATAAATACCAATCTTATAAAGTACAATGATCCGGCTGAAGCGGAGCAGTTTGAGTGGCTTCGTGCGGTGCTGGGCGAGGGAGACGCTTCCGATGTGACTCTGGTCTTCGGACATCATCCTTTCTTCGGAGAAGACATAGATGAGGAAGACGGATATTTCCAGGTGCAGAAAGCCAAGAGACATGAATATTTCGACATGTTCGTGGAAATGGGGGTCGATGCGGTATTTGCCGGACACCTTCATGACAGCAGGACGGCTGAATATCAGGGAATCCCGATGCTGACAACAACATCTTCTGCTTACCAGCTGGGCGATTCAAAGCCTTCGGTCCGAGTGATCACAGTGAAAGGCTCTGAAGTGTCGGAAGAGCTTGTTGAGATATAAAACAAGGGCGTGACCATGACGGTCACGCCCTTGTGTATGGTACGCGATTATGATTACGCGTTGAGGGTGTAGTACTCGCACTCCTTGCCGCAACGAGTCTCAACCACTACGTTGAGCTTGCCCTCGCGAGCGAGCCATCCGAGTGCAGTGTAGAACTCTGCGCTGCCGAGACCAGTCTCCTTCTTGAGCTTTGTCTCAGTCATCTTGCCATTTGCATTGAGTGCATTCCATACAACGCCTGCGTTGTTACCGATGTTGTTGATTTCCATAATAATTAATCCAGTTTTAAATTATAACTAACCACGGCGGCAATCCCGCCAACACTATAAATAACTAACTTTAATTTGAGGCTGCAAAGATAAGCAAAATATTTAATTTACAAATTATTACTAAAATTGCTATATTTGCATTGTTCAAAATGAAACTTTAAATGAAACGCAAGATTACTTACATTTTAAGCATTCTTATGCTTCTGAACGGCATTTCTGCCTTTGCCTGGGGACCGAAAGGACATGATGTGGTTGCTGCAATCGCAGAACAGAATCTGACAAAGAAGGCAAAGAAACGTATTTCTGAGCTTCTTGATGGCAAATCGATAGTATATTATTCTTCATGGATGGACAACATCCAGAATTCTCCATACTGGGAGGACGGATATTACAAGACCAAGACATGGCATTATGCCAATGTCGACAAGGGACTGACATATGAGACCATGACGAAGAACGAGAACGGAGATGTGGTTACAGGCCTCACAATGCTGACTGACCAGATGATGAACAACTATGAAAATCTTACCGACAGCATGAGAGTCGACTACCTGAAGATGATTGTCCATATGGTAGGCGACCTTCATTGCCCGATGCACGCCGGAAGATTCACTGATCTTGGCGGCAACCGTACCAAGGTGATGTGGTTCCGTCAGGAGACCAATCTGCACTCAGTGTGGGACAGCAAGATGATCGATGCAGCCCGCAAGTGGAGCTACACCGAGTGGTGCGACCAGCTTGACAGGACATCGAAGAAGTACAAGAAGGAGGTGATGTGCGGAACATATGAAGAATGGTTCACTACAACTGTCGCAGCCGCGGCCGATATATATGAATATGTTGAAAGCACAGGCGAGGTTGTGCCGTCACTCTCATACCAGTTCGTATATGACTTCTCGCCGCTCCTTGAGGAGCAGCTCCTGCACGCAGGATACAGACTGGCATATGTGTTGAACGAAATATTCGACTAGCGATAAGTTGCGGGTGTAGCTCAGTGGTAGAGCATCGGCTTCCCAAGCCGAGGGCCGCGGGTTCGACCCCCGTCACCCGCTCTCAGTAAATTTATTCTAAAATCAAGATTACCTTTTCTCATATGTATACCGGCCAGAAGGTCTATATCGTATCAAGGGGGTCACATATGGAAAGCGGAGCTTGAAGGAATTGGTTTCGTTACATCCGGACAAAGGGATTGTGATCAGCAGACAATGGATGTCTTCGAACGGGTTTCAGCAGCATGTGCTTGTCAAGAACGGAAAAATGACAATGCCGTTAATCTTGACATGGGCAGGTGGGGATATGGATGGGTAGGAAACAAGATTCTTTGTCCTTGGACCATATTCTACAGGCATTGGCAGACAAACTGGATCAGATGTCATTAATCATTTTAAATCACTACCTTTGATGCATGTTAAGACGAGTATTCAGATTATTGATATACAAGATTCCTGTATGCTTCATTATCATAAGTGTCTCATGGGTTCTGTTGTATAAGTGGGCTCCGGTGAAATGGACCCCGCTTATGTTGAAAAGGAGTATCCAGAATGTCGGAGAGAAGGAATATCGTAATATACGCGAGTGGATGGACCTGGAGGAGATTTCTCCTGTGATGGTCAGAGCGGTTCTGGCTTCTGAAGACAGCAGGTTCATTGACCATAATGGATTTGCTTTGGAGGAAGTCAGGAAGATGCTGAAGGAGCACAAGACCAAGGGAAAGAAGATCAGCGGACGGCATATCCGTTTTAAAAGCACAAAAACGGCTGTATTTGTGCTTTTGAGGCAGGATTTATAGGTTAAAAGCACAAAATCCTGTGATTTTGTGCTTTTAACTTTAATTATGATGCTTCATGTTGAGCTTGATCTTCTTCAGTTCTTCAAGCGGACGTTCCGGCTGTTCCACATCTGCGGGAACCGGCATGCCTGAGAACTCTCCGAAATACTGGACGCAGGCGTCGCGCCACCAGCGGGCGTCGCTCTCCTGAATCTCGAGCTTAGCCCTTACGGCCTCCCAACGCTCCTTGTCGACATAAGGCTTTGCAGCATCCCATACAGCCTGATATTCACGTACTTTCTTCACGCCTCTGTCATATCTGTGACACATTTCGTCCCAGAATGTCCTGCCGGACGTCATCTTGTGGTCCCAAGGTATATGGTGGAACCAGAGCAGCATCTCTTCCGGACATGTATCAAGGTTGTTGTACATTGACGCAAGCGGCTCGTGATATTGGTCTACATTGCCGCTTCCGCTGCGTGTCCTGTCGAATCCAATGCCGTCAGGACCAGCCTGATGGTAATATTTCGGGAGCCAGTCCAGGCGGGCGCCTTCGGGCTCATACCAAGGCTCCGGGCCATAGTGGTGTTCGCCGGCAAATATGTGGTGGAGTCCGAGTGGCATCATGTAGTCTACAGCCGTTTCTCGGGAAGTCATCATCATGTCAAGCACAGGCTCCACGAATTCCGGTTCGGTGGAGAAGGTCTGCTGCAGCCATTCGCGGGCGATTTCTTCAGAAGAAAGCTCCGCATTCCATGCGAGGCGGCCGAAGGCATACCATGAAGACTGGGCGAAATAATGTCCGCACCAGTTCTTGTCTCGCCCTATGTTAGCGACGCCTGCAATGGCTGTGGTATTGTACATTTCGGGATATGCTTTTCCTGAAGTGATACCGGCCACAGTCGAGTGTTCATTTCCGCAATGAGTGTCACTGTCAAGACACTCCTCCAACTGCGTCGAAAGGTATACAAGATGGTTGGAACCTCCCATGTATTCCTGAGTGATCTGGAACTCGACCATCATCGCTGTCTTTGACATTCCGCCGAAAAGAGGGCTGAAAGGCTCGCGTGGCTGGAAGTCAACCGGACCGTTCTTGATCTGTATCAGCACATTGTCACGGAACTGACCGTCGAGAGGCATGAACTCGTCATATGCCTGGTTGGCTCTGTCCGGGCTGTTCGGAGCGTATACGAATGCACGCCACATCACGATTCCGTCGTATGGTTCAAGTGCGTCGGCAAGCATGTTCGCTCCGTCTGCGTGAGTTCTGCCAAAGTCCTGCGGACCAGGAAGTCCCTCGGAATTTGCCTTTACGAGGAAGCCTCCGAAATCGGGAATCAAACTGTATATTTCCTCAGCTTTGGAAGCCCACCACTGCTGAACTGCAGGGTCCAGAGGATCCGAAGTCGGCAGACCGCCAAGGGCGGCCGGAGACGAGAAGTTGACAGACAGGTATACTCTGACTCCGTATGGACGCATCACGTCAGCAATCTCTGCAACTCTTTCCAGATAGTCTCTGCGAAGCATTTCCGGAGTGGCGTTCACGTTGTTGAGCACGCTTCCATTGATGCCTATGGAGGCATTCAGCCTGGCATATTCCTTTATCAGCTCCACCGGAACAGGCTCGCCCCAATGCCAGATGGACCATCCTGCGTAACCTCTTTCTATGGTGTTGTTCAGGTTGTCCCAATGGTTAAGGATACGTCTTTCGAATGACGGCTCTTCCTTGAGGTCCAGGACGCCGTCTGCCTGACCTGTACGCTCCAACCTCTGGAGTGCGTATGTGCCGTATAGGGCTCCGATATCAGTCTTGGCAAGAATCTTTCGTCCTTCCGGAGTGTCCTTGATGATGAATCCGTCATTGACCAGATCCAGTGTCTGGTCAACAACAACTTCAGCATTTACCTTCGGGCTTCCGTCAGGCAACCATGTGCCGTCATCATTGCTTTTGCTGCATCCTACAATGGCAACCGCAGCCGCGATTGCCATTGATATGAAAAACTTATTCATCGAGTCCTTCTATTGTCTGGATTGTTCCATCCTCGTTGTACTTGAGTTCGCACACCTTGAGGCTGCGGAGCCATGTCTTTCCGCCCGAAGGGACACTGTCGTGGTGGAATAGCCACCATTTGCCGCCGAACTCCACGATAGAGTGGTGTGTAGTCCATCCCACAACCGGAGTAAGGATCACTCCCTTGTATGTGAAAGGTCCGTACGGATTGTCGCCGATGGCATAGCAGAGGTAGTGGGTGTCACCTGTAGAGTATGTGAAATAATATTTTCCGTTGTATTTGTGCATCCATGATGCCTCGAAAAAGCGGTACGGGTTGTCTGCTGTCAGAGGCTTGCCTTCCTCGTCCACTATGACTACCGGCTTCGGCTCTTCTGCGAACTCGAGCATGTCGTCGCTGAGGCGAACCACGCGGGCCGGGATCGAAACCTCCTTGCCTTCAGGAAGATATGCGCACTCAAGGGCTTTGTTATCCTTGTATCGCTGCATCTGGCCGCCCCAGAGGCCTCCGAAATACATATAATATTTCCCGTCTTCCTCAAGGATTGCAGGGTCGATGCTGTAGCTGCCCTTGATCGGGTCTGGCTGAGGAACGAAAGGTCCTGTCGGAGAGTCGCTTATGGCAACGCCGATGCGGAAGATGTCGTTCTTGTCCTTGAGAGGGAAATACATGTAGTACTTACCGTCTTTCCTGGCTACCTCGCAGTCCCAGAGCTGGCGGCCTGCCCATGGAATGTCAGCCACTTCCAAGACCATTCCGTGGTCTACGACTTCGGATGTCATAGGGTCGTTTCCGTTGAGGCTGAACACATGATAGTCCTTCATGTTGAAGTGGTCTCCGTTGTCATTCTCCTCGATTCCTGACTCCCAGTCGTGAGAAGGGTAGATGTATAACTTTCCGTCCCATACGTGCACAGAAGGGTCTGCCATATAGTCGGCAGGAACTAGATATCTCTTAGGTGTCTTCATATCGGTTGTTATTTAGTGTATTCGTCAAGGAATGGCTTTGGCTCGAGGTTGCGGTCGAACAGGAGAGGGTAGTCCGTACGGCCTCTTACAGGCCATCCGTTCTTCCATGAGTCGTCGTCGCTGATACCCCATGCCGTAACTCTTGTGATCTTGTCTGCATGCTTGAGGAAGAGGTCCATGAAGGCTTTCATCCTTTCGTTCCATACTGCTGCAACCTCCTCTGGAAGGCCGTCCGGATATGGATTGAGGCTTGCCTTGAACTCTTCGATGTCGCTGATGTTCGCACCCATGTTCACTGTAGGAAGCGCTGACATGTCCCACTCTGTGATCATTACGTTCACACCGGTGCCTGCATATGCGAGGAGGCTTGTCTCGAACTCCTCGACAGTAGGGTAGTCCATGCCCATGTGGCCCTGCATTCCGATTGCATCGATGCGCAGGCCGCGCGCCTTGAGGTCATTGATCAGCTTGACATAAGCGTCACGTCTGCCAGGGACATTCATTCCGTAGTCGTTCAGGTAAAGCTCTGCGTCAGGGTCTGCAGCGTGTGCACACTCGAAAGCCCATGGAATGAACTCCTCACCGAGGATTTCATAGAACGGGCTCTTTCTGTATGAGCCGTCCTCCACGATTGCCTCATTTACCACATCCCATCCGTGAACGCGTCCCTTGTAACGTGTCATGATAGTGGTGATGTGGTCTTTCATCCTCTGCTTGAGGACCTCAGGAGTCACATAGTTGCCTTCAGCGTCGTATGCGAACCATTTTGCAAGCTGCGAGTGCCATACGAGACAGTGACCTATGATGAACATGTCATTGGCCTCGCCGAACTCTACAAACTTGTCGGCAAGAGTGAAGTTGTATTCATCCTCCTGCGGATGGATCTCCTCGCACTTCATGCAGTTTTCAGCAACGATGGAGTTGAAATGTTTCTTGAGTATCTCGACGCCGGCAGTGTCTGCGCCGACGATTTCCGATGTATTGAGGGCTGCTCCGATGTAGAACTTGCCTTCAAATGCGTCTTTTACTCCCTTTTCTTCGGCTGCGCCGCAAGAAGCAACCAGCAGTGCGGCTGCGATAATAAGCGTGTTTTTCATAATTTATTGGTTTTTAGCTCTTTCTTCGATTTCCATGTTGATCTTGTCGATCACGTCGTCCTCAAGTTCATACTTCGATATGATCCACATTGCGAGGACGAGAAGGACTGCAGGAATCACGCATACGAGCCAGAGGATACCCTGCTCTGCGAGAGGTGTCTGGTGTGAGAGGGCTGCGTCGAATCCTACGATTGAAAGCACGAGACCAGGCACAACGCCTCCGAGGGCCATTCCGGCCTTGAAGAATATGCCTGTGAGGGCGTTCACGATGCCGGCTATGCGGCGGCCTGAAGTGTATTCTCCATATGAAACAACCTCAGGAACAAGAGCCCACATATATCCTGTAGCCACGATGATACCTGTGCTCTTTACAAACTGTGCGATGCAGAGGAGCCAGAACTGCTTGAGGGCCTCTACTGACACGAATATGTACATCATGGCCATACCTGCTACTGCGGTTCCGAGGAAGAGGTAGAACATTCCCTTCTTTCCGATCTTGCGCTTGATTGCAGGCACCAGCGGCATGAATATGAAGGCAGGGATGGTGCCGAGCCACATGAATGCTGTTGTCATCATAGGGGTGGCTCCGACATTGTATGTCATGAAATATGCGTCAGCAGCGTTTCCGATGCTCATCATTGCGAATGCTGTGACGAAGAAGAATGCAAGCACCCTGAGAGGACGGTTGCGCAGGAACTCCATCCAAAGGTCGCTGACCTTCACATTCTCTGATTCCTTCTTGTCCATCACGACCCTTTCCTTGCACTGAGAGAACGAGAAGACCAGAAGGGCGAGACCTGCCAGAGCGAAGATGGTCATGGTGATGAACCATGCGGAAGCCGACTCAGGCTTGTCGATGATGGCTGTTCCATCTGCCGCCATAGGAGCGAAGATCGCGATCACCATAGGGAGCGACTTCACGATCAGGGCGCCGAGATTGGCCATGAACATACGTGTAGAAGTGAGGATGGTGATTTCCTCGGTGTCTCTTGTGAGAGATGAGTTCAGCGCTCCATAAGGCACATTGACCAGAGTGTAGCACATGCTCATTCCGACATATGTGATGTAGGCGTATACCAGCGATCCGCTGAATCCGTTCCAGAAACAGAGTATCGCCAGTCCTGCAAGCGGGATTCCGCCTAGGATCAGCCATGAACGGTATTTTCCCCACTTCGGATTGCCTTTGTCGACAAAGGCGCCTACGAGAGGGTCCCAGATTACGTCTACGAGTCTTACAATCAGGAACATGAGCGCGGCAGCGGCCGGGCTGATGCCATAGACATTGGTGTAGAAGAACAGCAGCCAGATGCTGACGGTCTGATAGATGAGGTTCTGGGCCATGTCGCCGGCTCCGAAGCCGATGCGTTGGATCCACGACAGTTTGTAGAAGCCTTTCGCTTCGTTGTTAGTCTGTGCCATTGGTTATCAGTGTTAGTTGTTTTAGTTTAAGTCTTTCAATGCACTCTTGGCCGCTCTCTTTCCGAGAGTCTTCTTGTCGAGAGGGTGGATGTCATTCCATTCTCCAAGGTCCCTGTTCTTGATCAGGGCGGCGTGAGGGTCAGCCTTCGCAGCCTTTGCCTGCTGCTCTCTCATCTCATGCCATGCAGCGCGTCCCGCTTCGTCCTTCTTGTGGAGGAAGTCGGCCAGCTCTACGATGTAGAAAGGAAGATCATGGTCTTCGAATGTCCTTCTCCAGTCCCTCATCATGCCGGTCAGAAGGTCTGCGTATTCGTTCCTCCTGTCCACATTCGACTCACCCTGATACCAGAGCACTGCCTGGAACCTGAGGTTTCTCAGAGGGGAGATCATTGCATTATATAGACATACAGGCTTATAGCAGAAGAACATCATTGACGGTGCCTGAGGCATCGGAGCGCCGAGATGGTATTTCCATTTGCCTTCCAGCTTTATCTCCTTCTTGCCGCACACGATCTTGTAAGGCTTGTCCTGAACGAAGTTTGGCTGTCCGCCGTTGCTTATGATCCTGACTGTCACATTGTTCTCGCCTTCCTTGAGAAGGCCTGCCGGAATCTTGTAGATGCGGGGAGGATATTGATAGCCTGTCGTTCCGACAAACTTTCCGTTTACATAAACCGAGTCAGCATCCACGATGCATCCGAGTCTCAGGACTGCTTCCTTGCCTGCAACATCCTTTCCGGCCTTGAATGACTTCCTGAGCCAGTGCGAGCCTCCTGTCGGATTGAGGCCGTCGTTCCCCCAGTCCTTGGAGAACATATCCACGCTCTTCCAGTCCTTGTCATCAAAGTACGGGTCGTACCACTTGACTTCTCCGCTGTATCCCGGGTCTCCATTATATAATGAGGTGTTCCAGCGATGGAAAGCCTGACCTTCAAGTTTCTTGATCAGCTTGCAATATTCCCGGTCTTCGTATATCCTTTTTTCATTTATATGCTTCGGGAAGGGCTGCAGGGCCTCCTCGCTCATCCATGCCTCCACGGGGGTGCCGCCCCAGCTGGCGTTCACGAGGCCGACCGGAACGCCGGTTGATTCGTATACCTCTTTGGCAAAGAAGTATGCCAGTGCGGAAAATTCCATTACATTCTCCTGTGTGCATGGTTTCCATGCGGCAGCCGGAGTGTCCTCCATCTCGGTGTTGAAATCAAAGACTTTCGGGACTATGTAGTGTCTGATGCTGTTGTTTTCATACTCCTCAACCTCGTCAGCAAACATGTCCATGACCCTTCTGACGGGCAGTTCCATGTTTGACTGGCCCGAGCACAGGAATACATCCCCTATGAGTATGTCTTTCAACTCGATGTCACCGACAGTCATTGTGTATGGCCCACCTGCCTCTGCAGCCGGAAGCGTGATTTCCCATTTCCCGTTTTCATCTGCTGCTACAGGATAGCAGGCATCCTTCCAGCATACGCTGAATCTCTCGTGGCTGTCTGCCCATCCCCAGATGCATATGGGCTCGTTTCGTTGTATCACCATGCCGTCGCCGAGGATTGCCGGCAGGCGGACTGCCGAAGCGGCTTGAACGCACAGAAGCGCAAGCAATGAAATGACTGCAATTTTTTTCATACAACAAAGATATAAAATATACCGAATAAATGATTATATTCGCAAGAATTTAGAAATCAACAACACTCAATAATTATGAATGACACTAAGGTTATGAATCTTGCTGCCGACAACATCAGAATTCTGGCGGCTTCCATGGTAGAAAAGGCGAAATCAGGTCACCCGGGCGGAGCTATGGGTGGTGCAGACTTCATCAATGTCCTCTATTCGGAGTATCTTCAGTATGATCCAGAGAATCCTAAGTGGGAGGGACGTGACCGCTTCTTCCTCGATCCGGGACACATGGCTCCTATGCTATATGCACAGCTCGCTTTGACAGGGAAATTCACTCTTGAGGAGCTTCAGCAGCTTCGTCAGTGGGGTTCACCGACCCCTGGCCATCCGGAAGTTGACGTGATGCGTGGCATCGAAAACACCTCAGGTCCTCTCGGTCAGGGACATGTCTTTGCAGTGGGAGCAGCGATCGCGGCAAAGTTCCTTGCAGAACGCACCGGAAATCCTACATTCGCAAAGGAGACCATCTATGCATACATCTCTGACGGTGGCGTCCAGGAGGAGATTTCCCAGGGAGCAGGCCGTGTTGCAGGTACCCTTGGACTTGGCAATCTTGTGATGTTCTATGATTCAAACGACATTCAGCTCTCGACCGAGTGCCGTGATGTGATAGACGAGGATACGGCAATGAAATACCGTTCATGGGGATGGCATGTCATCACCATCGACGGAAACGACTGCTGCCAGATCCGTCAGGCTCTTGACGAGGCCAAGACTGTGGCAGACCGTCCGGTGCTCATCATAGGAAAATGCGTTATGGGCAAGGGCGCAAGGCAGGCGGACAATTCATCATATGAGCGCAACTGCAAGACTCACGGAGCGCCTCTCGGAGGTGATGCATTCAGAAATACTGTGGCAAACCTCGGCGGAAATCCTGATGATCCGTTCGTGATTTTTGATGAGGTCAAGTCGCTTTACGCTCAGCGTGAAGCACAGCTCAGGAACATCGTTGCTGAGCGCCATGCCGAGGAGGCTGCATGGGCTGCAGCCAATCCTGAAAAGGCTGCCCAGCAGGCTGACTGGTTCAGCGGAGCGGCTCCTGAGGTAGACTGGAGCAAAGTTCAGCAGAAGCCGGGTGATGCTACAAGAAACGCTTCGGCTGCTGTTCTCGGACAGCTCGCAGAGCAGGTTCCGAACATGATCTGCGCATCAGCAGACCTTTCAAACTCAGATAAGACTGACGGCTTCCTCAAGAAGACTACGGCATTCGTCAAGGGAGACTTCAGTGGAGCATTCTTCCAGGCAGGTGTGGCAGAGCTTACCATGGCATGCATATGTATAGGTATGACGCTTCATGGTGGCGTGATCGCGGCTTGCGGAACCTTCTTCGTGTTCTCAGACTATATGAAGCCTGCAGTCCGCATGGCGGCTCTCATGGAACTTCCTGTCAAGTTCATATGGACACACGATGCGTTCAGAGTGGGAGAGGACGGGCCTACACATGAGCCTGTCGAGCACGAGGCGCAGATCCGTCTCATGGAGAAGCTGAAGAACCACAGCGGAAAGAACTCCATGCTCGTACTCCGTCCGGCAGATGCAGAGGAGACCACAGTATGCTGGAAGATGGCCATGGAGAACACAGACACTCCAACAGGCCTTATCTTCTCCCGTCAGAATATCGAGATGCTTCCTGAGGGAACAGAATATGCAGAAGCGGAGAAAGGTGCATACATCGTAGGTGGGGCAGATGAGGATCCGGATGTCATCCTTGTGGCTTCAGGTTCAGAGGTGTCTACACTTGCAGCGGGCGCGAAGCTTCTCCGTGAAGACGGCGTGAAGGTCCGCATCGTAAGCTGTCCGTCAGAAGGACTCTTCCGCAGCCAGAGCAAGGAGTATCAGGAAAGCATTCTGCCTGCAGGAGCCAAGGTGTTCGGACTTACAGCGGGCCTTCCTGTGAATCTCCTGGGACTTGTAGGCTGCAACGGCAAGGTCTTCGGACTCGAAAGCTTCGGCTTCTCTGCTCCGTACAAGGTGCTTGACGAGAAGCTCGGCTTCACAGCTCAGAATGTATACAACCAGGTGAAGGCTATGCTTTAGTCTTTGCGACAACTGCATGAAAATGAAGATGAGAAACATTCTTCTTACCTGCCTCGCGGCTGCATCTCTCCTGCTTACGTCATGTGAGCCGGAGGAGCAGCCCGGAGGCGGCAAGAAGCCGGTGACACCGGGAACAGATCCCGGAACCACTCCGGGCACGAAACCCGAAGATCCATATGCCGATTTGAGCATATATGGACCACTGAAGTCTTATGTTGACCGTGAGGCCTATCCGTCATTCATCCTTGGAGTTGCGATAGATGGCGATTCCAAGCTGTATGACCTGGCAGGACAGAACTTCGACGAGATGACAGCAGGCAATGCGATGAAGCATTCTTCCGTGGTCAAGAGCAACGGAACGATGGATTTCTCAGGAGTACGCAATTTTCTGTCCGCCGCCCATGCAAGAGGAATAACCGTGTACGGTCACACCCTCGCATGGCATTCTCAGCAGCAGAACACATACCTGAACAGTCTCATTCAGGACAAGATGATCGAGCTTCCTGAGTCAACGGGCGAGGCCGTGCTCCTTGAGGCTGACTTCAATGATGGCAGACATCCGTTCAACGGCTGGGGCAACAGCTCGACTCTCGCAGTGTCTGACGGAGCATTCAAGGCGACAAACCCTTCAGCAAAGCAGCAGTGGGAAGTGCAGTTTGCCCATGATTTTTCACGTGCTTTCATCAGCGGCGAGGAATATAAACTTAAGTTCCGTATAAAGGGATCGGGCAGCGGAAAGCTGGGAGCAGGGTTCCAGATCGTTGACGGCTATAAGTCAGCTGGAGACTTCCCTGAGGTTCAGTTCGGTACTGATTGGAAGGATGTCGAGATGACCTGCAAGTGTAATGCGGCTGGAGCCACAAGGCTTGTTTTCAGCTATGGAGCATTTGCCGGAGACATCTATATCGATGATTTTGCATTCATACAGCCTGATGTGAGCTATGAGATAATATCTCTGACTCCTGAAGAAAAGAAGCAGGCCCTGACCGCTGAAATGGGCAGATGGATTGCAGGAATGATGGAGGTTACTGCGACAAAGGTGTCTGCATGGGATGTAGTCAATGAGGCTATTTCGGGTTCTGATTACGACCATGACGGATATTATGACCTTCAGTCCGCTCAGTGGGGAGATGCGAACTGCTTCTACTGGCAGGACTATCTCGGTTCTGAGGATTATGTCCGCATAGCGATCGCACATGCCCGCAAATACTATGAACAGTATGGCGGAACCAAGCCGTTGAAGCTCTTCATCAACGACTACAACCTCGAATCGGACTGGGACGACAACAAGAAACTCAAGAGTCTTATCCACTGGATAGATATATGGGAATCTGATGGAGTCACGAAAGTGGACGGCATCGGCACCCAGATGCATATCTCATATTATGAAAATCCTACGACCCAGGCCAAGAAGAAGGAGCATGTCGTGAAGATGCTCCAGCTTATGGCTGACACAGGCAAGCTTGTCAAGATCTCTGAGCTGGACATGGGATATGTAAACAATGCAGGTGAGACTCTCAAGACTTCACAACTTACTGTGAGACAGCACAAGGCGATGGCTGACTACTATGAATTCATCGTCAGGAGCTATTTTGAGATCGTGCCTCAGGAACAGCAGTATGGCATCACTCAGTGGTGTCCGCTCGACAGCCCGGACAACAGTTTCTGGAGAGCAGGAGAGCCGGTCGGTCTGTGGGATCTCAACTATAACCGCAAGTATGCATATGCCGGTTTCGCCAACGGCCTGATGAACGCGAACAGTAAATAACTCGATATGAAGAGAACAGTTCTGTCTGCTTTGCTCATCCTTGTGGCCATGTCGCTTGGAGCACAGCACAGCGCGCTTAGGACTTATGGGGATGCCGTCCAGCTTATGGTGGACGGCACTCCTTTCATTGTGCTGGGAGGTGAACTCGGAAATTCATCGGCAGCATGCAATGAAGATATAGAATCCAATTTTGCCAAACTCAACAGGATGGGACTGAATACGGTCCTTGTTCCTGCATATTGGGATCTCCTGGAACCGGTCCGGGGACAGTTTGACTTTTCCCTCACGGACAAGGTGCTGGAGGAAGCCCGCAAGAACGGTCTCAAGGTCGTATTTCTGTGGTTCGGAGCATGGAAGAACTCAATGAGCTGCTATGCTCCTCTGTGGTTCAAGCAGGATTACAAGAAGTATCCGCGCGCCTATACTGCAGAGGGTAAACCGCTGGAGATTGCAAGCGCTTTTTCGGATAATGTCTTCAAGGCGGACAATGCGGCGTTCAAGGCCTGGCTTGGTCATATTGCTGAGGCCGACAGGGAGCATGGCACTGTGATCATGGTCCAGATAGAGAACGAAATAGGCATGCTCGAGGATGCGAGAGACCATTCGGAGATTGCTGACAGGCATTTCAGATCTCCTGTGCCTGAGGAGCTTATGTCATATCTGCAGGCAAATAGGGATGCATTGCATCCTTACATGGCGCAGAAGTGGTCGGCCAACGGGAACAGGACCGCGGGCACATGGACCGAGGTCTTCGGTGACGACATCTATACCGATGAGATATTCATGGCATGGTTCTATGCCCGGTATGTCGGGAAAATGGCTCAGTCTGCACGTGAAATCTATGACGTGCCTCTCTTTGTCAACGCAGCTATGAACAGTCGTGGCCGCAGGCCGGGCGAGTATCCGTCTGCCGGTCCGCTTGCACATCTGATAGACATATGGCATGCAGGCGCTCCGTCGATAGATTTCATCTCTCCTGACATTTACGACAACGGATTCAAGGATTGGGTCGCAAAATATCACCTCCATAATAATCCTCTCTTCATTCCTGAAACCCGCCATATGCAGAATAACGGCGTGCGCGCTTTCTATGTCCTTGGTGAGCATGATGCGATAGGAATCAGTCCGTTTGCCATAGAGGACGGCTCAGCAGAGCAGGGGACTCCTTTTGTCGAGGGATATGAAAAGCTCTGCGAGATGATGCCCCTCATAACAGCATGGCAGGGGCAGGACCGCATGTGGGGTCTGCTCTTCGATCAGCAGGATAAGGAAAGGGTGATCGAGGACGGGAATCTGGTAATGACATGCCGTCACAATTTCACTCTTCCGTGGGATCCTCGTGCCACGGACGGATCCGAGTGGCCGGAAGGTGGTGGAATCATCATCCGTCTGAATGACTATGAATATGTAGTGGCCGGCAATGGTATTGTCGTGGAGTTCAAGACAGCTTCAGAAATGCAGAATGCAGACCAGGCGCAAGCCCTTGGCGAGGATGGTTTTGCCGCTTCCGGAGCATCTGGAAACAGGCAGTCTGCAGCCAAGCCTGCAGCCCGGAATGCGTACAGCCGCTGCGGCATAGGCTCGGTAGATGAAGTGTCAGTCCTTCCTGACGGGTCTTTCCGTCATGTCCGTCGCCTGAACGGTGACCAGGACCATCAGGGCCGCCACGTCCGCATATCAGTCGGCGATTACAAGGTGCTCCACGTCAAACTCTACGAATACAGATAGCCCTTTAGCACGATAGTTGACATTTCGAAGCACTGATTAAATTATTAGTGTTATGAAACGTCATTTTGAGAACTTGACAAACAAGGTCAGCCGTGCTATAAAGCATTGGTGGCTCCTGATGCTGGCAGGTCTGCTGTGCGTCGCAATGGGCATCGTGGTATTTGTGTTCCCTCTCGAAAGCTATGTCACTTTGGCAATCCTTTTCGGCGTGCTGATGCTCGCTGTAGGTGCGGCGCAACTGATAATAGCCTCATCCAGCGGCAACTATCTCGCCATGAGAGGCTATGTCATAGTCGGCGGAGTGCTGGACCTCATCCTTGGAATCTTCCTGTGCATCTATCCCTATGTCACCCTGATGGTGCTCCCTATAATGATGGGAATATGGATGATGTATCACAGCTTCATGATCATTGCATTCGGCGGTGACATGGAGACCTTCAAGCTTGGCGGCAGCGGTCTGGTGATAGCTGGCGGAATAGTTCTTCTGCTGCTTTCGATCCTGGTCCTGGTGAATCCTCTTGGAGCGGGAGTGACTACGGTCGTGGTGATAGCAGGAGTAGGCCTGCTCGTATTCGGAGGCCTGCTCTGCGCCCTTTCACTTAAGATGAAGGATATTGACAAGGAGCTGAATCTATAGGATAGACAGACCTACAATCGACTTCGCAGGCATCTTGACGACGATCTTTCCGTCCTTGACCTTGAAGTCCTTGAATCCGGCAGGCTTGACTTCGTCAGGTCTGTCGAAGTCGTTATGAGTCTGGATGGTCTCTGCTGTCAGAATCTCTCCTGTGATTCGAGGCTTGGCATTGCCGGCAAGGTCGATGGTGACAGTTGCGGCTTCGTCAAGACTTACGTTTGTCAGTGTGACGTGGATTGCACCTTCGGCATTGCGTGACGCTGTCGCGTCAACGTATGGGCACTGACGGCCGTTTCCGTCTGTGAACTTCTCCGCATCGCATGCAGATGGGAGATATAATGCATCCTGATGAACATTATACATCCTGAATACGTGGTATGTAGGGGTCAGGACCATCTTGTCGCCACGTGTGAGGACCATAGACTGAAGCACGTTTGCAATCTGTGCGATGTTTGTCATCTTGAGCCTCTCGGTGTATTTGTGGAAGATGTTGAGGCTCAGTGCTGCAACCATCGCGTCGCGCATCGAATTCTGCTGGTATAGGTGTCCCGGATTGGTGCCCGGCTCTACATCGAACCATGTGCCCCACTCGTCAAGCAGGAGATCCACCTTCTTTTCCGAATCATATTTGTCCATGATCGCGATATGCTTCACGATTACAGGCTCGACCTCGACCGCCTTGCCGAGAGTATTGTAGTATTCCTCTTCGTTGAACTCGGTTGCAGAACCCTTGCTGCCGTTCCATCCCTTTACGGTATAGTAGTGCAGCGAAACGCCGTGCATCCTGCTTCCGATGTTCTTCATCAGGACTTCAGTCCAGTTATAGTCATAGTCGGACGCGCCGCTGGCAACCTTGTAAAGCCTGTTTCCGCTATAGTCGCGGCAATAGGTCTGGTAGCGGTTATACAGATGTGAATAATACTCCGGAACCATGTTGCCTCCGCATCCCCAGCTTTCGTTGCCGACTCCCAGGAACTTCACCTTCCACGGCTCCTTACGGCCGTTCTCAGCCCTGAGCCTTGCCATAGGGCCGTCCGCAGCAGTCATGTACTCGACCCACTTTGCGAGTTCCTCAACGGTGCCTGAGCCTACATTTCCGCTGATGTAAGGCTCGCATCCGATCATCTCGCAGAGGTTGAGGAATTCATGCGTTCCGAATGAATTGTCCTCTACGGTTCCTCCCCAGTTGCTGTTGACCATCCTCGGCCTGTCCTCGCGGGGGCCGATGCCGTCTCTCCAGTGATATTCGTCAGCGAAGCATCCTCCCGGCCATCTCATTACCGGCACCTTCAGTTCCTTCAGTGCCTGAAGCACGTCGCATCGGTATCCGTCTACATTAGGGATCTCGGACTCGGGACCTACCCAGAGACCTCCATAGATGCATGCACCCAGGTGCTCTGCAAACTGTCCGTAGATTTCCTTTGGAATTACTTGCCCGTTTTCCAGTGCAGTGTCGATCTTGACTTCAACTTTCATCTGTGCTGAGGCAAACGGGTAGAGTGCTAGCGCCATAATGGCGGTGAGGATTGCGCGTTTCATGTCTGTAGTTTTAGTGTTTTGGTTTCGTAAATATAGGCAAATGTATCGAAAGCGCGCAGCTTTGCGTCAAATAATCCATATAAATGAAACAAAAAATGCCGGATGGATACATATTTATGATTAAATTTGTAGAATTCAAACTGATAACCAAACTAAATATGAGGACAAGAATCCTTTCTCTTCTTTTTGCTGCTTTCGCGCTTGCCTCGTGTGCAGGCGCATACAGGCAGAACGGATCCGGAGTGACCGTGGAAGTGCAGGAACCCACAGAAAACGGTCCGCG